>PPYE01432834.1_pt1 | contig 27135 bp, 19 predicted proteins | sample 1559881 | NCBI WGS metagenome assembly PPYE01 (sample SAMN08240022, study PRJNA423297) | Human gut metagenome, whole genome shotgun sequencing project. | reverse complement strand
GCCCTGCGGTATGCGATGCGCACCGACGGCACGGCCGGTTTTGTCTTTGTCAACCACCACCAGCGCCATGCCGCGCTGCGCCCGGTTCGGGATGTCCGGTTTGATACCGGGGCGGTCGTTTTCCCGCCGGTCACGGTGACGGGGGACATCGCCTTCTTCTTCCCGTTCGGGCTCATGCTCGGCGGGGTGCGGCTGGCCTGGGCGACCGCCCAGCCGATCTGCCGCTGCGGGGACAGTTTTTTCTTCGCTGCGGTTCCCGGCATCCCGGCACAGTATGCCTTTGAAGGCGGCCTGCGGTTCACGGCCGAGCCCGGCGTCACGGTACAGGATGCCGGCGGCATCCGGGTTGTCACACTGCCGCTGGCTGAAGCGGCCTGCCTGCGCCGGCTTGGCGGGCGGGTATACCTTGGCGAACGGTGCAACCTTTACCTGGACCCCGGCAGCGGCGCGCTGCGCGCGATTGAGGACGGCCCTTTCGCCTACCGGCTTTGGGAAGACGGCCGCTTTGTGCGCCGCAGCGTGCACCGGCCGTTCGCCCCGGCCGTCTGGACGCTGACCCCCTGCCCCGCCCCGTTTTCGCCGGACAAAGCCAGTGCGGCCGAACTGGCGCTGAGCGGCGCGCCGGCGCGCTGGTTTGCCCTGGCCGTGACCACCCCCGAAGGGTTTGTGACCATCGGCGCGCCGCACGACATTGCCCAGATTTATGCCGACGGCCGGCTCATTGCCGATGAATTCGGCACGGGCCGCCCCTGGCGGGTGCCGGCCAGGCTGCTGTACGGCAAAACCTGCCACCTGGCCCTGACCCCGCCCACTGCGTCCGTCTGGTGCGAACCGCCGGCCTGACCCGCGCCAAACCCGCCAATCTGCACAAAAAACTTTCCGTTTTTGGCTGAATATGGTATACTAAAGCCAAGACCATGCCAAGGAGGGGGAGTTGCATGCCTTATTCCGATGAACAGCTGCGCTATCTGCGGGTGCTTTCCCAAAATTTCCCGACGATTGCGGCGGCGGCCAGCGAGATTATCCGCATTGAGGCGCTGCTCCGGCTGCCCAAGGGTACCGAGCATTTTATCAGCGACCTGCACGGTGAGCACGAGGCGTTTGTCCACATCCTCAACAGCGCTTCGGGCGTCATCCGGGAAAAGATCGACCAGGTTTTGGGCGATACGGCCCCGGCGGCCGAGCGCGCCGAACTGGCAACCCTTGTCTACTACCCGGCCCAGAAGCTGCCCGACCTAAAGGCCCGGCAGCAGGACCTTGCAGCCTGGTACCGCAAGACGCTGCTGCGCCTGATTGAACTGTGCCGCCTGGTTTCAAGCAAACACACCCGCGCCTATGTGCGCAGCTGCCTGCCCGCCAACTGCGGCTATATTCTGGACGAACTGCTGCACGCCCACTTTGAGGATCATGACAAGGATCTGTATTACGGCCAGATCATTGACTCCATCCTGCGGTATGAGCGGGCCGACGCCTATATCATCCGGTTCTGTGAAGTCATCAAGCACCTTGCCGTTGACAAGCTGCACATCCTGGGCGATCTTTATGACCGCGGCCCGCGGCCGGACCGCATCCTTGACCAGCTTCTTGTGCACCATGATGTCGATATCCAGTGGGGCAACCATGACGTTGTCTGGATGGGGGCGGCGGCCGGCAGCCCTGTGTGCATCTTCACGGTGCTGAAAACTTCGCTGGCCTATGGCAACATCGACCTGCTGGAAACCGGCTACGGCATCAGCCTGCGCGGGCTGGAGCGGTTTGCCACCACCTATTACGCCCGCACCCAGGACAAACGCTGGGTGCCCCACCTTGACCCGCGGATCAAGGCTGTGCCGGCTGTGCAGCAGCGCAACGCCCGGATGCACAAAGCCGTGACCCTGCTGCTCTTCAAGCTGGAAGCGCGGGCCATTGCCCGCAACCCGGATTTCGGCATGCAGGGGCGGGACTATCTGAACCAGATTGACTACGCCGCCGGCACCGTGCGCTGCGGCGGCAAAACCTATCCGCTGACCGAATGTGATTTCCCGACTGTTGACCCGGCCGACCCGACCGCCCTGACCCCCGACGAGCAGGAGCTTGTCGGCGAGCTTGTCCACGCTTTCACCCAGAGCGAACGGCTGCAGCGGCATGTACAGTTTTTGTACGCGCGCGGCGCCGTGTACAAGGTGATCAACGGCAACCTGCTGTTCCACGGCGCGGTGCCGATGACCGCCGACGGCGAATTTGCGCCCGAACAGTTCGAAGGGCGGCGCTACAGCGGCCGCGCGCTGTTTGATTACTGTGACCGCCGCGCCCGCCAGGGCTATTTTGCACCGGCCGGCAGTCACGAACGGCTGGCCGGGCAGGACTTTTTGTGGTACCTGTGGTGCGGTTCGCTTTCCCCGATCTTCGGCCGCAGCGCCATGACCACCTTTGAGCGGCTCTACATTGACGACCCGGCTACCCACGCCGAGGTCAAGAACCCCTATTATGCGCTGGTCAGCGGGCCCGGCGCGCCGGCCATTGCGGCCAAGATCCTGGCCGAGTTCGGCCTTGACGGCCATGCCTGCCACATTCTCAACGGCCATGTGCCGGTCCGCGCGATCGAAGGCGAAGACCCTGTCAAGGCCGGCGGGCGGCTTGTGGTGATTGACGGCGGGTTCTGCCGCGCCTACCACCAGCGCACCGGCATTGCAGGGTATACGCTGGTGTACAGCAGCCACGGCCTGACGCTGCGCACCCACCAGCCGTTTGAGAGCACGGCCGCCGCGATCCGCAACGATGAGGACATCGACTCCCAAAGCCGGGCGGTGTACACCGCGCCCGACCGGATCCTGGTGCGCGATACCGACGAAGGCCGCACGCTTCGGGACGTCATCACCGACCTGGCCCGCCTTGTCGATGCCTACCGCACCGGCCTGCTGCCCCAGGGCGGCTGACCGGCTTTCAGCGGCAGCGGCCGGCTTTGGCAAACCAGAACGGGGCCCCGCGATGCGGGGCCCCGTTCCGGTTGGTATAGGAAAAATAAGGGAATGGCGAAGATGGGCGCAATCAGACAATCTTGCGCGATTTGTGGACGCCGGTTTTGAGGAATTCGACCCATTCGGCCACATTGACCGCGTGGTCGCCCAGGCGTTCCAGGTATTTGGTCACCATAAACAGGTCCAGCGCAGTTTCCGCCTCGGCCGGGTGGGCGGCGATATAGTGCGCAATTTCGGCGCTGATCCGGCTGAAGAAGGCGTCGGCCTGGTCGTCGCGGGCGATCACCTCGGCGGCGGCGGCCATATCCACCTGTACATAGGCGCCGATGGCCTGCTTGACCATGCCGAGCACAAGGTCGCCCATGCGGTAGATATCAGCCATCACATCAAAGGTTTTGACAACGTTCTGGTCAAGGTGCAGCACAATCTCCGCAATGTCGGAAGCCTGGTCGGCAATGCGCTCAATGTCGGTGACCATCTTGAGCGCGGTGGATACCTTGCGCAGGTCCGAAGCCACCGGCTGCTGGCGCAGAATCAGGGTCAGGCAGCGGTGCTCCACATCATGTTCCACGGCGTTGATCTCGCTGTCACGCGCCACAACGCTGCGCGCAAGTTCCAGGTCGCCGTTCTTCAGTGCGGTCATGGCGCTCTCAATCGCGCCGCCCGCCGCATGGCCCATACGGGCCAGCATGGAATCAAGCTGGAGAAGTTCCTCGTCATACACCTTGCGGTTGCTGGTAGGCATGTAGAATCCTCCTAATTTGTTTTGGGTTTTCGCCGAAGCGAAAGCATGCAGGGGGCGGCGCGCCGCCCGCCCGTTGGGTAAGACATCAGCCGAAACGGCCCGAGATATAATCTTCGGTGCGTTTGTCCACCGGGGTCGAGAAGACCTGTTCGGTCGGGCCCATCTCAACCAGCTCGCCCAGCAGGAAGAAGGCTGTTTTGTCCGAAATACGGGCCGCCTGCTGCATATTGTGGGTAACGATGACGATGGTGTAATCCTTTTTGAGGTCCATCGCCAGTTCTTCCACCTTCGAAGTCGAGATCGGGTCCAGGGCGGAGGTCGGCTCGTCCATCAGCAGCACTTCGGGTTCGACAGCCAGGGCGCGCGCAATGCACAGGCGCTGCTGCTGGCCGCCCGACATGCCGAGCGCGCTCTTGTTGAGGCGGTCCTTGACTTCATCCCAGATGGCGGCGCCGCGCAGGCTTTTTTCCACAATCTCGTCAAGCTTGGCCTTGTTGTGGATGCCATGGGTGCGCGGGCCGTAGGCGATGTTGTCATAGATCGACATCGGGAACGGGTTGGGCTTCTGGAAGACCATGCCGACCCGCTTGCGCAGGACGTTGACATCGATCTTGTCTTTATAAATATCCACGCCGTCAAGCTTGATATCGCCCGAGATGCGGCACCCTTCAACCAGGTCGTTCATGCGGTTCAGGCTTTTCAAAAAGGTTGACTTGCCGCAGCCCGAAGGCCCGATGAAGGCGGTGATCTCCTTTTCCGGGATCGAAATGTTGATGTTTTTCAGCGCATGGAAGTTGCCGTAGTACAAATCCATGTTGGAGACTTCAAACTTATTCATCGCTCTCATTTTCCTTTCGCAAGTTTGCCCGCGATAAAGCTGGACAGGCAGTTGATCAGCAGCACAAGCACCAGCAGCACAACGGCCGTGCCGTAGGTCGCATCCACATGCAGGCCTTCGTTGGAAAGCAGGTACATATGCACAGCCAGGGTACGGGTGGAGCTGAACACAGTTTCGGGGATGGCCGCCACCGAACTGGCCGTGTAGATCAACGCCGCCGTCTCGCCGACGATACGGCCGACAGCCAGGATCACGCCGGACAAAATGCCGGGCATGGCGCTGGGCAGCACAATGGTGAACACGGTGCGCAGCTTGCCGGCGCCAAGGCCGAAGCTGCCTTCCCGGTAGGAATCCGGCACGGCGAGCAGGGCTTCTTCGGTGGTGCGCATGATGACAGGCAGCACCATGATGGCCAGCGTGAAGGCGCCTGCAATCAGAGAGTAGCCCCAGTGCAGCTGGGTGACAAAGAACAGCATGCCGAACAGGCCGAAGACGATGGACGGGATACCCTGCAGGGTTTCGGTTGTAACGCGCACCACCTTGACCAGCTTGTTGCCGCGCTTGGCGTATTCCACAAGCCAGACGGCGGCAAAAATCCCCAGCGGGGTTGCGATGACCAGCGAGAAGGCGGTCATGAGCACCGTGTTGATCAAAGAAGGCACCAGGGAGACGTTTTCGGAATTGTATTCCCACTCAAACAGGCTCGGTTTGAGGTTGGGGATGCCCATAACCAGGATATAGCCGATCAAAAAGATCAGGACGGCGGCGGTCAGCGCAGCGGCAATCCGCACAAGCCACCGCATGATAAAGGCAAAGGCGCGTGCGCCGCGGCGGTTTTCCGCCGGGATCGGCGGGATCATCCGCGCGCCGGCATGGGACAGGCTGCTTGCGGCAACGTTGGCAGTGATTCCATCAGGCATTCTTCTCGGCTCCTTTCACCAGGCTGAAGCAAAGGTTGATAATCAGGATGAAGACGAACAGCACGACACCGGTCGCAATCAGCGCTTCGCGGTGCAGGCCGGCTGCATAGCCCATCTCGATGACAATGTTGCTTGTCATCGTGCGCAGGCCCTGGAACAGGCCCTGCGGCATCCAGGTCTGGTTGCCGGCCACCATGACAACGGCCATCGTTTCGCCAATGGCGCGGCCGATGCCAAGGATCACGGCGGACATCACGCCGCTTTTGGCGGCGGGCAGCACGGTGAAGAAGACGCTGCGTTCATGGGTGGCGCCAAGGGCGAGGCTGCCTTCATAGTAGCTTTGCGGCACAGCATCCAGGCTGGTTTTGCTGACCGTGATGATGGTGGGCAGGATCATGATGCCGAGCAGCAGGCTTGCGGTGAACAGAGACATGCCGCGGCCGTTGTTGATATGGAGCACCTTGCGGACGAAATCGGTCTTGAGGACGGCCTGGATGGCCGGCACCATGACGACCATACCGAAGAAGCCGTACACAACCGAGGGAATGCCGGCCAGCAGCTGGACAGCCGGCAGCAGCACCTTGTTGATGCGGGGGGAGGCGAACCGGCTCATATAGATCGCCGTCAGCAGCCCGATCGGCACGCCGACAACAATCGCGCCGGCCGTAACGTAAATGCTGCCAAGAATCATCGGCAGAATGCCGTACAGGTCGTTGCCGGGTTTCCAGTTGGTACCCAGCAGGAACTGCAGCGGCCCGATCTTGGCGATGGTGGGCAGGCCGTTCGCAAACAGGAACAGGCAGATCAGCGCCACAGCCAGGATCGATACGCAGGCGCAGACCGTAAAGACCCACTGCATAATCGTTTCCTTAGGGTTAACGGATTTCGTTTTCATTTTCCTATACCTCACTTCGCATCACAAAACTTCACAACGTCACAAAAAGCTCCGGGTCCATCGCGCTTCACACAAAGGAAGCGGGGGTGAAACCCGCGCGGCGGCTGCCGTGCTGCAAGCGCTGCGCTTGCCTTGGTTTCATCCCCGCTCCCTCACATTTCTGTCATGTTTTGTTCAGCTTACAGCGCATCCCAGCTGGTGGTTTCGCCGACATAGATGCTGCGGACCTGGTCGATGCTCAGGTCGTCCACGGCGGTGTTGGCCGGGTTGACGACAACCGCGATGCCGTCCATCGCAAGGACGGTGCCGACAGCGCCCTGGCTGGTCTCTTCTTCCTTGAGCTCACGGCTGGCCATGCCGATGGTGTAAGAACCGTCGAGCGCGCCGGTCACGCCGGTGGTGGAGTCGGTGGTCATCAGCTCAATGGTGGCGTCCGGGTTGAGGGCCTGGTAGCCTTCGATCAGCTTTTCCATCAGCGGGCTGACCGAGGAAGAGCCGCCCACCGTGATGCTGCCGGCCGGCAGCGTGCCTTCGAACGCGGCGGCTCCGTCGGTGCCGATGTAGCCTTCTTCGGTGGCCAGGGCCTGGCCTTCCGCGCTCATGCAGTAGTTGATGAAGTCAACGGCCAGCTCGTCGGTGGGTTCGCCGTTGGTGACAATGTTGAACGGACGGGCCAGGGTGTAGCTGCCATCCTTGACGGTGTCGGCCGAGGGGGCCACGCCGCCGATGGTCAGCGCCTTGACCGAACCATCCAGGCTGCCGAGGCTGATGTACCCGATGGCGGTTTCATCGTTGGCAACGGTGGTCATCACGCCGTTGGTGGAGTTCTGGATGACGGCGGCCTGGGTGGTGTTGTCGCCGTTGTCGTCTTCCACGCCGGTCAGCTCAATGAAAGCGCCGCGGGTGCCGGAACCGTCTTCACGGGACACCACGTTGATGGCCTGGGTGGCATCGAAATCACCGGCGGCGGCAGCTTCCGTGCTCTCGCTGGAAGCAGCTTCGCTCGAAGCAGCTTCGCTCGAAGCGGCGGTGCTTTCCGAAGAGGCGGCCTCGCTCGAAGAAGCGGTGCTCTCCGAAGAAGTGGAGCCACAGGCGGCCAGGCTCAGGGCCATCGCGGCGGCGCAAACCAAAGCAATCTTGCGTTTCATAACGTTCGTCTTCTCCCTTACACATACATTTTCAATTGGGGTCCGCAGCAGCCTTTACCAAACGCTCCTGCTGCGGGGCCCGGTCTCTTTCCGGGCGCAAGTGTATTCTACCGCATCCCTATGTTGTTTTTCGACCATGGCTCGGTACAATTCAGGTAAAAGTTTTGCTAAATATCACGCTGTTTTGCAAAGATGGCGTAAAGTTTGTAAAGGATATGTAAAGCATTTGGCATAGCAGACAAAACCCCTTCACAACCCTGTTTTTTTGCCGCCAATCTGCCCAAAAGCGTAACATCCCGCCCAAATCTAACGCTTTCCCGCAAAAACGAAACGCCCTGGCCCCCTGCGGAAAAGGCGCAGCAAAAAGCCCGCAAGCGAAGCCGGAACAGCTTCGCTTGCGGGCTTTTCGGGACAGACCAGACCGGATGATTTTGCAGCGCGCCCCGGCCGTTTACATCCGCGCTGCGCGCCGGTAGATGAAGGCGGCCGCGGCAGCAGCCACGCACTCGGTCACCCAGAAAGCATGCCAGACCCCCACCGGGCCCAGTGCGGCGCAGAGCGCCCAGGACGCCGGGATCATGACGACGACATACCGCAGCAGCGAGATGACCAGCGAGCTGCCGCCCTTGCCGAGCCCTTCCAGCGCGCCGGACGCCGCCACCGACACCGACGACACAAGGAACCCGAGGCTGATGATCCGCAGCGCCGCCGCACCGGCCGCGACGGTATCGGGGTTCTGGGTGAACAGCGCGATCAGCGGCCCGGCGAAGGCCCAGCACAGCGCCGTGCCCGCCGCCATGATACCGGCGCAGAGCGCGAGGGTTGTGCGGTAGATTGTGCGCACCCGGCCAGCCTCGCCCGCGCCGTAGTTGTAGCCGATGATCGGCCGCATACCCTGGACAATGCCGCTGGCCGGCAGGTAGAGGAAGGTCTGCAGCTTATAATAGATGCCGAGAATCACCACATACCCCTGCCCAAACGCCGCAAGCAGGCCGTTGAGCACACTGACGAGCAGCGAGGGCAGCGCAAGGTTCAGCACGGCCGGCACCCCGATTGCATAGAGCCGGCCGGCCAGCGCAAGGCCCGGGCGCAGCGCGGCGCGGCGCAGCCGCACAACCGGCCGCCGGATGAAATACACCGCCAGATAGATGCCGAGCGAGACGCACTGCCCAAGGCCCGTTGCAAGCGCCGCCCCCCGGATGCCGAGCGCCGGGCAGGGCCCGAGGCCGAAGATCAGCACGGGGTCCAGAATGATGTTGGTGATGCAGCCGCCAAGCAGCGCGGCCATCGTCGTTTTCATCCAGCCAATGGCCTGGAAAATCTTTTCAAACGCAAGGCCAAGCATGATGATGGGGCCAAACGCAAAGACAATCGCGCCGTATTCAACCCCGAGTGCGGCGAGGGCGGCCTCAGCCGTAAAAAGCCGCAGAAAGCCCGGCAGGATTGCCGTGCAGACAATGGCAAGCGCCACGCCGTGGACAAACGAGAGCGCCATGCCGATGGTTGCGGCGGCGTCAGCGCGGTCGGGCCGGTTGGCGCCGAGGTGAAAGGCGATCAGCGCGTTCATGCCGACGCCGAAACCGATGGCGGCCGCGTTGACAAAGTTCTGCACCGGGTAGACGAGCGAGAGGGCGGTCATCGCTTCCTCACTGATCCGGGCGACAAAGAAGCTGTCAACAATGTTGTACAGCGAGTTGACCAGCATCGAAAGCACCATAGGCAGCGCCATCGAGAGCAGCAGCGGCAGAATCGGGCGCTGTTTCATAAAGCTCTGGTCCTGCACGGTTTGGGGCATGGGGTACCTCCTTGAAAATCATGGCGGGCAAAACAAAAGCCACACAACCGCCGGGGCGGTTGTGTGGCGAAAAGGGCGTCTTGCAAAACAGCCGGAAAAATCCACACGGTATTTTAGCGGGGGTATTATAGCACAGGGGTGAGAAATTTGTCAATTCGGCACAGGGCCGGAAATTTCTGCGGCCGGGCTTTCAGGACGTGTATCAGGCTTCGCTATTGCTTTCAATGCTGGTCAGCTCTTCGCTGCCGATGCCGGTAACGGTCAGCCCGCCGGTGATCTGGTAGCTGGAAGAGTCATAGCTGACATAGATCTTGTACATCTTGCCCGGCGTCAGGCCCGAAACCGTCGCGGTGTAGCAATCGCCGCCGGTCTTGTAGTAGACCGTCGTACCCTCCACATAGCTTGTCTTGGTCTGGTCGTCCGAAAGCTCCCAGATGGCGGTCTTGAATTCATTGATGGTCGGCGATTCGGTCGTCGCATAGGCCGTGATGGTCACACTGTCCGAAGCGGCGACAAAATAATCGCTGCTGCGGTTCATGATGCCGTTGAAGGCAATGTAGAGCGTGTCTCCGTGGACTTCATTCGGAAAGCGGGAGTTGGTGTCCATCCCCTCAGGGAAGGTCACGCTGCCGCCGGCCGTCGCCTCAAAGTGCTCGGCCTCATCTTCTTCGTCGGCGCCTTCGGGGCGCAGGCCCAGCAGGTCTACGACGCCGATAATCATGTTGGACAGCATATCCCGCGGGCTGCAGGCGGTCAGGCTCAGCGCCATAACCAGGGCCAGCGCCAGGGCTGCCAGACGTTTTTTCAGTTTCATGGGTAAACCCTCCATCGGGCAAACGGGCGGCGCTGCCGCCCGGCAGGTTGAAAGCATGGGATGAATCACTTTATTATACCCGATTTGCCGCCGCGGCACAAGGGCAGGCGCAAAAATTCCACAAAACGTTTCACAAAACTTGCGGCGGCGGGTGGGCTTTTCCCGAAAGCGGGTTTTGTGGTATACTGAATGTATTGGATAGGAAGCAAGAGGGAAGCGTGCAGGCCCGGCCGCACGGGGGAGGAACCATGAACAAGGTAAAACGCCGCGCCGCCAACCCGCGCGGGCGATACGAACAGATGCTGTTCAACCGGCTTGTTTTGCTGGTTGCGGTGCCGCTGTGCGCCATGAGCATCCTGCTGGGGGCAAGCTATTTCAGCCAGGAAGACGCCCGGCAGCGCGCCGGGCTGCAGAGCGTGCGCACCAGCGCGCAGGATGCCCTGCACAACGTGCTGAATAACCTGCGGGAATACTACCTTGGCATCACGCAGGACGATGACTTTACCTGGCTGCTGTCAAGCCAGCCGCCCTATGCCCGCACCCCCGATGTCTCCGCCGCCCAAACCGTGCTGCGCGGCGGCAGTTACCTTTCGGCTTATGTGAGCGGATATACCTATTTCAACCTGCAGCACGGCTGGGTGCTGAGCAGCAACGGCGTGTTCCGCATGTCGGAAGTGCGCAACTACGAACAGATGCAGACCTTTTTGAACGAGCAGCCGGATGTTTCCTCCACACTGTACTGGCTGAACAACACCGCCCAGGCGGCGCCCGGCCTGGGCAGCCGGCAGGTGGACCTTTCCGGCTTTTTGCTGGTGGTGCGCACCAACAACTTTTCGGGTAATATGCAGCAGCTGCTGGTTGTCCAGCTGGACAGCGACGCTTTGCTGCGGGATACAAGTGAATGGCGCGCGATGGGCTACGAGGTGGCGCTGCTGGATTCCGACGGCCTGCCGATCCTGGCCACCAATGCGGACCTGGCCGCACAGCTGTCCGACCGCCTGGCCGCCGGGCATACCATAGACAGCCGGGTGGGCGCTTACCTGATAGAACACACCGAACTTGGCGTGGGCCGGCTTTCTTTGTATATCGGTTACAACACCCAGCTGGATTATTCATTCGTCCTGACGCTGCTGGCGGTGTTCCTGCTGGTGGCCGCCGCCTCGGTGGTGGTGCTGGCGCTCTGCCGCTGGAACAGCGCCTTCCTGTACCGGCCGATCCGCCAGCTGATTGACCAGGTGGATGAATCGGTTTTCGGCACGCCGGCCGACGGCGAGGATGAGTTCGCCTACCTGACCCACGGCGTGACCCGGGTGGCGGAGGACCAGCGCCTGCTGCGGGACATTGTCAAACGGCAGCGTTCCCAACTGCTGCAGCGGCTGCTGCAGGGCCTTTTGCACAATGAACTGACCATGCGCGGGCTGCAGTCTTCGCTGGCCGCGCTGGAAGTGGAGCCCGCCGGGTATTACCAGCTGTTGCTGCTGGACCTGGGGCTTTCGGACAAAAACGCGCCGGAACGGGACGCGCTGACCCAGACCGTGGTGCAGCACCTGCCGCCGCCGGTGACCCGCCGGTGCTTTTTGTGCCCGCTGGCGGTGGACGGCACCGTGGTGATGGTGGCATACGGCGCCACGCGGGAGGCTTTGCGGGCGGATTTCCAGGCGCTGTACCTGGGCGCCACCCAGATGATCCGCACAAACGTGGGGGTAAACTGCACGGCCGGCGCCAGCCAGGTGTACGAAGCGCCGGAGCGTACCGCCACGGCCTGGCATGAAGCTTTGGAGGCACTGCGCAGCAGCGCCTCCCCGACCCCGGGGTCGGGGCCGCAGTTTTACACCCCGCCGGAGAGCAGCCAGGTCAGCGCAGGGTATAACGACCTGCTGGAAAACGAAGTGATGGCCGCCGCCACCGCCTGCAACCGCAAGGAATGCGCGCGGCTTATCAGCCTGTTCATTGACCGGCTGGGCGAACAGGGCGTGCGCGGGTATGAACGCCAGTTTTATGTACAGCGGCTGGTCAGCGCGCTGCTGACGGTAGCCGAAACCGCCGGCCTTTCGGTCAACAAGCTTCTGGCTGACAGGCCCAACAGCCTGTTCGACGCAGTGGGCCGCATCTACCGCACCGAGGAGATGAAAACCTTCCTGATCGAACAGGTGGCCGACCCGGTTATGGAAATGCTCTCCGATTTCCGCCAGAACTCTTCCAGCGAACTGGTCAAAAACGTGATCGCGCTGATCCAAAAGACCGGCGGCGACCTGACCCTGAACGAATGCGCCGAACAGCTCAACTATTCGCCCAGTTATATATGGAAGGTGCTCAAGGCCGAGCGGGACACCAACTTCACCGACCTTGTCAGCCAGCAAAAGATTGAGATGGCCAAGGAACTGCTGCTGACTTCGGACAAAACGGTGGCCCAGGTGGCCGAAGAGCTCCACTATGCGAATGTACAGAATTTCATCCGCTTTTTCAGCCGCGAGGTTGGCATGACGCCGGGCCGGTTCAAGAAAGAACACCAGAGCGGCGCCGCCAAAAAGAAAGCCCGGTAACCCCGCCGGCAGCACTTTTTCATTTTTCCCCCGCCTTCATCCCGAAGGCGGGGGCTTTGTTTTGGTCTGCCTGCGCTTTGTAAAAAACGTGTGGCTTTACCCTTGCAAGCGCCCGAACCGCCGCGTAGCACCTTTGGCAGGGTGCACAAACCAAAGAAGCAGTTTGTATAAAAAACGCACAATCAACGGCAAAATTCCTCGACAATGCGCAAAGGAAGGCAGCGGATAATTCCGGCATGGCGCAAGAGATAATTTTACGATATTCCGCATTATTTTTGGATAAAATCTGCGCGCATTTGATTGTTGACCCCGGCCGGATTCGGTTTTACAATCTATACACAAAGACAGGCGGCGGCCAACGCCGACCTGCGGCTTTACTCCCCCGCTTTGCGGCCGGGCCGGCCACGCCGGCAGCCTGGCGCCGGGCCCTGGAGCAGGGGGAGTGGCACATGAAAAAGGAGGAAACCCTATGGCAAAGACACTGTCAGCAGATGCGGCGGCCAGTGCCCGGGCCAAGCAGGAAAAGCGCGCGCGCCAGCAGCTGGGCCACAACACCTGGCGCAAGGCGTTCGCCCAGCATTACTGGCTGTACATCCTGATGATACCGGGTATTCTGTATATGCTGATCTTCAACTATGCGCCGATGTTCGGCCTGATCATGGCGTTTGAAGATTTCAGCCCTTACAACGGCAATTCGGCAATCGGCGCGATGCTGCAAAGCCCGAAGGTCGGGTTCCAGAACTTTATCTCGCTGTTTACCGGCCCCGACTTTTGGCGTTTGCTGCGCAACACGCTCGCGATTTCGTTTGCGAACCTGCTGATCGCCTTCCCGGCGGCCATCATTTTGTCGCTGCTCTTCAATGAGCTGCGCTGCAAGTGGTTCAAACGGCTGACCCAGACCATTGTGTACATCCCGCACTTTGTCTCGATCGTCATCGTCGCTTCGCTGACCTTCCAGCTCTTTTCCACGACCGACGGTTTTGTCTACCACCTGCTCGTCCAGATCTTCGGGCGGCAGAACGCGCCGGACGTCCTGTCCGACCCGGATTTGTTTGTCCCGCTGATGGTGGGCCAGAGCCTGTGGAAGGAAACCGGCTACAACACCATCATCTACCTGGCCGCGCTTTCCAGCGTGGATACCCAGCTGTATGAGGCCGCCAAGATCGACGGCGCCGGCCGCTGGCAGCTGATGTGGCATGTCACGCTGCCCGCAATCCGCGGCACCATCGTACTGATGCTGATTATGAAGGTCGGCGCGCTGCTGAACACCGGCTACGAGCAGATCTTCCTGATGCAGAACTCGATGAACCGCTCGGTTTCCGAAGTGTTCGATACCTACATCTACACCCGCGGCATTGTCAACGGCCAGTATTCGCTGGCAACCGCCGCCGGCCTGTTCAAATCGGTGGTCAGCATGATTATGGTCATCGGTTCGAACAAGGTCGCAAAGATCTTCGGCGAATCCGGCCTGTACTAAGGAGGTGCTGAGCATGACCAACATTCTGCATAAGAAAGACGACGGCACCATCCATGCCACCGGCACGCTGGAAAAGCGCAGCCCCGGCGACCAGGTTGTCCAGGTTTTGATCTACGCCCTGATCGCGCTGATCGCCGTGCTCTGCCTGCTGCCCTTCATCTATGTCATTGCAGGCTCCTTCGCCACAGAGCGCGAACTGACCGAACGCCCGTTCTTTTTGATCCCGCGTGAATTTTCGATCAACGCCTACTCCTACATTTTCAAGGACGGCTCGGTCTTCCGCGGCCTGCGCAACTCGATCCTGGTCACGGTGGTCGGCACGCTGATCAACATGTTTGTTTCCTGCACCATCGCCTACCCGCTGTCCCGCCCGTACCTCAAGGGCCGCAACGGTTTCATCAACATGGTCATTGTGACGATGCTGTTTTCGGGCGGCATGGTGCCGAGCTACATCATGGTCATGAACGTGCTGCATCTGGGCAACACCTACTGGGCGTTGTGGCTGCCGATTGCGATGAACGCCTTCAACATGATCATCATCAAAAACTACTTCCAGAGCCTGCCGATGGAGCTGGAGGAAGCCGCCATCATCGACGGTTCGAACGACCTTTTGACCTTTATCCGCATCATCCTGCCGCTGTCCACCCCGGTGCTCGCTTCGGTCGGTTTGTTCTACGCGGTCAGCCACTGGAACTCCTACTTCAATGCGATGATGTACATCAACAACACCGAGATGGAAGTCATGCCGATCGTTTTGCGGCGCATGGTCTTTTTGACCAACCAGATCGCGCAGGATTCCAACTTTGACTGGGGCGCCTTCGGCCAGCCGCCGGCCAAGAGCGTCAAGATGGCGGTGACCGTTGTCTCGACCATCCCGATGCTCTGCGTCTATCCGTTTGTGCAGAAGTACTTCACCCAGGGCCTGATGGTCGGCTCTGTCAAGGGCTGAGGTTCGCTGCCGCAATCCCACCAACGTTACTGCGCACAGGCCTTGTGCGTGAGATATGAGAATCACAGGAGGCAAAACATGAAAAAACAACTCGCACTCTCGATGAGCGCCGCGATGGCTTTGACGCTGCTCGCCGGCTGCGGCGGTTCGGGCTCCAGCAGCTCGGCGGCCGCTTCGGGTTCCGGCACGGCGGAGGCCGCCACCGGTGCGCCCACCATCACCTTTATGATGCCGACCTTCTACGGCACCGAGTTCCAGAACGAGAACTCCGACCAGGTGATCCAGGCTTATACCGATTACACCGGCATCAATGTCGAGTGGCGGCTCGAGGCCAACGACACCTACAAGGACAAGTTCGGCCTGACCCTGATGGACAAGGACAACATGCCGATGGTGCTGACCGCTTCCGGCGCGCTGGACGCCAATATCGTGGACGCGGCCAAGGCCGGCGCGTTCTGGGATCTTTCGCCTTATCTGGAAGACAGCACGGCTTACCCCAACCTGTCCCAGGCAAACAAGGACGTTCTGAAGGGCCTGACCGTCAACAGCCAGGTCATCGGCCTGCCGCGCACCCGTTCGATCGGCCGGTACGGCCTGGCCTACCGCACCGACTGGGCGGAGGCTGTCGGCATCACCGAGCCGCCGGAGACGATTGAAGACGTTTACAACATGCTCTACGCCTTCACCTACAACGATCCCGACGGCAACGGCGTTGACGATACCTACGGCCTTGAGCTTTGCAAATACACCGGCCCGCTGGACGTGATCCAGACCTGGTTCGGCTGCGGCAACGAATGGGTGGAGCAGGACGGCCAGCTTGTGCCGGTCCACCAGACCGCCGAATATAAGGAAGCGCTGGACTGGATGCGCAAGATCTATGAAGAGGGCCTGGTTCGTCCCGACTGGGCGGCTGTTGACACCTCCACCTGGGAAGATGGCTGCAAGACCGGCGAGGCCGGCTGCTTCCTTGACACGATGGACGGCGCCAAGCGCATCTGGAACTACTTCACCGACAACAACGTGACCAGCGTGGTTGATCCTTCCACCACCGCCACCATGACGATGGTCGGCCCCATCGCGAAGGAAGAGGGCGGCGAACCCCACACCCTGGCGACCAGCGGTTACAACGGCTTCTACCTGATCACCAAGGACGGCGCCAAGACCGAAGAGGATGTCAAGAACTGCCTGACCTTCCTGGACAAGATGAACGACGACGCGATGCTGGAACTGGCCGACTACGGCATTGAAGACATCAGCTACAGCCTGAATGAGAACGGCGAAGTCGTGCTGAACCCCGATCTCGACGCTTCCCAGACCCCCAACGCCGGCCTGAACCAGGCTGTCTGCTACATCCCGAACCGCGCCAGCGTGAGCCACCCGCTCGAAAAGCGCGAGAGCCAGCTTCAGTCCGAGGCCTGCGAAGAGGTCAACGAGGCGCACGCCGTCTTCAACCCGGCGCTCGGCTATCTGGCCAACAGCGAGGCCAACGCCCAGTACGGCACCGACATTGAGCTCATCATCGACGACGCCCGCACCCAGTACATCTGCGGCCAGATCGATGAAGCCGGCCTGGATGCGGCCGCCCAGCAGTGGCTGGACCGCGGCGGCAGCGAAGTGATCGCCGAAGTCAACGAGCTGTATCAGGCTGACACCACCAAGTAATTTGTAAAACCCAACAGGCCAAACGCTGCGGCGCCCGGCCCCAGGCGCTGCGGAGCTACGCTCCGCAGCGCTTTTGTTTTGGGTTCGCGTGTGTGCCGGCGTCTGATGAAGCCGCGCCATGCCGCGAACCCCCGCGGGCGGGTATGGCCCGCCCCTGCGGATTGGGTTTCCTGTTTTCCGACCCCACTTTTCATTTTTACTGGCGCCGCCCTGTGCGGCGCGCCGAAAGGACAAGACCATGATCCTGACCATTCTTTCGCAGGACGCACATTCCACCACCGTCGGCTGGCCCGCCGTGGCCGGGGCGGCGCGGTATGCCCTGCTTTGGAGCGACCGGTTTTCGGACACGGTCCGGTTCAAAACCGCCGCCGAAACCGCCGAAACGAGCTTTCGCTTCGTCCGCTCAACCCACATCCCCTACTACCTCAAAGCCCGGGCTTTTGACGCCGCCGGCGCTCTCTTAACCGAAAGCGAAGTGCTGACGACCCCCGTCGCCCGTGTGCTGCGCCCCCAGCTTGAGACGCTCGGCCGCGGGCTTGTCGCACTGCCGGCCAAAAACGGCGTGTTTTTGAGTTGGCGTCTGCTGCGCGGCGAGGTTTCGGGCTATAGCGCCACCGGCCTGACCGGCACCGATTTCATCCTGTACAAAAACGGCGAAAAACTCGCCGCCGTGACCGATTCCACCAACTACCTGGATCCGGCCGGCACGGCCGGCGACGCCTACGCCGTCGCCCCGGTCGTTGACGGGCGGGAGGGCGCCCCCTGCGCGGCCGTGCGCCCCTGGGCGAACGGCTACCTTGACCTGCCGCTGCAAAAGCCGGCCGACGGCGTGACCCCCGCCGGGGACGCCTTCACCTACCACGCCAACGACATGAGCGTTGCCGATGTTGACGGCGACGGCGAGCTGGAATACCTTGTCAAATGGGACCCTTCCAACTCACAGGATGTCTCCATCAAGGGTTATACCGGCCGCTGCTACATCGACTGCTACAAGCTCGACGGGCAGCTTCTCTGGCGGCTCGATATGGGCCCGAACATCCGCGCCGGCGCGCATTACACCCAGTTCATGGCCTATGACTTTGACGGCGACGGCCGCGCCGAGCTGGCCGTCAAGACCGCGCCCGGCACCAAGATGACCGCCTACGCCCCCGACGGCACGGTGCGCTGGGAGCGCTATATCACGATGCCGCAGGCCGATCTTGACGCCGGGTACAGCCATCTCGACAACTACGTCTGCTCGGCCGAAAGCTACCGCAAGCATCTGATCGACGTCTTTGCGGGCTGGCACGCCCGGGCCGAGGTGATTTCCGGCCAGTGGCCCCAAACGCTCGAGGACTGTTTCGGCATCGCGCCGAAATATTCGTACCCCCTCTCCCGCGATGACGCCGCAGCCCTTGTCGATTATTTTCTCGACGTCTACGCGCCGTCCCGCAGCCCGCGCAACGAGCTGCGCAAGTTTGAGGGCTTTATCTACGAAGGCCCCGAGTACCTGACGATGTTCGACGGCACCGGCGCCGAGCGGGAGACGATCCCCTTCAAGTTCGGCCGGGTGGACGACGGCCTTGCCTGGGGCGACTACGCCTGGCCCCGCATTGAACCCTGCAACCGGGTGGACAGGTTCAATTCCGGCGTTGCCTACCTCGACGGCGAGCGGCCCTACCTGATTGTCTGCCGCGGCTACTACACCCGCGCGACCATCGTCGCCTACGACTTCTTTGCCGGGCGCTTCCACGAGGTTTTCAGCGTCGATTCCGGCTTTGTGCCGATGTCCAACCCCTTCAACATCTCCTGCCCCCATGCCGAGATCGGCACCGACCCCGCCTACGGGCTGCTGGCCGGCCAGGGCAACCACAGCATCTCGACCGCCGATGTGGACGGCGACGGCTGCATGGAGATTGTCTACGGCGCGGCCTGCCTGGACCACGACGGCAGCCTGCTCTACTCGAGCTACGGCAATTTGCCCGACGGCCGCCGCGCCAAGTTCGGCCATGGCGATTCGATGCATGTCGCCGACATTGACCCCGATTCGCCGGGGCTTGACATCTTCAACGTCTATGAGGAGGGGGTCAACGCCCCCTACGGCTGGGCGATGCGGGATGCCGAGACCGGCGAGCCGCGCTTCGGCGAATATTTTGAGGGGGACCTTGGCCGCTGCATGATCGGCAAGATCGACCCCGCCACCCGCGGCCTGCAGGTCTGGGTGCAGGATGTGCGGGACTGCCGCGGCAACGTGCTGCCGCTCAAGCCCCCTTCGACCAACATGAAGATCTACTGGGCCGGCGACCTTTCAACCCAGGTGACCGACGGCACCGACTATCTGCACGAGGAAAAATGCGGCGTTGTCAACGACATCACCCACGGCGTCATGCTGCACCCAGAATCCACCGCCACCAACAACGGCACCAAGGGCAACCCCTGCCTGGTGGCCGACATCTTCGGCGATTTCCGTGAGGAACTGCTTGTCCGCAAGGCTGACGATTCGGCAATCCGCATCTATACCTCAACCGACCTGACCGCCCACAAGCTCTTCACCCTGCTGCACGACCCGCAGTACCGCTGCGGCGTGGCCTGGCAGAACAACTGCTACAACCAGCCCGGCTACCCGAGCTTCTACTATGCCTCCGACATGAACTTTGCCGACGTGCTGCCGGCCCTCAAAGCCAAACCGACCGTCTTCCTCGCGGCCGATTCGACGGTGCAGAGCTATACCCCCGACGAAGCCCCGCTGACCGGCTGGGGCCAGCAGCTCTGGCGCTGCGCCGACGGCGCGGCCCTGTGCCGGGCCGATCATCGGGAAGGCTGCCCCTTCCCCCAGGAAACCCGCTACACCCTGCCCGCCCTCGTGATTGACAACTGCGCGATGGGCGGCCGCAGCTCCCGCACCTTCCGGGAGGAAGGGCGGCTTGCGGACATCGAGAGCCAGCTTAAACCCGGCGACTATCTCGTCGTGCAGTTCGGCCACAACGATGCAAACCCCGATAAGCCCGAGCGCTACGTCGCCGCGGCCGACTTCGGCGCCTCGCTGCGGCCCTATCTCGAGGCCGCGCGCAGCCGCGGCGCGCTGCTGGTGCTTGTTTCGCCGATTGCGATGCGCGAATTTGACGAAACCGGCCGCTGCCCCGCGCCCTTTGCGGCCCACCGCGCCGCGATGGCCGCCTTTGCCCGGGAAAACGGCGTGCCCTTCCTCGACCTTGGGGCCGAGACGGCGGCCGCGAACACCGCGGCCGGCCCCTTGCGCACCACAACCTGGTACCGCCAACTGCCCGACGGCAGCCAGGACAACGCCCACCTGCAATCGGCCGGCGCGCTACGGTTTGCCCGCGCCTTTGTGGCCGCGCTGCACAAAAACACCGACCCGCGCCTTGATCTGCTGCGCGCGGTGTTCCCGCTGTAAAGGAGGTTTTCGCTATGGCAATCGGCGATATTCTGCACAATGAGCGGGCCGAAACGGCCGACCCCTACACCGGCCGGCCGGTCATCCGGCTGACCACACCGACCCGCACAAGCCACCATATGTACTTCTATAACCGGATGGTCACCGGCGACAGCCGCAAGCTGCTCTACTGCGCCGAGGTTGCGGGCGACCGGCAGCTCTACCTGCTCGACCTCGCCACCTCCGACGCCGTCCAGCTGACCGAAGGCCCGGATCTTGACGATTACGGCGGTATGATCGCGGCCGACGACCAATCGGTTTTCTACCAGCAGGCCGGCGCGATCTGGCAGCTTGACCTTGCCGCCCTCACCCGCCGCCTTGTCTACCAGGCCGAAACGGGCTGGAACTGCGGCAACTGGGGCATGAGCGACGACAACCGCTTCCTTGTGATGACCGAGACGCTCGCAAGCTCGCTGCCCGACCTGACCGGCAAAAAGGGGTGGGAGTTTTTCCCGCTGACCTGTGCGGCCAAACCCCGCTGCCGGCTGCGGTACGTCGAGGTCGCCACCGGCAAAGCCCACACCGTGATTGAGGACAACTGCTGGTGGGGCCACGCCCAGCTGCGCCCCGGCGACCCGGATACGATCCTCTTCTGCCACGAAGGCCCCTATGATATGATCGACGCGCGGCTCTGGCTTGTCAAAAGCGACGGCTCCGACTATCACTGTGCCCGCGAACAGCCGAGCGATACGATCATCACCCACGAGTTCTGGATGCCGGGCGGCGACAAAATCGCCTATGTCTACCGCAAGGCCGACGACGGCAGCACCGAATCGATCCGCATGATGGCCCCCGAGACCCTTGAGGAGGAAGTCTTCATGCCCTGCCTGCCCTACGCGCACTTTATCTGCGATGGCCAGCGCCGGTTCTTCGCCGGGGACTGCCAGGGCCAGGAAACCCCGATCCACCTGCAGGTGCAGGGCGACGGCGGCGCAAAAGAAGTCAAAAACGACTTCATCTACCTTGTCGATATCGCGGCCAAGAAGGAGATCCCGCTGTGCTACCACGGCACGAGCTGGACAACCAAACACGGCACCCCGCAGGACGCCCACCCGCACCCCTGCTTCACGCCGGACGGCCGCGCCGTGCTCTTCACCTCAGACAGGGAGGGCAAGCCCTGCGTCTATATGGCCCCGATCGGCGACCTGGCCGACGCGCGCGGTTGACATTGGCGGCGAATGCAGTATAATCAGGGCAAACCTGCCATTTTGCAGAAAGAGAGGCATCCGTGTATGGAATATCCTGCACTCAAAAATGTATACACCTGCTACCCCGGCGGCAAGCACAAAGCGCTGACCTTCAGCTTTGACGACGGCTGTGTGGAGGACCGCCGCCTGGTTGCGCTGTTCAACCAATACGGCGTCAAGGGCACCTTCAACCTCAACGCCGGCCTGCGGATGGAGAGCCGCCTCCCGCAGGAGGAATGGGCCGAGACCTATAAGGGCCACGAGGTCGCCTGCCACACCTACCTGCACCCGACGATCGAGCGCAGCCCGCTTGACCAGGTGGTGCGGCAGGTGCTGGAAGACCGGCTGGCGCTGGAACAGCTGGTCGGTTACCCCGTGCGCGGGCTCGCCTACCCCAACGGCAGCTGGACGCCGGAGATCGCGGCTGTGCTGCCGGCGCTCGGCATCCGGTACGCGCGGGTGGTCGGCGATACGCACGATTTTGGCATCCCGCACGATTTCATGACCTGGAAATCCACCTGCCACCACACCCACAACCTGCTGGCCGACGGCGAACGTTTTGCCAATTTGTATAAAACGCAGTATTTATACCTGATGTATATCTGGGGCCACGGGTTCGAGTTCACCTGCGAAGAGGACTGGCAGATGATGGAGGATTTCCTCAAGATGGTCACGGCCAAAAACGACACCTGGTACGCGACCAACATTGAGGTCGTCGATTACCTCGACGCCGCCAAACGCCTGCAATACACCGCCGCGGCCGACGCCGTCTACAACCCCAGCGCCCAATCGGTCTGGATTGAGGTTGACGGCCGGCACATCGAAGTGCCGGGCGGGCAGCTCGTGAAGCTGTAAAATTGATGGATTGATCCCATACGCTGCGCCCCCGCCCGGGGATTTTCCGGGCGGGGGCGCGGTTTTATATCAGCCTTCCATTGTCCCGCAATCCCTCCCCATTGCTTCCCGCCTTATTTTGGGGTACAATACAAAGGTACACCCAAACACCCCGCGCCGCTGCGGCGCATTGCGAAAGGAGCGATTTTATGGGTATTTATTCTTCGGTGGATCAGCTGATCGGCGGCACGCCGCTGCTGGAACTTTGCCGGCTGGAACGTCAGCTTGACCTGGGCGCCCGGGTGCTCGTCAAGCTTGAGAGCTTCAACCCCGGCGGTTCGGTCAAAGACCGGGTGGCCAGGGCCATGCTGGACGACGCCGAAGCTTCGGGCCGGCTGGCTCCGGGCGGCACGATTGTGGAACCGACTTCCGGCAATACCGGCATCGGGCTGGCGAGCGTGGCGGCCGCGCGCGGCTACCGGGTCGTCATCGTGATGCCCGAAACGATGAGCGCCGAGCGCCGCGCCCTGATGCGGGCCTACGGCGCCGAGCTGGTGCTGACTGAGGGCGCGCGCGGCATGGCCGGCGCGATCGAGAAGGCCAACGAACTTGTGAACGAAATTCCCGGCGCGATTCTGGCCGGCCAGTTTACAAACCCCGCCAACCCCGCCGTGCACGAGGCGACAACCGGCCCCGAGATCTGGCGTGACACCGAGGGCAACGTTGATCTCTTCGTTGCCGGCGTTGGCACCGGCGGCACGATCACCGGCGTGGGGCGGTATCTCAAGCGGCAGAACCCGGCCGTGCGGGTTGTCGCGGTGGAGCCGGCGGCCAGCCCGGTGCTTTCGGGCGGGCAGGCCGGGCCGCACCCACTGCAGGGCATCGGGGCCGGGTTCGTGCCCGAAATCCTCGATACCGAAATCTACGATGAGATCCTGACCGCCTCCGGCGAGGACGCCTGCGCCGCGGCCCGGCTGCTCGGCCGCAGCGAGGGGGTGCTGGCGGGCATCTCTTCCGGCGCGGCGCTGTGGGGCGCGCTGACCCTGGCCCGCCGCCCCGAAAACCAGGGCAAAACCATCGTCGCCCTGCTGCCCGATACCGGCGAGCGGTATCTTTCGACGACGCTGTTTCAATAAGAGTTTAGCGTTAAGATCCTGTGCGCCTGCGGCGCGGTTTTGGGAAACTGAGGGAAACTTCCCCCATCTTTTCAAAACCCGCGCCGCAGGCGCGTTCCTTATCTAAACTCTAAAATTTTTTCAAAATTTCTGTCACAAACCCTCCCCCTCAAGTGTTCCCTAGATGAAGGGCCCTGAAAGAAGCAACAACCCGGGGCAGATCGGATAACCCGGCGCGCGGCGGGCGTCCGATCCACCCGAACGCAAGACCGAAAGGAGTGGCCGCCTGTGGCGCTGATCTGGCACCAAAGCCCGCTGGCGCGGCTGCAGCGGATCTATGAATCCTGCCGCCCGCAGCTGGTGGCAGCCGCCCGCGCCGCCGGGGCCGGCGAAGCCCTGGCCGAGGACGCCGTGCAGGAAGCCTGGCTGCGGCTGACCCGGCCGGACACGCTCGACCGGCTGGACACGGCCGACCCCGACCGCCTGCGCCACCTGATGCTGCTGACCGTGCGCAACGCCGCACGCAACCTGCGCCGGGACGCCGCCCGTGCCGACGCCCCCGGCGACGAAACGCTGCACGCGCTGCCGGACCCGGCCCCCACCCCGGCCGAAACGGCCGAAGGCCGCGACGCCGCAGCCAGCTTGCGCCGCGCGCTCGATACGCTTGATGAGCCTGACCGCAGCATCCTGCTGCTGCAATATTACGAGGAATGCAGCGGCAAACAGATTGCCGCGCTGCTCGGCCTGAGCGAGACGAACGTCCGCCAGCGCGCCGCCCGCGCGCGGCAAAAGCTCAAACAGATTTTGGAAACGGAGGGTTTTTAGATGGAAGATACCCGTTTTGACGCCCTGCTGCGCACGGCTGCCGCCGATGCCGCCCGGGACGATTTGCAAACCGCCAACCTGCAGCGCGCCCCGCGCCGCGCCCGCAAGCCATTGCGCGTCTTCATCGCAGCCGCCGCCTGCGTGGCGCTGCTGACGACGGGGGTCGCGGCGGCGTGGCCGCAGCTTGAAGTTGCACGCACGCAGAACGGCTTTAGCCTTTCGGCGGATGGAACCGGCCGCGCAGCCGCGCAGGAATTGGTGCCGATCGAACTGGGGTATCTGCCGGAAGGTTATACGCTGGACACCCAGGAGGGTGACGGCTACTATTGGGCGATTGTCGACGATCCGCATGGCAATTCGCTCATTATCTCAAAGTGCAGCCTGGATAACGAGCTGACCGCAGAGGTGACCCGTGTCGACGAATACGCCCCGTCCATGAACGAGATTGTGGATGACCTGATGGATGATATCAGCGTCCTTTCGTCCGCGGACGACATCACCACCCAGCTGTTGTCAGATTATGGCACGATTATGTGGACAGAGCAGGATTGCTATTATCTGGTCTATATGACGAGGGAAGAAGATGAAAGCGACGCTCGCACCGGTATGGATGTGAACGAGATGCAGGCGATTTTGCAGAATATGCAATAACCCACGTGATTTGCGACCAGAGCAAGAAGCCTTCGCTTTTATCCCCCTTTTATCAATATAATCCAACCAATCTCGCGAGGAACATCTTCGTGAGATTTGGTTGGTTTATATAAACGGCAAAATCAGGCAGTTATCACCCGAAAAGATTTCAACCTCAAGTCGAAAACACATGCTTTTTCGCAAATCGATTATATTGATGGAGGAAAATACTATGGAGTGTTAGTAAGAAACTCGCTACTTTCGTTGCTGCTTTTTTCATGCTCGTTGTGTTGTGCATGGGCAGCCTTACGGCCAAAGCTGCCGATTCTCCGAAGTCCATAACGATGTACACGCCCGATGGCACGGTCATCGCACAATTCGATTCGTCTGAAGAATATGACGCCTTTATGGAGGAGTATTCTGGCGTTATTCCGTATGCGTATACCTGCGATACGACGGGCCATGTACATGGCACATCCACCTATGTGAGAGCGGTTGTTGTAAACGACCATACGGTGCGGATTATGACCTATTGCAAATGGTGTGATGGCTTTATGTATTACACCGATTACGAATATTGATCGCTCCCTCAAATACTAACCTACTAGTTTTTTGATTTCTGCCTATTTTGCTCCGCTTTCTATCTTTGCGCACAGACCGGTGGGGCCGGTAAATCCGGCCCCACCGGTCATTTGTTTTCATCGTTTTTCAGGGAACATCTCGGCCACGGCGTTTCACGCCCCTACGCATGAATTTTGCGCCCATCACCATCCTTGCGGGGTGGCGACCATGTTTGCCACACCGTAGGGGACGGCGTCCTCGACGCCCCTCGGGTGTTTGCGGCGCGGCGGGGTTGCCGGGTCGATGCGAGCATCGGCCCCTACGGGCGGCGCGATATTGGTTCGCATCCAAACCGGAAACGCGCACCCCGGCAGGGTTTCGGCGGGGTGGGGGCATCCCGCCCTACGGTCTCAACCGTTTATCACCCTCTTGCCATTATTTTTTTGAGCGCGCCGTCAGGCGCGCGATCCACCGCAATTCCTAATTTTTTTCCACACACAACAAAAGCCGCCCGGGGTGTCCCCCGGGCGGGCGGTTCATAGTATCATCAATTCCTTCGGCCTGTCGTCCAGCCATCGCCAAATCCGCAGCCGTTTTTAACCCGCGGCGCTTTCACCGGTGTTGGCGCTGCTTTCGCCGAGGGTCACGGTGTAGGTGGCCATGCGGCCTTCGCGCTCGATCTGCAGCTCGACGGTATCGCCAATCTCCTTGGTTTCCAGGTAGCTGGTCAGGTCCTGGCCGGTTGTGACCGAGTTGCTGTCCACCGAGACAATCCTGTCCCCGGCCTGCAGGCCGGCCTGGTCAGCGCCGCCGCCCGGCGTGACCTGGATGATATAGACGCCGTAGTTTGAAACGCCGTATTGGTAGGCCGTCTGTGCATCGTTGATATCCAGGATCATGACGCCCAGCGCCGGCCGTGCGACATAGCCGTTCTCAATCAGCTGGGTTGCGATGTCCATCGCATCGCTGATCGGGATCGCGAAGCCCAGGTTCTGGGAGACTGCGCCGCTGCTTGTGGTGGTCGAACCGCTGGCGTTGACAATGCCGATCAGCTCGCCTTTGCCGTTGAACAGGCCGCCGCCCGAGTTGCCCGGGCTGATGGCCGCGTCGGTCTGGATCAGGTTCATCTCGTTGCCTTCGACCTCGACCGCACGGTTGACCGCGCTGACGATGCCGTCGGTAACGGTGCCGCTCAGCGTGCCCATCGGGTTGCCAACCGCAACGACCGTCTCGCCGACGGCAAGGTTATCCGAGTTGCCGAGGGTCGCGGCGGTCAGGCCGGTTGCGTCGATCTTGATGACCGCAATGTCGGAACTTGAATCCGAACCGACAATCGTCGCCGCGTGTTCGGTGCCGTCATTGAGTTCGACGGTGATCGTGTTTGCACCGCTGACAACATGGGCGCAGGTCAGGATATAGCCGTCCTCACTGATGATGACGCCGGAGCCTGCGCCGCTCTGCACATAGCTGCCGAACCAGCTGTTGGTGGAGACCATCTGCTCGGTTGTGATGGCGACGACGCTGGGCTGCACGGCCGCGCTGATATCGACAAGGCTCATCTCCTCGCCGCCGGCGCTGCCCTGGCTTTCAGCGGTAGCCGTGTCGCTTTGCGCCACCTGCTGCACAACCACCTGGCTGCGGCCCAGGCCCAGCGCGTTGCCGGCCGCCGTGCCGATCAAGCCGCCGCCAAAGCCGAGCACCACAACCCCGATGCCGGCCACAATGCGCAGCGCAACCTTTTTGCCGCCGCCGCGGCGTTTGGGCGCGGGGTTCGGGGCGGCGGCAAAAAGGTTGCGCTGCGCATTGT
>PPYE01030319.1_pt1 | contig 27138 bp, 29 predicted proteins | sample 1559881 | NCBI WGS metagenome assembly PPYE01 (sample SAMN08240022, study PRJNA423297) | Human gut metagenome, whole genome shotgun sequencing project. | reverse complement strand
ATTTAACAGCCAGGAGACCCCAATGGAAATTTCAGCAAAGGAATTAGCTCAACTCATCAACGTATCTCCCGCAACCGTTTCCATGGTATTCAACAACAAACCGGGAATCAGCGAAGCAACCAGGGACCTTGTCTTAACCACGGCGGCCAAATACGGCTACACCCCCAAAAGCGCCCTGCCCGCTTCCGCCTCTTCCAGAGTCATTCAGCTAATCAATTATAAAAAACATGGAAAAATAGCGGCCGATACGCCCTTCTTTTCCCAGCTGACGGAAGGCATTACCCAGGAATGCCGCCGTCAGAACTGCGTGCTGCATATTTCCTATTTTTATGAAAATATGGATATTTCCGCCCAGCTCGCATCACTGAAGGAGGTGGACTGCATCGGCATTCTGCTTCTGGCTACGGAAATGCAAAGGGAGGATTTCAAAAAATTCAGGGATTTTCCCGTACCGATTGTGGTACTTGACTGTTATTATGATGAGCTGAAATACGACTGCGTACTGATCAATAATATTCAGGGAGCTTTCAATGCCACCAGCTACCTGATTAAATGCGGTCATAAAAAAATCGGTTACCTGCGTTCCAATCTGGAAATCAGCAACTTTGCGGAACGCGCCGACGGCTATTATAAAGCGCTGCGTACAAACGGTATCAGCACCTCTCATCCTTACGTCCACGCCATTTCCCCTACGGCTGAGGAAGGCTATCAGGATATGCTGACGGTTCTGGATGCGGATCCGGAGCTGGCGGATGCTTATTTTGCGGATAACGACATCATTGCCGCCGCCGCCATGAAGGCCTTCCGGGAACGCGGCTTCCGGCTGCCGGAGGATATTTCCATTATCGGTTTTGACGATATGCCGCTCTGCGATATGATGGTCCCGTCCCTCTCCACCATGCGGGTCCGCAAGCAGGAGCTGGGCGCCGCCGCCATTGCGCGCCTGATGGACCGGATTGCCGATAACAAAAAGGAATACCTGAAAATCTCCATGTCCACCCAGTTAATCAAAAGAGAAAGCGTCTCCGTTCTTACGTGAGACGCTTCACTTAACATAGCTGTTCAGTTTCTTTACACGATATGTAGTGCAATAACCAGTTATTACACCAGGCATCGACCTGCCTGACAGCCCTATCCATATGATAAAAAGCCATTGCTTTCACCTTTTTAAATCAGCCTGCGTGTAATAGAATGACTTCGCTTAGGAAACACTATTCAACACATAATACAGATGACATAAAATACAGATGACAGGAAATTTTTATGGAAGCAGATTGGAACTTAACAGAAGCAATCGAACATTACCGAGGTCAGAACGTATCCCAGGATCAGCAGGCTCTCATTGAGCTTTTGCGCGAGGTCCAGGCCGAAAACGGCGGCAGCATCCCTGCCTGCGCGCTGGAGGAAATCACCGCGCAGCTTGACATCCGTCCGGCTATACTGACGGCAATTCTCAAACGCTGTCCCGGCCTTCGAACTCAAACTGCACCGCACAGCCTTGAGCTCTGTGCCGGCCCCAGATGCCAAAAACGGGAATGCGCCCGTCTCCATGCTTTTATAGAAAAAAATTATCAGGTGAAAAACGGCGGAATCAGCGCCAAAGGCGGTTTTTCCTACCGCCTCACCGGCTGTATGAAAAACTGTGCAAATGGACCCAGTATGAAATGGGACGGGAAATTATACTCACAGGCCGCTCCTGAGCTGCTGCGTTCCCTCATTGAAAAGGGGCAATCGAATCCCCCGCGGTAAACAATTGAATATCAAGCTTGCAGCACTGCAAGGCAGCGGGATATTTGGTCTCCGCTCCGCTTCGGTCGGTGCAAAACATGTGCCACTGGCACATAGCACACCTTGCGGCAGTCACCAAATATCCATACAAGCATGGCTGCCTGGTTCATTGCCCGCGGAAATAAAAAAGTTCTCCCGTATAGTCAAAATGCCGGACATTATGCCCGGCATTCCTTTTGTGAAAAACGGCCTCCCTGGCAGCAAACCTGGGATACGCCATTTTAGCTTTTTAATCAATTCCATAACTCATTGCTGTATATATTTTTCCGTAACAATACGCATTTCTGTTCATATACTTTTCAAAATTCTTCTGAGAAATCGGCAAAATATTTTTCTGCCTGTGCCTTTGACAGAGAAAAAATCTTTATCATTTCGCTGACTATCTGTTCCCCAGACTTGCCAACTTCCAGGTTATAGCTTACAAAAGCGTGTATTCCTTCTGCTAGTCCTTCTGCCACCCCAGCTTCCCGTCCATCTTCGTAGCCATCCTCATAAAATTCTTTACTCAGGCTCTTCATCACCTTTTCTTCGTAATATTCCGTTAAAAGCGCATTCATTACCTCTGCCCTCCTCTGACTCAAAAAATGGCATATTCCTCAATATACTCCTCACATACTTTTCAACAGAAACTTTCCGTGAACTCCGCAAAATTTTTTTCCGCCTGTGCCTTTGACAGAGAAAAAATCTTTATCATTTCACTGACTATCTGTTCCCCAGGCTTACCAACTTCCAGGTTATAGCTTACAAAAGCGTGTATTCCTTCTGCTAACCCCTCCGCTAGTCCTTCTGCTAACCCTTCCGCCAGCCCAGCTTCCCGTCCATCTTCGTAGCCATCCTCATAAAATTCCTTACTCAGGCTCTTCATCACCTTTTCTTCGTCATATTCCGTTAAAAGCGCATTCATTACCTCTGCCCTCCTCTGACTCAAAAAAACGGCCAATATCCCCTTCTCAATACACAGTTCCATTGCCTTCCGGATTGCTTCCGCCGGTTCCGTAGACTTCAGGAACTCTCTCACGCATCCTATAAATATGGCATATTCCTCTAGCTTCCGGCACCGTCCCATTAATTCCGCATTATGCCCCTCATTAATATTCAGTATACGGACACGTACCTCCAGACAGGCCATATCCGCTCCCTGCATAAGCGCATCCGACAGCTTTAAAACCGAAACGTCCGGCAGCTGCTGTTCCCCATTGTAAAAGACAACATATACCGGCGTAAGAATCTTCAAAAGCCTGGTGGAATAAATTAAACGATCATGGAAGAAGCGTTTATACAGGTCTGAAAAATAAAATAGTCCCCGCAGCGGCATATTGGGATTAAAGGTGCTCTGATGTTCAAATAAACCCATTCTTCCATCCAGAAGAAAGGAAACATCATTCTTCATCCCCATATAGATTACATCATCCAGTGTGGTGATTTCCAATGCGTCCGGATCCGTATAATCCTTCTGACACAATGCGTTATACAGCTCCAGTAAATCTTTCCGTTCCGAAAATAACATCCGGAACATGCGGTCCTTATACGCCTTCTGGGGCTTGCGGGCCAGTACTGCTTCATTTGTGTGCATGGCAGATTTTCTCCTTGAACCTAAGATTTTTCAGGAAAAAACCGCTTCCGCAAACCAAATCATAATAAAATATCAAAAGGGATTTTTATAAGAATATTATAAAATAAAGTTTGAAATATAGCAAGATAAAGTAAATAAATCCACAGAAGATGAAATCAGAAATGTTATGTAGAAGAAATTACAGAAGCGATCGCTTCCTGAAAGTAACTCTATTCTGACATTCTTCTATCCATGTGTCAAGCATTTTAGTTTTGACATTTTACAACTTTTATAGACTTAAGACTTTTATAGATTTTGGACTTTTATAGACTTTGGGCTTTTACAGCTTTATTCTTTTATAGCTTTGTCCTTTTACAGCTTTATGCCTCCACAGCTTTTTTAATTTAACCAGCCAGCCGCAGACGGCAGAACCAGGCTCCTGCGTTCACAAGCCTGATTCCATCCTGATATATTCCGCTGTATTTTCACCTGCCTGTATGCCTACTTCATTGTATGCCTGCTGATAATAGTGAAACTCATCCTTCATCAGCCCGCGCGCCTTCATTTCCGCAAATTTACGGGACACCATTACCACCTCCGGGACCTTTTGGGCAAGGGCTTCCTGCGCCTGTCTGATATCCTCATAGCTGATTTTCTCCGCACCGTTATATCTTCCAATCCGTATGAGAAAGCATCTCTCCATGCCTTCCATTTTCATACGTTCCCACATTTGCATAAAATAGCTTTGATAATCCCCGGCAGTCATATGATGATCCCCATCTGTCTCTCCCTGGCACCACAGCATAAATGTATGCCGGATAAAAATCCCTTCCTTCTCCAGAAATCTCCTGGCTTTTGCCAGACGCCGCAGCGTATCTGATAAATAAGGTGTGCCCGGCTGCCACTGCAGAATGGATGAGCCGCCCTTGGACGCAGAAACACCCACAATGGGAACTCCCGTTTTCTGATAGCAGGCATTCACAAAAGCTGTAACAAGAGAACCTGTTTTCATATTGCCGTCATTAATCCCATCCTCCGCATTTTCCTGCCTTCCAAACGGTTCCGTCAGCGGATACAGCTTATCCGGGGCCGATATTGCCCGGTATTCATATCCTGCCCCTTCCATAATCTGAGGCGCCGGCTGCGCCCATTTTTCAGAAACAATCCCTCTGCCCGCCATATTTGACTGTCCCATAAATAAGAATAAATCGACTGTTTTACTGTTTTTAATTACGCATTTATTTTCCATCGCTTCTCCGGCCTGCGGAACGCATCTGGCAATGCTCCGTTTTTTCTTTTAATTTACCTGATTTCTTTTCAAAATGCAACGTTCTCCCGCCATTATTTTCCGCATAAGGAATTCCCTCATAAAAGTGTAGATGAGCCTGAACGGTTACATGCACTTTTCAATACCATACACTCCGTTGCAGGGTCCTGTGCGATTACACTATCCGTACTGCTTCCTGATATTTTTTCAAAAAAATATCTGCTTCTTTATAAAATCCTTAAAATTAACTGTTACCATAAAAGCACCGAAACAAAAGCGCCGCTTCTTTGGGAATACAGTCTATTGCCGGCGGCTGAATAGAAATGGAGGAAAAAGATGTCCGAATATATATTAAAAACCAATCATGTCTTCAAAAGCTTTAAAAAAACCCGTGCCGTAAAAGATTTAAGCATGTCTGTCAGGAAAAATTCCGTCTACGGTTTATTAGGGCCGAACGGGGCTGGAAAATCCACTCTGTTAAAGATGATCGCAGGTATTATCACACCTGATTCCGGTGAAATACTTTTCAGCGATCACCCCTGGACCCGGAAGGATTTACTAAATATCGGTTCGTTAATCGAATCTCCACCGCTGTATGAGAATTTAACAGCTTTTGAAAATTTAAAAGTGAGGGCAACGCTTATGGGGATTCCTGTGAACAATTGTGATGACGTTTTACAGAAACTGGACCTGACGGATGCCAAAAACAAAAAGGCCTCAGATTTTTCCCTGGGAATGAAACAGAGACTGGGGATCGCATTGGCACTGCTGAATCATCCGAAATTATTGGTCCTGGATGAACCCACAAACGGGCTGGACCCTTTCGGCATTGAAGAATTAAGGCGTATGCTTCGGGAATTTGCGGCGTCCGGGATGTCTGTCATCGTATCGAGCCATATTTTAAGCGAGGTCGCGCAGGTTGCTGATGATATTGGAATCATATACAATGGGTCGCTTCTGTATCAGGATGCAATTGATACGGGTGAAAATCTGGAACAACTTTTTATGGATATTGTGAGGAAGGAGCGTGAGGCCTGATGATTATTACCTATATGAAAGCAGAAAACCTGAAATTCAGGCGTTCCCTGTTCAGGAAACTCATCCTGTTGGTTCCGGCAGGTTTAATCTTAATGTCTGTGATTTTTATTTTTATCGGCATTGGCATGGGCGGTTTTTCCAGTTCTGTCGTGTGTAACTGGTGTATGCCGGTTGCCTGCTTATCCGTTACTATTTTATGCCATCTGGCAAATAAAAAAGAGCAAAAGCATGGATACAGGACGCTTTACAGTCTGCCTGTTGACCTGAAGAAAACATTTATTTCTAAAATTATTTTAACTGCGCTTACCCTTTTGATAATATCTCTGTTGCTGTCGTTCATCACTGTGATCTCTGAATGCATGTTTTCAGGCGTCCGGGCAGCACTTGGGCGCAGCGTGCTTTATGCGGCAGGATATTGTTTGCTGTGGCTCTCCTTTTTATGGCAGGTTCCCTTCTGTTTATTTTTGGACCGGAAAATCGGTTTTGTCGGTTCCACATTAATAAATCTGTTTGCCTGCGCTTTGGGAGGTTTGTTCTTTTCCCTTACGCCTTTGTTCTGGTTCTTCCCTTATAGCTGGCCCGCCAGGTTTATGGTTACCTTATTTGGCGTGCTGCCCAGTGGATTACTGGCGGAAACAGGCTCACGTTTGATACTGAGCCCGGGAGGAAGTCTGTTGCTGGTATTGGTTTCCCTGTTGGCCGCGGCAGTTCTTTCCGTCTCATTTTCCTTTTGGTATGAAAGGCAGGTATATCGTAAATGACTGTTATAAGGGAGTTTATTTCCGATTTTACCAAAATCAGACGGACACCGGTTATTTTGCTGCATTTGGTACTGCCGGTCGTGATTACCGCGGTATTTTTAGTTTATTATAAGTATGCGGGATATCATATTATTCCTGATGTGAGGCTGTTTTTTATTATACTGCAGATATGTTTCCCTGTTTTTGCAGGTATTGCGGTGCCGGTTTTGATTAACCTGGACAGAAATATAAGCAATATTCAAAATTCCCTTGGCTTAACGGAAACACGAAAAGGTGTATATTTAGGGAAATTGTTCTTTCTTATGTTCTTGTCTGCTTTAAGTATGATACTATATGAGCTGTGCTTCTATGTGGGAGTCAGGTTTTTTCTGGGCATCAGTATAATGGATTATACTTCTTACCTTTTGATATTTATAATTTTTTTATTTGGCAATATATTTTTGTATTTATTACACATATTCATTGCTTTCAGGTTGGGGGCGGGTATTTCGGCATTCACAGGAATTGCAGGCACAATATCAGCAGGTTATTTTGAAAACGCGATTGGCGATCAGATTTGGCCGTTCATTCCCTGGGAATGGGGCGTCAGGTTTTTGAAAAAACTCTTTGGCTTTTCGAATATTCCTGTTTTTTCCGGGATAATTTCTTTGATAATTATTACTTTGGCTGTTCTTATTTTGTCGGTACTGTGGTTTGACAGATGGGAAGGCAACATTGTGCAGGAGTAAACATAGAGGAAAACAAGGAGGTAAATCCTCTGCTCGCCCTGGGCTCGCATTTTGCTCCGCAAAACAAGGAGGATTATAAGGAGGATTTGATGTTTAGGGTGTTGGTTGTTGATGATGATCTTGAAATGCTGGCTCTGGTGCGCGCTGCCCTGGAGAAGGACGGGCATCGGGTGGATATTGAGCCGGATGCGGCGGCGGTACAGGCCGAGCGGTGTCAGGCGTATGATTTGCTGCTGCTTGATGTGATGATGCCCGGCGAGGATGGCTTTTCCCTTTGCGGCCGTATCCGTGATGAGGTGGATTGCCCCATCCTGTTCTTAACAGCCAGGGCGGAAGATGCTGCCCTTGTGCAGGGCTTTGGCCTGGGCGCCGATGATTATATTAAGAAGCCCTTCAGTATCGCGGAACTGCGCGCGCGGGTAAACGCCCATCTGCGGCGCGAGGCGCGCAGTCCGGTCCGTACCATGAACCGGGGCGGCGTACGTTTTGACATGCAGGCAAAAGAGGCTTTTGCCGGAGAACGCACACTGCCCCTTACCAGGGGCGAATATGCGATCTGTGAACACCTTGCCCTGCACGCGGGACAGGTTTTTACCAAAGAACAATTATATGATGCAGTTTTCGGCTTTGACGCCGGGGGCGATCCGTCGGCTATTGCGGAACATGTCAAAAATATCCGCGCCAAACTGAAGGCCGAAGGATTAAGCCCTGTTGAGACAGTCTGGGGGGTGGGGTATAAATGGCAAAAAAACAGCGTTCTGTAAGTCTTACCTTCGTTCTTCTGCGCTTTGCCGTCGTTATGCTCGGCTGCATGCTGCTGTGCGGCCTGGTATGGATGCTTTGCTTTACGCAGCTTCGAAACGCCGGTATTATTTACCAGGGCTACGTCTCCAATCAACAGACGGAGCGGATTCTGGCCGAAGACACAAAAAACTTTATTTCCCCGGGTGCGGATTTTCTGCCCGAATATGCTTTGTTTGCACCGGACGGTAACGTGTTGGAAAGCAATGTGGAAGGAAAGAAACTGGAGACTCTGAGAGAATTTTTTCTGCAGGCTCCTGATGACGTCCATGTTTCGCGTCGCACCTACGCGGACGGGAGTACCGTTATTATTCAATGGTATTTCAGGTCGGAATTTGTAAATCCAATCCTGCGCAATCTGCTTCCTCCTTTTGAATACCTGTGGCTGGCCGTGCTTGGCGCGGGGTGGGTGTTCTGCCTGATTTTTAATACCCTGCGGCTCCGCCGGCGCCTTGCCGCCAGGCTCAGGCTGTTCGGTGAAGTGAGTGATAGGGTAGGCGCACAGGAGCTGGATTTTACAGTCCCTCATGCGGGCATACGGGAATATGATCAGGCGCTGGACGCCATGGAACATATGCGGGAAGCATTATACAGCTCCCTGTCCTCCCAATGGGCGGCCCAACAGGAACGTGAGGCGGAAATAGCCGCACTCGCCCACGATCTGAAAACTCCGCTCACACTGATAGGGGGAAACGCGGAGCTTCTGCTGGATGAAAATTTGCCTGAGAACTGCCAGAGAATGGTAAAAACCATCATATCAAACAGCGACCGTGCAAAACATTATGTTGCCAGCCTTCTGGAAACCTCATCCGGTGCGGACGAAACGTTTGAAAATACCGCTCTGCCCGCCATGTTTGACGAGCTTTGCCTGAGCGCAAACGCCCTTGCACAAGCCAACGGGATTTTTCTGCACAGCCAAAACAGCCTGGAGGGTTCCGCCCGAATACAAAAAGACCATTTGCTTCGCGCTCTCGGCAATGTGGTGCAGAATGCCATTGAGCATACGCCGGAAGGCGGCAGCGTATATCTGGAAGGATGCATACTGGCAAACGGCTGGCAAATTACCGTGCGTGACGAAGGTCCCGGCTTCAGCAGGGCCGCGCTGCACCATGCGACAGAACGCCTGTGGCGTGATGATACGGCGCGGAGTTCTGACGGACACAATGGACTCGGACTTTGGTTCGCAGCGCAGGTGGTTACAACGCACAGTGGACAGCTGGAACTGAAAAACTGCGAATCCGGCGGCATGGCTGTCATTAAGTTCCGCAGGAATTTATAAAAATCCAATACCCCGCAGCAGCAACATCGTTCCCCATTGTATTTGGCGTTTCTTCCCTGAACTTTTCAAGGGTACTTGAGGACTGATAACCAGGAATGATTATGGAAAAATAACAGGAAATGTCAGGAAAAGACGCCCTGGTCTTAACATCCTGAGCGCCCCCGGAACTGAAAAAGTACCTATATATACCGCCTTACCCTTTTCATATACTGCCTGTAGGCATCCCCGAATTTGCCAATGCACCACCGTTCTTCTGAAAGAATAATCCAGTGGGAAGACAGCTGGAATATGATAACGATTCCGCCAAGCAGCACAGAATGCGTGAGCAGGGCACAGCCCATAAACAGTAAAAAATATGATAAATACATGGGATTACGTGAGAACCGGTAAAGTCCGTTTTTGTTCAGACCTTCACCGGATGGGGCTGCAAAATCTATCACTGATGCAGTGCACAGAACCAATCCCAAAAGATAGAACAGCGTCCCCGACCAAAATTGCCAGGAAAAATCAATTGGCACTTTAAGAAAAAACAGTACGATAAAAATTGCGGCACTGGAAAGCTGGTATATCCAATATGCCGCAATTTCCTTTCCGGCCATCGGCGCGAAAAAAGCCGCGCGTTTTACCGCAGCCCTGTCCAAATGTGAAAGGACGCCAAACCTTATCAGTAAAAAAGGGATTAGCAGCAGAAATCCATTCATAAATATTTCCTCTCCTTTTATCTGGGTAACTTCACAGTTCGGGATAAGACCTTTGGTTCAATGGAAACACCGTTCCATGTCCTGCCTATTTCCGCATCTTCCGGGGTAATTGTGTGATAATGGCCATCCATACCCGTTATACGCGCCTCTTTATCACTTATTTCAACGAACGCATGCAGCGGCTCCTGATATAAAATCATATCCTTGAGAGAAGGGTATTTTTCATGTGTCTTTGCATCGTAGGCGTACAGTTCTTTCATACCGTGCCAGATATACGACATGGAGTTGAGTGTAATATATGGAATTCCATTTATTATAGTGCAGCCATCCCCATGATCATGGCCGTTCATGCAGAAAAGAACCTTTCGGTTTTCAAGCAGCGCCCTGACTGCTTCTCTGTTTGCGATTCCCCTGTCTCTAAAATCATTTGCCAGGCTGTGGTGGGAAAACACAACATAATAGCAGTCTTCCGATTCCAGTTCCTGCAAAAGCCAGTCCGCTTCCACCTGCGGAAGCCAGGGATAAGCCTGTTTTGTCTTATCATAATTACGCTTCAGGAAGGGAATGCATTTTTGCCCATCCCGGATATAGCAGGTATTGAGGACGATAAATTTAACGTCATCAATAAGGAAGGAATAATAGGATGACTTTATTTTCAGAAAATCCATCACTTCTTCAAGCGAATACCGATCCGTATCATGATTGCCGATTGTATGATACACCGGTACGCCGGATTGTTCAAGGACGTCAATAACTTTTCTGTTTTCAGCGGCCGGATAACACAAATCACCCAGAGACAGGATAAAATCAGGATTTTTCAGCCTGACTGTTTCCAGAAACTCCTTTATTCTTCTGTCTCCGTCCGGAATGTGGTCATAGTGCAGGTCAGTAAAAACAGCAAATCGAATCATTTTCCTTCCTCCTGGGATTCAAAAACAAAATTGCGGCAAACGGTATTTTTCATGTATCCTATATTATTTTATCCGCTGACCGACTGAAAAGCCACTCAAAATATGGTATGAAAATCAGTATCCCTGCCGGTTTGGTTTTTTCTCAGCTTCAGGTATACAGCTCTCTTTTTTGTGCAGGAATTGAGAGGATTGACACAGTAAAGGTCATTAAACTGGTAGTAGTACCCACAGCACCCCATACCAAAAAGGAGTATTCAAAATGGCCGATAATCAATTTCCCGCATTCCTTGAAACCATAGATGACAACAGCAAACCTCTCGCTTCCGAAATCAACGATTTTCTTCTGGCGCAGGGCTGCAAATGTGAAATCAAAACAGCAAAAAGCGGCTTTACTGTTTCCTATATCCTGCCGCAGACAAAGAAAACTCTGGCAACCTTCGTATGCCGCAAAACAGGCGTAAAAATGAGGATTTTTCCCCAGGGCTTAAATGTATATGAGAATTTTCTGGAAACTCTCCCGGAAAAGATGAAAAAAGATATCAGAAAAGCATCTCCCTGCAAGCGTCTCATAAATCCGGACGACTGCAACCCGAAATGTATGATGGGCTATGATTTCCATATGGAGGACACCCATTACCAGAAATGCCGGTTTATGGCGTTTATGCCTTCATTAAATGAGGAAAACTATCCTTTTATCAAAGAGTTTCTGGAGAATGAAATCAAGGTTCAAAACCGGGCTCAGGACTAAAGATTTTTTCTCCCACTATCCCCTGCTGACTATCCCTGGCAGCTCCGCGATATCTGTAATATGCCAGTCCGCCTCCTTCATAAGATCCCGCCGCCGCTCCTCCGGTTTGCGTTCCAGATATTCAGTAAAAACCGTTTTCATCCCTGCATTTTCAGCCCCTCGCAATTCATCGGAACCGCCGTCACCGATGAAAATGCTCTGTTCCGGGGTACAATTCATATATTGCATTGCCCTTTGATAGATTCTGACATCCGGCTTCAAAAGCCTTTCGCAGCAGGAAAAAAGCACCTTATCAAAACAGGAAAACAGCGGGGATTCTTTCCAGTACATACAATCTATCACATCTGCATTGCTGATAAGACAAAGCTTCCAGCCTGACAGCTTCAGCCGCTCCAGCATTTCCAGGATTCTTCCGTCCACATTCATAAGCGCATGCCGCATTCTCGCTTTCCTCTGACGCAGCAGCTCTTTTTTCTGAAAAGGATTAACCTGCATGGGGAGAAGCCTTGTAATATCTTCTATGATTTTGCTTTCCTCCGTGATAAATCCGCCGGCCCGTTCAAGGTACAGCGCTTTATCCTCTGCATAGGATTCCCATTCCTCAATGCTCAAACCCAGCACCTCGTTCTCACTCATATCAGGATAGTATTCCGGTTTAATTAATGTAAAGAATAAGTCAAAAAAACAGCAGCCTGCAGTTTCCATACAATTCTCCTGTAGTAATACTCACTTTTTTTACCGTTCTTCCAGAAAAGGCAGAATCAGCTTCAGCCATTCCTCCGGCAGATATACGGATAAATATCCGTGATTATATCCTTTTGCTTCATATATCCTGCAGTGGGGCACCAACTCCCTAAACATCCGGGCCGATTCCCGGACACATTTCATTTCCTTTTCTCCGTACAGGTACATTACCTCCGCATTTGTGCTGCGGACGCTTTCCTTCAGCGTATACTGCATCATATATGTACGGTATACCGCATACAGCGTTTCCTTACGAAGACGCGGCATGTCCTGCAGGTAATATCCTGCTATTTCCTTCGGATAACGCATGGATGAGGGAAAAAAACGATTCATTGCCGCAAGCTGGAACCTGCATGCCGTCTTCCCGAACATCAGCCTCCCGCATAAATGGACCGTCGCTATGCAGTAACGTGCCATAGCAGGCTGTGGATAACAGATACTGCCGTCAATCACCGCCTTTTGGACTAAATCCTTTTTCCGGGACAACAGCTCCATTACGATCTGTCCTCCCAAAGACACTCCTCCCAGTGCAAAAAGATGGCCGCCACATTTCTTTTCTATATATTCCATCAGCTTATCCGCCGTATCCTCCGTAGAAATATATTCGGTCAGATACTCTTCCCCATGCCCGTCCAGCGTCGGCAGAATGACGTGGTATTTCTCAGACAGGACACGGGCCTGCCTTAAATAATTCCACCAGGAATTTCCGCCTCCATGAATCAGCATGATGTGCGGATTCCCGCAGTCTCCGAACTCATGAAATTTCATTTTTGCTCCAATCTGTGTGTTACAGGCGCTTCCCCATGCAGCAAAAACCTATGCAGCCCATAATTTTTTTCCAATCACACTATCGATCCTATATGTTTTTCCGCTAATACCGGTAATATTATAATTCTGCGTTACTCTGAAATATTGCACGCATTCCATTAGTGCGCCTTATAATAAATCCTTCTCCACTGCTTTATAAGTCTCAAAAAATCCTTTTCTATTTTCTCCGCATCAACATCCTGCATGCGGTATCTCCGGCACAGATAACCTTCCGTCGTCCACAAAATTTCCTGATACATCAGCTCCAAATCCACATCCTTCCGAAATACAGAAAGGTCCATCCGTTCAAAAATATGTTTTTCCCCCATCCGTTTTAACTGGGAAAATTCCGGCTGAATACATTTTCTGATTTCTTCCTCCTGTTCATAATAGGCGTTTAAACAAAAGGCGCCAATATAAGGATACACTCTCGTCAATGAACATTTTACCCGCAGGTTTTTCTCCAGTATTTCAAAAAAATCTGTCGTATCCATGACTCCGAATTCCCGGACAGCATTTCCGGTCAGCTCTTCTGCCTGCTTCCACAGGAAAAGATACAGTTCCTTTTTATTTTTAAAATAGTGAAACAGCAGCGCTTTGGATATGCCGCATTCGTCAGCAATTTCAGACATCGGCGCCTTCTTATAGGAATTCCCGGCAAATACCTTATAGGCGGCGTTGATAATCTGCTGTTGTTTTTCTTCAGGTAACTGAAAGAATTTGGGATTCATTGAAATTCCTTTCCTTATATGCCATCAATCCGGCCTTGTGGACGTCGGCCCGTTTGCAGCCTGTAAACATCTTATACGACTATCTACAGAAACTATGCCGCTGTTAAATGTGTGGAATCCATTAACCGATCTGGTTAATGCGATTATATAGTCGTTGACCGTTTTTGAGAAGACCTTTTCCATAATTTGTTTCTATTAAAAGCCAGATCAATTAAAAATTCATACAAGCATCTATGTAATTCGTTGCAATATTCTTTAACAGCATGGATACGGCCCTGAAAGTATAGTATAATTATTTGATTGAAACAAGAACCCCATTATATCTATTCCGAATACAGAAACAGCGGCACGTCAGACTCTCCCGACATACCGCTGTTATCTTATTAATTTTATTTTATCTCCGGCCGTTTCTGCCTCAGTTTTCCACCGCCTTTTTCAACCCTCTGCTCTCCGCCAGTTCTTCCCGGAACTGCTGTACTGCAGCCTTTCCTTCCTCCGTAACCGGCTTAACCCATTTACCTGTTCTGGTATAATAAACCTCAAATACCAGCCGGATTAACTCATCCGTATACAGGAAAGCGAACACTGCCAGGAAAGGCAGATGCAGCACCATGCCGGCAATCCATGTCGCAGGCACACTGATGGTAAAAAGACATACGATTTCCAGCACGGTTCCGAAAATGGATTCCCCGCCCGCGCGGTAGCAGCTGTTCATAATATAATTACAGGTACGGATGGTTCCCGCCGCCAGATAAATCATAATCATGTATTTTCCATAAAACATGGCTTCCGCCCCCAGGCCGAAAAGACGAAGCAGGGGCGCATTAAAGGACAGGCCGATGGCACAGATACAGAAGGTAATGGCCGGGCAGAGAAGAGCAAAGCCCTTAACATACTGATAGCCTTTCATATGATGTCCTGCGCCGACCTCCTTGCCCACCACCACGGAGCTGGCATCCGCCAGGCCTCCGAAAAAGGCAAATACAAAGCCCTCCAGCACACGGAAGGCCGCCATGGCGGCAATGGCCGATTCATTTTGTCTTCCGATAACAACATTTATCAGCATCTGTCCGATTCCGTAGAAAAGCTCATTGCAAATGATCGGAAAGCATTTGTTCAGATATATTTTCAGGAATCCGTCTCCCCATGCAAACATCTCCCTGAGCTTAAGAACCAACGTATTCTTATCCCGCAGCAGGAAGGTGAGCAGTACAATCAGATTCACGATTCCGGAAACAAGAGTTCCCACCGCTGCACCGGCCGCTCCCATCTTCGGCATGCCGAAACGGCCGTAAATGAGGATCCAGTTCAAAATAAAGTTAGTGATAAGAGCCAGAATCGAGCTGATTAAAGGGGCTTTTACCCTTTCTGTGGAACGCATCAGGAAGCTTATCAGAACCGCAAATACCTGCAGCGGATAAGCAAAACCAACGATCCTTATGTAAGGAATCCCCACCTGGATAATATTCTGCTTATCCGTATAAATCCCCAGCAAAAAACCGGGGCTTGTGATCGCCGTCACCGCGAAGATAAGCGCCACCGCCAGCATGCAGGTCATGGAAATTCCAAAGGTCTTATTAATCCCCTTATGATTCCCCGCGCCCCAATATTGAGAAAAAAACAGCAGAGAACCGCCCGCAAACCCGAAATAGCAGGAGAAAAACAGTGACGCAATCTGAGAACAGATTCCCACCGCCGCCACCGACAGCTCTCCCTGACTGCCTATCATAATCGTATCCACCATACTTGCCGTTGTAGACAGGAAATTCTGCAGGGCAATGGGCAGGGCAATCGTCACCACCGCCTTGAAAAAAACGCTCCAGTCAACCTGATTCTTTTTTAATGCTTTTCCCCTCATTCTTACAATACCTCTCAATCCAAATTACCAAGTATTTTCCATTATATCGTTCTTTTTCCATATTACAATAGGGGAAGAGAAAAAAACAGGTTATATATCTACAGGATTTTACAATTTACATTATGGCCAATGGGAAGCCATTCCGCGCAATTCCTATTACCTACCTCTGGAACAAACGTAGAAAAGGGAAATGGATATGTGGCTGCATCTGCAACAAAAGATATTGCAGGGAAAAAGAAAGAAAAGGCGTCTGCTGCTCATGGGATCAGATATTTTTGACCCCGAAGCAGATCTTACCAATTGGGAAAACCATATTTACAGACGGTATCAATAGCGGATTTCAGAATATATGTGGTATAATTCATCTATCGAACACGATACCAATATTTAAACTAGGAGGAAAAATATATGCTTCACATTGCAAGCAACCCCAGCCTGAAAGGACTTTCCGTCCTCTCTCCCAAAATCGTCTATTCCACCCATACCGGCAAGGATATCACGCTGGATCTGCTCATGCCGCAGATACCGGAGGATGCGTGCGAAAAACGGTATCCGCTGATTGTTTTCATCCAGGGGAGCGCCTGGCATTTCCCGGATACCAACTATGAAATCCCGCAGCTGGCCCGCTTTGCCGATGATGGCTTTGTGGTCGCATCCGTTACCCACCGGAATATAGAAGAAGGCCATCCGGCGCCGGCATTCCTCCAGGATGTCAAGACAGCGATCCGTTTTCTGCGTGCCAACGCAGAGCAGTATCATATCGATCCGGATAAGGTTCTTGCCTTCGGCACCTCCTCCGGAGGAAATACCGCTCTCCTTCTCGGCCTGACAGGGGATATGCCGGAATTTAAAACCGATGAATATCCGGAATTTTCAGACAGCGTATGCGCTGTGATTGACTGCTTCGGCCCCACGGATCTGACCGCTTTTCTTGAATCCCCCCAGCCTGAGGTACGTTCGGAGGCCGCCGCTTTGTTCACACTCTTCTGCGGAGGCACTCTCGATAAAGAGTTATTGAAAAAAATGAGCCCCATAAACTATGTGCAGGAGGGGAAAAGCTATGTGCCTTTTATGATCGCCCACGGAAGCGCCGATCCCACTGTCAGCTTTTCTCAAAGCGAGCAGCTGGTGAAGCGTCTGGAGGAATGCGGAGCCCAGGTCAGCTTTATCTGTGTGGACGGCGCAGTCCATGAGGGGAATTTCTGGAGCCGGGAGCTTTGGGATATTTTCAGAGGCTTTATGAAAACGCAGGCAGGCTTTTATCACCCCGCCCCGTAATAAAAACTGAGCATCGGGGAAATGCCGAACATATAGCCTGTATATAATGCGCTCATCAGCCCAAATAAATAAGGTAACAGTGCTTGCGGCCACTCCGTTCTCACCTGCATAATACATCATCCAGCCGTTAAAAAGCAGCATGACAACTCCTGTTCCTCCAGTATATTGGAAATAAAAAATCCCATCATCATGGAACAGGAGGGCTGGATGACCGTCATGAGGATGGCGGGCGCCACCACTGCAGGAATCCGCAGTAACGTAACCGGCTTCTGATAGAGTAATGTGTCATCCATTGCAGAGCCCCTCTTTCCCCTTCTTAAACGCAGACCGTTTCTTCCCTATCCCGGGAAACATCAGCCCTGGCATCATACTCATACAGAAAAAACTGCATCTCATTGTCCACAGCAAGCGGGACCTTATAACTTTTCTGTCCGCAGCGCCGCATTCCCTGATGTTCATAGAAGCCATAATTGCAGCTGTTGTCCGTATACAGATAAAAACGGGATATTTTCTGTTGTTCCATATAATCAAGCAAAACCCGGAACAGCTTCTTCCCGATTCCCAGGCCACGGTATCTTTCGTCCAGTGCAAAGAAGGAAAGCTCTCCCGGATATTCCTTTTTACTCTCCTTAAGCAATTCTTTGTCCACCTGGTTAATTCCCGAAAAAGCCCGGGCAACTTCCCTTCCCTCCTTTCCTGACAGCAGCGCCAGCGCTGCCGCCGTCTGCCGCAGCAGGCCGGTTACGGAAGGCTTCCACGCCCCGCAGTCCTTTCCCATAATCACGCCTGCCGGCCTTCCTCCCACCTCCGCTACCTTCATAAAAGTCTGATTCGCCATACACCCTGCCAGATAAAGGCGTGACAGCCTTTTTGCTGTTCCAGGGGAACAGAACCTGTTATACTGCCAGATTTTTCTTATGATATCCTGCAGAAACGGCGCATCCTTTCTTTCATAATCACGAAGTACTGTTTTTTCTTCCATTTCTGAAACCTCTTTTCCCTGTTTTCTTTTTATGTTATAGTCATCCTAAAGGATACAGTAACTGTAAGGTCAAGAGATTTTTACAATAAAAACAGAACGGGCCGTAAAAATGGCAGTGCCGCGGCAGCATGGAGGAATTTATGCCCACAAAATCCCTGCTTTTTACCACAGGACAATTCGCAAGGCTTCACCATCTGAACAAAAGAACGCTGCACTATTATGATGAAATCGGGCTTTTCTCCCCTGCCTTCAAGGGGGAAAACGACTACCGGTACTATACCTGGCAGCAAAGCGCGGATTTGGAAAACATCCTGGCGCTGCGTGAGCTCCATATGTCCATCGACGAAATCAGGTCCTATCTGCATTCGCCCAATGCACAAAGCTTTCTCGCCCTTTCGGAGAGGAAAATCGGTGAAATTGACGAGACAATCCGGCGCCTTACTAAGCTTCGTGCCATCATGCAGAAAAAACAGGAAATGCTGCATCTGAGTATGCAAATAAAGGACGGTCAGATTGATACCGTCCGATGTGAAGAGGAATATCTTTTTATCACGCCGCTTCCCCCTTCGGAACCGCTCCCGGAGCAGAAGCAAATGCAGATGGACACGCTTCTTTCCCACCTGCAGACCGCATGGGATCTGTCCGAATACAAGACCGGCTGCGGAAGCCTGCTTTCCCTGGAAAAAATCAGGCAGCACCGTTTCGACGAGTACGACGGTCTGTTCACCAGCCTGGAGCAGCCTGCACAAATCAGTGGTATTTACAGAAAACCTGCCGGGCTTTACCTGCGCGCTTTCTGTGTGGGCAGCTGGGACAGGCTTCCCGCACTCTATGGCCGGATGCTGGCCTTTGCCCGGAAAAAAGGCTGGGAGCTTCAGGGGTATTCCTATGAAATCGGCCTGAATGAATTTGCCATTTCCGACAGTGAGGAATATGTAACCCAGGTTACCATCCTTGTTTCCTGATCCATTTATCGGCCTCTTCTGCCGCTTCTTCCGGCGTCAGGTTTGTGTTATCCAGCAGCGTAATCTGCGGCTGCGTTTTTGACGCATTTTCCCTCAGCCACAGGTTGAAGGAAACGGAGCTGCGAATCCAGTCTTCTTCTTGGATACCCCGCCCCTCCCGCATTCTTTTTTCCAGGATTGGCGTTTCACAGACCACGGCCAGATAGTGAATCTGCGTAAAATATTCCCTTGCGTCGCATATTTCAAACTGCTCCGGAATCCCACAGCCGCACAGAACCACAGGCATGCCGATTTGGGAAACATTGGCGCACATGGTCATCCACACTTCCCTGAAATTCCGGTAATTATCCTGGGGCGTATTAAAAACCTCCTGCCATAGAATATCGCTTTCAAGCACAATATAATCCGTTTCTTTTTTAAACAGGATTTCACACATCGTGCTCTTTCCCACACCGCTGGCTCCTGATACAATAAATAACGGGAATTTTTTATCCGGTTTCATTGGTTTTCCTCCCTTTTTCGTGATTATCCCGGCGCTAATTTCACTGACATCAATTTCCCCGGTATTGATTTCCCAGGTAATGATTTTCCAGGTATTGATTGATTTTTCCGACATTGATTTGACGCGGCGCAGGGCCTGAGGTATACTATTGAAAATTTGCAGCAAAACCACAGGGGAAAAAACAATGCCAAAGGCCGTTTCCTATATTTTTCCCCTGCATCTGCTCCATATTTCCCAGGCTGCAATAAAATTGTTTATGGAGGCGTCCATGAATCACATCCGTTATGTAGAATATAATGCCGTACACGACGGCAGCTTCGTATTTGATGTGCCGGAAGGCCACGACTGCTGGCTATTGGTGCTCACGCATACCCCCGCCCTTTTCCGGGTGGACGGCAGTCTGCAGGAATATCCGGCCAAATCCGCCGTCCTTTTTCCGCCTTTTTCCCCTATTTATTACTGCGCCTGCGGGGACAGATATGAAAATGACTGGCTGCGTTTCGATTCGGATGAAGAATATGTTTCCTCTCTCCCGATCCAGGGAATCCCCTTTTCCCTGCCGGATGCGGATTACTGCCACAACCTGTTCCAGCTGCTCACCTGGAAAAATGCATTTCCCGGCGCACATAATGAGCGGATAACAGGCCAGCTCCTGCAGCTTCTTTTTTCCGAGCTGCAGGAAGCCTCCCTGAAAATTCCGGGTTCGCTGTCTTCCCATTACCATGAACTGGTGAACCTGCGCAAATCCATCTACAACAGCCCCCAGCTTCCCTGGAGCGTGCCGGACATGGCGCGGCAGCTCCACCTGAGCGAGGGCTATATGCAGGTTGTCTATAAAAACACCTTCGGCATTTCCTGTATGGATGACTGTATTAATGCCCGCATAAGACTGGCAAAGGATCAGCTGCGCTACACCGGGAAAACAATTGCGGCCATCTCGGAATTCTGCGGCTACCACAATGTGGAGCATTTCTGCCGCCAGTTTAAGCGGATTACGGGAGAAAGCCCGCGTTCGTTCCGGGCATCCGCAGAAAAACGCAGCCCGGACAGGCTTCCGTAAAGGAAAGGCCAACCTGTTATTTCACCACAACCTCCATGGAAACCTCCGTCAGCTCCGGCGCCAGATCCTTTTCCTCCGTCATTTCCAGGATCGGATAGCCGTCGGCGCCAAAATGCACACGGCGCAGTCCTGAGCTTCTCGGCCCGTCAACACCCGGCTTGCCGTGGTAGGCATTCCACACCAGCCCGTCTTCATCCGTTACGTAGGAATTATGGCCTGTTCCATATTCCCCTTCCTTGCTCCTGGAGGACATCAGCGGATAATTTTCCTTCACCCAGCTTTCCGGGTTGAGCAGATCTGCATTAGGATCTGCGCTGAGCAGACCCACCACATAGGTGCTGTCCACAGCTGCACTGGAAAAGGTAAGGAATATTTTTTTATCCGTTATCAGGGTAAAAGGCCCCTCATCCACAAAGGTATGATTATTTGCCCAGCCATATTCCGGCATGGAAAGCAGGACAGGATCGGATATCAGCTTCCACGGCTCCTCAGGATTCAGTTCTGCGATATACAGCCACGCGCCCTGATCCACAGGATGGAACTGGCGCTGGGACCATGCCGCATAAACCCTTCCGCTGACCTCAAACTCCGTCATATCAAGCGTAATTCCCTGTTCCCCGTACAGATAGCTTCCGTCCTTTTTAACCACTCTTACCGGCATCTCCCAGTCGGAGGCCTTCATGGGATTTCCGTTCTCCTTCAGCGCCATCACATGGCACTGCTCCTTCTCAAACTCCTGCGGCGTCCCCGCATGGAAAATATACAGCCTGTCCCGTATAATATGGAACTCAGGCGCCCAGAGCAGATTCCCCAGATGGGGGTACATGGAGGTATTCAAAATACAGATTTCCTGGGCCGTAACAAGCTCCGGAATCGTATCCGCTTCCCGGATATACAGGGAATGATTGTTGTCATAATCATTGGTGGCAATAAAATAATATTTTCCCTTCCACTTGCCGATGCAGGGGTCGGCACGATGCCATGCAACAGGAAATTCATAATGATTCTGATGCACCCTGCCCGTCACCCGGTAAGTGCCCGGATGGGCAAAATCCACCTCCCCGGTGTACCAGTCCACTCTTTTTTCCACACAGGTGCCGTCGCTGTATTTAGCGTTCGCCCTGACCTTCTGCACATCCTCCGGCGATGCCGCGCATATCCGCTCCGGCACCTCATTTGCCACATTCACCGGCACCAGGAATTTACACCGCAGCCTCTCTGCCGTTTCCTCCCCTATGGATATAATATTGCGAAGCCTTGCCCCTTCCGGAGCTTCTCCTGAACCCGGCAGGACTGCCATCTCCGCAAGCGCTGCGCCGTCCTCCAGCCTCTCAGTCTGCGCCGCTTTCACCGCCTCCCCGGAAAGCTCCGGCAGATTGTATGCAAAGCAGCCGCCCTGCGCATCCTTCCACTTCAGGCAATAGCATCCCTTGTCCGCATCATACCTGCATACCGCATCCTCTGCCTGTACTCCCGTATTCAGATCAAGCAGCTCTTCCTCATGATACCGCACCAGATCCTTTGAGGTAAAAAGGAGCAGCTTTCCCCTGGACTCTTCATCCTCACTGCCGTCCGCTTCCGTCCTGCCCGCAAGGATCCCGAAAGTACCGTCTTCCATCTGAAAAAGCCACGGATTTTTCAGGCTCTTCGCATGCAGCGTTCCGTCCTCCCGCTGCGTTGCCTTTGCGTACAGTATGCCTGCGTTGTGATTCAGCGGAACAAAGCTTTCTCCCTCCCTGCGCAGCGCCAGATGCATGCTGTATGCCAGCTTCTCCGAATAGATGCTGTCCTCCCCAGGCTGCCTGGTGTAGCACAGTAATTCGTAATTATTTTTTCCGTTATCTCTGTTTTCCATTGGTTCCCTCCTGTTATCCAACATAAAACTGCTATAACTATTTTTTCACAAGACAGGGAGTAAAACAATGATTTTTTCTCAGATAAACTTGATTTATTCTTATACGGGAAGTTTAGGGGTAATTTAAAAGCAGCTTAAAGGGTGGCATAATGCAATACATAACATTTTCTCTTATTTCTGTTGTGGCTGATGTGGTTTGCTATTATATCGGCAAATGGCCGGATAGAAAATAAAAGCTAAGAAAACAGAAGCCAAACTGGGTTCTCCTGCCCTGATTAAGGAAAAAAGAATCCCCAGGGAGCTGCAACTCTCTGGGGATTCGCTTTGTGACATAATGCACATAGCGTCTTTTCTTTCCTTATAACATAGCCACGATATAGAATTGTCAAGACGATAGTAGAACCGGTCAAAAGCTGTATAGGTTGGTCTGTTTTATGTTATAATTCAATATCCTAAATTTGATAAATACCAGATAATTACCTGCTATCATAAAAGAAACCCTCCCGCCCAGGAAAGGACCGAAACTCCCCATGGAAAAAAAGCCTCCACAGAAAAAGAAAATACTCATCATAGACGACGAACAGGATATCACGGAAATGCTGCACTCCTTCTTTCAAATCAAGGGCTATGAAGCCATAACCGCCGACAGCGCTTCCCAGGCCCTTCGGCAGGTGGAAACCCGCCCTGACCTCATTCTTCTTGACATCAATATGCCGGGAGAAGACGGCTTCAGCCTATGCGGGAAAATCCGGGACTTCATCAATTGTCCCATCCTGTTTCTGACCGCCCGGGTGGAGGACGCGGATAAGGTGAGGGCCTTCCTGGCGGGCGGCGATGACTATATTGTAAAGCCCTTTTCACTTCTGGAGCTGGAAGCCCGCGTGGCCGCCCATCTGCGCAGGGAACAGCGCAGCGCCGCATCCTCCCTGGCAAAATTCACGGACAGCCTGGTCATCGACTACGGCAGAAGAAAGGTCTTTTCCGCCGGCCGGGAGCTGCCCCTCGCCAAAAAAGATTTTGCCATCGTCAGCCTGCTTTCCCAAAATCCCCGCCAGGTCTTTGACCGGGAACGCATTTACGAACGAATCTGGGGATACGACGCCGAGGGCTGCAGCACCGTAGTGGCGGAGCATATCCGCAAAATACGCAGCGTATTTGAGGAATACGGCTGTAAAGATTATATTGAAACCATATGGGGAGTGGGATATACATGGAAAGAATAAAGCACACCTTCAAAAAACTAACCATCCGGAAAAGCTTCGCCCTCCTTATCCTGCTTTTCCTTCTGCTGGATATCTTCTTATGCCTGGCAACTGCGGGCCTGCTTCAGCTCCTTCCGGAAAAATACTATGCGCTGTCCTCCCCTCTCATAGTCTGTCTCTATTCCGCCCTCTGTCTGGCCGCAGCCGCCTATCTCTTCTATAAATGCAAGCTGGAGGAACCGGTCCGACTGATCAAGGAAGCCGCCGCCAGAATCGGCAGGCAGGATCTGGACTTTCGTCTTTCCTATGACAGTGCCGATGAAATGGGCGAGCTTTGCCGCAGCGTGGAAAGCATGCGCCTGGCGTTGGAAGACAATTACCATCTTCTGTGGAACCAGATGGAGGAAAAAAAGCGCATTAACGCCGCCTTTGCCCACGATATGCGCACGCCGCTCACCATTATCAAGGGTTACCTGGAATTCCAGGAGCTGTCCGCCGGCAGCATGTCTCCCAAAGATCTGCAGAAGCAGGCCGCTATAATGAAAAAACACCTTGCCCGCATGGAAAACTACATAGAGGCCATGAATTCCCTGCAGACGCCGGACAGCTTCCAGGCCCTTCCTTCCCTCATACGCCCCCGAAAGCTGGAGGAGGATCTCTTCCGTACAGCCGCCATGCTCTGCGAGCGGCTTCACAAGTCCTTTGTCCCGGAATCGCAGCTTCCCGGATCTCCTCTGTCCGCCGATCCTGAAATCATCTCCCGTGTTCTGGACAATATCCTCAGCAATGCTGCCGCACACGCCTCCTGTACCGTCACTTTACGGCTCTCCCTGAAGCAGGGCGCCCTGCTGGCGGAGGTTTCCGACGACGGTCCGGGATTTACCGCGGCCGCTCTGGAAAAGGGCTGCGATCCCTTTTTTACCGAAGCCAGGGATAACGGGCACCAGGGGCTTGGACTCTACACCAGCCGCCTGCTTTGCCTATCCCACCATGGCGGCCTGACACTAGCCAATGCACCGGAAGGCGGCGCCCGGGTAACCGCCTCTTTTCTGCTGTTTCAGGAATAACCAGATAAAAAGTTGAAAGATTGCCTTTATACTGAAAGCAACCGCAGCAATTAAGCTGTCCGATCTGCTGCGGACAATCTCAGAAAGGAAACGGCATTCTTATGAACGATATCATTGAAACCCAAAATCTGACCAAATGCTACGGAGAACACGCCGCCGTCAATGATGTCTCCCTGCACGTCCCCCAGGGCGCAATTTACGGCCTTCTCGGAAGAAACGGCGCCGGAAAAACTACGGTTATGAAAATGCTTTTGGGCCTGGCCCGCCCAACCTCCGGCTCTGTTCTTCTTTTCGGCCGCCCTGTGAAGGGCTTTCAACGGGATATTTTCAGCCGCATCGGAAGCAGTATCGAAGCTCCCGGCTTTTATCCTCACATGACGGCAAAAGAAAATCTCATCATCTTCTCCCGCCTGACCGGGAAAACGGATCTGTCCCAAATAGACCAGGTCCTTGATACGGTGGGGCTTTCCCCTGACAGCCGGAAAACCTTTTCCCAATATTCCCTGGGAATGAAGCAGCGGCTGGCCCTGGCCAACGCCCTTCTTAAAAATCCCCGGCTCCTGATCCTGGATGAGCCTGCCAACGGCCTTGACCCAATCGGAATCGCAGAGCTGCGCTCCCTGCTGAAGCGGCTGTGTGAAAAGGAGGGCAGGACCATCCTGTTATCCAGCCACCAACTGGCGGAAATGGAACAGCTTTCGGACTTTACAGGCGTCCTGCATGAGGGCCGCCTTGTGGAGGAATGCTCCCGGGAGGAGCTTGCGCAAAAGGAGAAAAAATATATCCGGCTGTGCGTTTCCGCCCCTGACAGGGCGCTGCTTTTTATCAGGAATACCAGTTGCCCGGACGGCCCGGAGTGCATTCTGCCCGACGGAATTCAGCCGGACGGCTCCATCCACTTATACGGCCCAGACTGGAAGCCCGCCGCCATCAACAGAAAGCTGCTGGAAGCAGGCTTTGAGGTAACCGAACTGACGCGCTGCTCCGGTTCGCTGGAGGAACATTTTAAAAGCATTACAGGAGGTGTGGGAATTGCATAACATTATTGCGGCAGAACTCATGAAACTGAAGAAAAATAAAATGGCGGGAACCGGCACGCTGCTTCTGTGCGCCATACCGGTTCTCGCCATAATAAAAAAGATATTGATTGATAAGGACAGCATCGGTTTGCAGGAATGGTATCTCACCATTTTTCTGCTTCAGACCATTGCGCTGCCCGTGGTAAACGGCTTTGTGCTGACCAGTCTGATCCAGCGTGAATATCAGGACTGCACCCTGCGCAATACCCTGTGCGCCTCGGTTTCCAGATCTGCCTTTCTGCTTGCCAAAACCGTGATCTGGTTCCTGTGGTTTTTCCTGTCCGCCTCCGCAGCTATGCTGCTTACACTCTCCGGCGGCCGTCTGCTGTTTTCCTCCGGCTTTGGTACGGCCGAACTTCTTTTAATTGCAGGACAGCTCATACAGCAGGCGCTTTTGGTTTTTCTTACATCCCTTCCTGCCCTCTGGATAGCCGTCAGTCAGCGGGCCGCCTTCTATCCCGCCCTGCTGGCGGTTCTGGGCTTTGCCATCCTGGAAACAGCCGGCATGCAGGTGAGCGTGGAGTGGCTGCTTCCGGCCAGCCTCTGTCCCTGGACAGCCGTGTCCGTATCCGCGCTTGTGGAATGTAGCCGCTCAAAATTTCTGTCAAAAATTCTCAAAATTCTTGTCAAAAATTTTCGGGAAATATTTCCGGAATTTTTCTTTTACTCTTTTGCCAATTTTAATGAGAAAAATAGCAATATATCTGAGGTAAATCAGAATTTACAGTGGAAAAAAATCGGAGACTTAACCGGCACCACTACGAAAAACATAGATTTTAGCAGCTATGAGGAAATCTATCTGGTAACCCGGTGTGCTGGAAATATGACGCTTGTATATACTGCACTCATCCCTGTTGCATCCCTTATCTCAACTGCGCTGCAATTTTGCAACGGCGGGTACACCTCCGGAGTCGGAGCGCAGTGTGCCTGGAATGTATCCCTTGGATCCTGCCAGCTGGTGGCCTGTTACAGCGGCGGCACCAATTATACAGGCTCCAATACCATTATTTACGCACGGTAATGCGGCTTAAGCGGTTATGGCAATAACAGTACCGGTCCATGTCATAGCCAAACAATGCTGTGTAGTACCAATACTTAATAATAATTTTCCGGTTGCTGTATTATAATCTTTGGCTATAGTACATATTCCCCCGGCGGTACTGCCGAGCCGCAGCTGTGCATTCGAAGGTTCAAAATAGCACGCCACAATTTTACTGACATCAAGTCCCATATCATTCAGGTCGATTTCATTTTGATATGTATTTCCGCTATTACCTGTGGTGACAGTAACTGTTTTGGTTGCTATTTTCATGAGGCCCTCCTTCAATTCCTGTAAATTTTGATTTAACTCTTCAAAATTGCTATTTTTCTTATTAGTTAGATATATGCAGTCTTTAAAAGAAACAAGAATCATTGTACAACAAAAAGACCTGA
>PPYE01740834.1_pt1 | contig 27139 bp, 20 predicted proteins | sample 1559881 | NCBI WGS metagenome assembly PPYE01 (sample SAMN08240022, study PRJNA423297) | Human gut metagenome, whole genome shotgun sequencing project. | reverse complement strand
CATGGCAAAATCCTGGGCAACTTTTTGTTGCTCAGGATATTATAAAAGTTAAAATTTACAGTGTTGCGGAATTAAGGTTTATATCGGGTATCTCACCTTCAATTACTTTTATATCATATAATTTGAAAAATGCAGGAGTGGCGTAATGAATATTCAGAAACACCTTTTCTCCTTTATTGTTCAGATAGTTTGTACCAAAGGTAGGAGTAAGGATATTTTCATTGCTAGGTTCGTACAATTCAATAAAAGGACATGCATTAAGTTCATTATCCAATTGCATGACACGTTGGCGACGTTGTTGCATACTTTCATAAGTATAACTGCTAAAATCTTTCGATTCATATACTAAATTTACATTCATTATGTTTTTAGTACGAAAGCCGGGTTCGGTATTTAACAACATTCCAAGTTGTCGATTAAAATAAAGTGATAATACCACTAACAAAAAAGTTATAATATACTGTGCCCCTAGAAAGAACATACGAAAATGTTTGGAATGACTTTGGACACCGATAGAGCGAATGGAAAGAATGGGGGAGGTGTAATTGTATTTAATGTATGGATAAATAGAAGTTATTACTGGTAACAATAATAAAATACTTGCCGAAAGCCATCCGTCGAAAGCCGTATAAGAAAAGTGAATGTCGAACAAATATTCAGTAGGGGCAGACATTATTTCAATAATAAGCCAGGATACTAATAAGGCGCTCAGAACTAGTAATGTATTTTCAATCCATATATTGGCAAACAATGTTTTGCCGCATACACCAAATACTTTCTTCAATCCATATTCTTTTCCGCGGCGTAATAATGCTACCAGGTAAAGATTAATAAAATTCAAGATGCCGGTGAGGAGCAATAACAGGCATACGCCCGACAAAATGATTAAGTGGGAATGGTTTCCCGAAAGAAACATAGCAGGTTCACGGTCTGTTAAAGAACCGTCCCAGTAAATATCCTTCACAGAAATTAAAGAAAATGTATGTGTGCGAGTGTCATATTTAGGGTCATTTATATACCGTGGAACACTACCTGTCTTATTTATGGCATTTATATCTGTACCGGGTAGGAAACGATAGAGCTCTGTATTCATCCTTTCCCAATGTTGGGATAATTTAGAAGAGAGGATGATATCAAAGTTAATTGTAGTTTTACACTCAGGTTCTCCTACAATGCCTTCTACGGTAATATCTTTGCCATTGCTATAACGTAGTACTTTACCTATCGGATTTTCATTACCGAAAATCTTACGGGCGTATTTTTCTGTTAATAATGCCGACTGAGGTGTTGTGAGAGATAGCTTTCCTTGCACTATAGGATAATGAAATAACTGGAAAAATACACTGTCGGTAACGAGGCAACGTGCCGGAATACGGTTGGTACCGGAAATGACATAGTCCTTTTCCAATGGAATATAGGTGGTCATAGCTTCTACGAAACGATTGTCGATAGAAATGGTATCATAGTTATATTGTTTCAGTCCACTCAGTCCCCGGTTACCTTCTGTATTGGTACAGATAGCATACACATGCTCCCTGTCGATGCAATGTGTGTCCACTGTCAGTTCCCTATGGATATATCGCATCAAGATGATACTGCATGCCAGACTGAATGCCAGTCCCAGCAAATTAATGATAGTATACGATTTAGAACGCATTAAAAAGCGCCAAGCATATTTCAGTGTTTTCATATTTAATGTGTGTTTATTCTGATCTTATAATTTTTGCGGGATCAATTTGAGCAGCTTTGTGTATTTGCCAAATTAATGTGCTTGATGAAATAAAGGAAATGATAGCTAGAACTGCTAAATAAATTCCTATATCTACAGGTATTTTTAGTACAAAATCCCGTGTATACATATATATGAGGTAATAGGCAAGTGGAATAGCCAATACAAATGCACAACCTATTACTTTGATATATTTGCGGAACAATAGCAGGTAAAGGTCTTTCATCCCTGCGCCATTTACTTTGCGGATGGCAATTTCACGATAACGTTGTCGGATATCAAATAAGGATAATCCAAATAATCCCAAACAGGAGATGATGATTGCTATCAAGGCAAAGACAAAGTAAATGTTTGCTGTTTGACGGTCCTGAGCATAAAGTTTGTGGACTTCATCTGTCAACCAAGTATAGGTGAAGTCTTCGGTATTATATATTTCTTTCTCTGTTTTCTTCAGATATTCTATGACTTCTTTTTCTTTATCGGGGTTGACGGCAATCAAAAAATCGCTGTTGCCGCTGCTGGGCCCTACGACAAATGCCATCGGTTTTATTCCTTCAGTGAGATGGCTTGGGTAATAATCGTCTATTACAGCCACTACAGGCATAAGTTTGGTTCCACCTTCTTCCATTTCTCCTTTTTCGCTGACACTAATCCAAAGCGGGGATTCGCTGCGTACAAAAGCATCTTCTAGCCGAGTATAGCCCATAGCTTTCATTGCTGCTTTGTTCAGTACCATTTTATTGTCACTCCAACCTTCAAATTTTTGGGGGATTTCTCCTTCCAGTACTTTTAAATCATATAGTTGGAAGAATTGTGGAGAAGGAAATAGGGTGAGCATGGGTTGACGGGTATCCTGGTCATTTAACAACATGCAGATAGAGCCTCCCCTTAATATAGAATAATGGGAATTCATCCACATTTCAATGTGAGGACACTCGTTTAATAGTTGCTTGATACGGTCTTGGCGGGCAAAGCGCTCATTGCGCTTTTCTTCTGTATCAGAGCGCAGATAATTTTTGTTTTCGTGTAACAACTCAGCTCTGAGAATTCTTTCTGTCCGATATCCGGGAGAGGTATTCAGCAGGAAATGCAGTTGCTTGCCAAAGTAAAAGGACAGGATAAGGAGTAATATGGTTATAATGTATTGAAAAAAAAGGAATGTCATACGTACAGTGATAGCATGACGGTTTGATGTTATTGAACGGATAGACACAATAGGAGGGAGATAATTATATCTGATGTATGGATAAATAGAAGTGACCAAAGGTAATAATATGATGAATCCCAAAGACAATTGCCAGTCGAATGCCGAATAGCTAATTTGTTCATTCATTAACCGGCTGACTGGTACTTGGGTTGCTTCTATCAACAGCCAGGCGGTTAGCAATGCGGCAAAGGCTAATAACAGATTTTCTATCCATATTTGTAAAAACAAAGGTAGACGCTGCAAGCCGAATACTTTCTTTACTCCATATTCTTTAGAACGTTTCATCATAAATACCATATAAATATTGATGAAATTCAATATACCTACCAATAATAGCAATATGGTTACTCCTGAAAGAATATACAGGTGTGTACGGTTACCGAATTGCATGATGGAATCGTAATCGTCATCGTGACCAATGGAATTTCTCCAGTATAAATTTTTCCAAGTAATAAATTCCCAGCGTATTCTGTTTCCCCTTTTGTCCTTTCTGTACACATTGCTTGCTTTGTTTATCTTATCCAGATCTACACCGGGGAGTATGCGCATCAGTGATATATCCATACGTTGCCAGTGTTCCACCAATCTGTATGATACCAGTAGATCGAACCGAAGTAATGATTTGCATCCCAATTCTCCAATCACTCCCTTGATGGTGATGTTTTTACCATAATATTCCAATACTTTTCCTATCGGATTTTCTTTACCAAATATATTACGGGCATAGCGCTGGGTGATGATGGCGTCACCAGGGGCATCTAAATGGGCCTCACCGGCTGCAACCGGGTAGTGGAAGAAATGAAAAAAAGTGGAGTCAACTGCTGCTATATTCATTGCATAGTTACTGTTTTCATATACCACATTGTCTCGCTGCTGTAACATCAGGCGGCATTGTTCCACTATTTGATGGTCAGGAATATAAACAGAATCAGTTTCAGACCAACCTTGTTGCAAACTTCCCGGATGAAGATTTCCTTCTATATCCCGTATAGGAATGATGATATGTTCCGGATCTACGCTATGTGCATCCACCGTCAGTTCCCTATGGATATATCGCATCAAGATGATGCTGCATGCCAGACTGAAAGCCAGTCCTAGCAAATTAATGATAGTATACGATTTAGAACGCATTAAGAAGCGCCAGGCATATTTCAAAGTTTTCATGTTGCATGTTTTATTTTAATATCAATTCTTCTGCGTCACCAAAGGTATCATATCCTGTGATAATTACAAATTCTCCAGGCTGTAAACCTTCAGTGATTTCATATTGAAGCGGGTTTTGGCGTCCTATATTCAATGGAACTTTTACAGCTTTTGTTTTTGATGGGTTTATTTTGTAAATCCATTGTCCTCCAGTAGACTGGTAGAAATTTCCACGTGGGATAACTATAGCTTGTTCGGGTTGGCCCAATTCTATTTGTACCCGGAAGCTCTTTCCTACACGGACATTCTCGGGCATTTCTCCGGTAAATACCAAATCTACATCAAACATACGGTCTTTTACCTCAGGAACTACTTTAGTAATTCTCAGGGGGTAGCGTTTCCCTTGATAGTTTACGGTAGCCGGAAGACCTGTTGTGATGCGGTCAATGTAATATTCACTTAAAGAAGTATGAATTTTATATTGATCCAGCACTTTTATTTCAGCTATACTTTCTCCCGAAGCAACCTGTTGGCCGGGAGTTACTTTCACAAAACTTAGTTGGCCGCCAATCGGAGCTTTTATTATCAAATCCTCCAACCGTTCTTCTGCACGTTTCAGTTTTTTGCTTTCACGTTCCAGATCATTTTTCAATAATTCTTTGCGGATAAGGGTTACGGATGAATCATGTTTCAGGCTTTCCATTTGTAATGCCGTATTTTTCAGTTTATACTTATATTCATCTTCAGATACTTGAAGCTCAGCCTTGCTCTTAATTCCCATTTTGAATTCCTCTTTGTCCAGTCCGAAGCTCTTGCGCAGTCGTTCCATCTCATATTGTGCCTGTAATGTCTGTTGCTTCAGTGTCAGACTCTTTTGTTCCATTTCTATCTCTTTCTCTTTATAAGTGATTCGTTGTTTTTCCCATTCGTCACGTTGGTCTTCAATGGAACGAATCAGATCCGGATTAGTCAATATCAACAAGGTGTCACCTTGTTTCATCATATTCCCTTCTTCTCCAACAATGCGGTCTACACTGCCGGCTTCACGAGTATTTACTTTGATGGTAAGAATGGGTTGCACCAGTCCTTCCACATCTACATACTCCATAAATTTGTCGTCTTTTACTTCGGCTATCTGAATGTTGTCTGTTTCGATACGCAGCTTGCGAGGACCTAATGAAAGGCTTATCACATAGATAAGGAAGATAATGAAGGCCAGTGCAGCTATCATATAGTAGCGATAGCGGATGTACCACGGTTTCTTTTCAATTTTTATATCCATTAGTTTATGTTTTTTGATATAATTTTTTTTATTTCTTTTTTTAGTATGGCGATAATACAAAGATCATTTATATCTGCCGTGTAGTTAAGGTTTAGGTATAGTACATGAAATCTCTGCTTTTCTGAGGAAATCATATCCCGTCATACTTCTAATACCATAATACAGACTCCAATAAGTTTTCAAAGCTGTTATATAATTTCTCCGTGCGGTATCTTTTTCTGCAATGGCGGCATTGAGGTCCAGAATTGTCGATTTTCCTAAGATATAAAGCCGACGTGCTACATCGTGGCGCCGGTCGGCCGTCTTGTCCGTCTTGGCGGCTACTGCTACACGGTATGCTTGAAGATTGAATTGACGGACCATTTTACATACATTCAATTCAAAATCTTTCATTCCCTGTTCAGCCTGTGTATCTACTAAGTCTACATTGGAACGAGCTACACGAACGCGTCCTTTTCCACGACCCCAATCCAGGATAGGTAAAGAAATACCAATACTGGCATATTGTTGGTTCATGGGGTTTCGGTAAGAATCTGCAAATTTATTTCCGGTTTGAGAAAGCCCGAATTGTACATACAGGTCGGCTTTCAAACCTGCATTGGCTTTTGCAGAAGCTAATGCGCTGCGGCTTTCTAATTGTTTGCGTTTATAAGTGTCAGGATCGGGACTGTTTTTGAATGCCAGTTGTAATGCTTTTTGTAAAGGGATTTCGAGTTGAGGAATGCTGTCTTCCGGAACAACTCGTAAATTTATTTCCCGATTAATGCCAAGGAAGGAACGGAGTGTTTGCATTTGGTCCTCTACTTCGATGCGGGCATTCATCATATTGGTTTCTTCTGTCAGTTTGTTTATTTCCAGCTGTAGCATTTCGTTTTCAGTTATGGTTCCTATATTATATCTTCCCTCGGCATACCTGTATAAAGTATCGGCAGAAGCATAGTTGTAGGCGGCTATGTCAAGATTAGTTTGTGCAGTTGCCAGGTTGAAGAAAAGAGTGCTGGTTTCTGAGGCTACAAGTTCCAATGCTTCTGCATATGCTTTACGGGCTTCCCGGTAGCGAAGGGGTTCGATACGGTGATCCCATTTTAAAGAATTATATCCAAAAAGTTGCTGCTCGTAACCTATTACTATGGGTTGGGTGTTATACGCTGTATGATTATCTTCGAATTCATCAATGCGTTGGGTGGTAGTTTTTACAAACAAGCTGCCACCGGTAAACCATATATTTTGATTTATTTTAAGGCTGAGATCTGTGCTTAACTGGTCTTGCTGGATAAATTGATTTGTTCCATCCGGTTGGGTAATCTTGTTTATCTCCCGATTTAGGGTAGGAGATGAAGTTAATGTGACGGAGGGAAGATAATTCGCCCGGAAAAAACGGTAGTTCCAATAAGCTGCCCGATAGGTATGACGGGCAGCTTGTGCTTCCGGTGAGTTTTCTTGTGCTATTTCAATAGCTTGTTGCAAACTCAATGTTATTGATTCTTTTTGTTGTGCTGTGGCTGTTTCCGGGCGAAGCAGAAGAGAAAGTGCTATAATACAATATAGTTTCATGTTCGTTTTTTTATGTCTTTATACCTATTAGTACTTTTGGCTTATAGTTAGGTGAACAGGAGTGGGGCTTCGGTGTCTTCTTTGGATAAGTCGCTTTTTATTTTGGTTAATGCTTCCTTTGCTTTTTCATGACCGTTGTCTATAGCTTTTTGGAACCAGAACCGGGCTTGTTGTAAGTCTTTTTCTACGCCTTTGCCCCACTGATACATGCGTCCCAGGTTGTATTGTGCAGGAGCATTCCCCTGTAAAGCAGCTTTGGTCAGCCACTCGGCTCCTTTAGCAAAGTCTTTTTCCATTCCTTCGCCATAACAATACATATTTCCTATATTATATTGAGCTATCGGATTATTCTTATCTGCTGCTTTTTTAAACCAAAAAAAAGCTTCTTCAAAGTCTTGGGGGACCCCAAGTCCGTTTTTATATAAATAACCGATATTGTTCATGGCGTCCGTATTACCATGAGCTACAGAACGTAGGTACCAAGTCATAGCAATGTAACAATCCTTACGTACTCCCCAACCGTTTTTATAAAGGCTCCCCATACCAATTTGAGCTTCTGGATTTCCTTGAGTGGCAGCTTTGTTCAACCATTTGAAAGCTTGGCTGTAATCCTTAGTGACTCCCAAACCATATGTGTACATAAAGCCTATATTGTTTTCAGCATACGTGTTTCCGCCCGCTGCCGATTGATGAAAAAGTTTCAAAGCCTTATCATAATCAATTTCACCTCCTAAGCCTTTTAAATACATATCGCCTGTCAGATATTGGGCATGATGGGCCGTATCAATGCGAGCTATCTTTTCTAATAACTCGCGTGCTTTTTCATATTGTCGATTAACATAGTGAGTTTGTGCTTCTTCCCACAATTGATGGCAGTCACCTATATAAAGCATATAGATCTTATTGCCGAATAGAGTTACTATGCTTGCTATAAGGCATAAATTGATAGCTATTACTGATTTTTTTTTCATAACTTAATATATTAGTATTGTAGACTAATCAAATAGCGTGCCATTATCTTATCTCTTTGTTTACCAGTTTTTTGTGGGATAAAAGATAATGATGTTTCTGTGCGGATACGCACAAAAATAGTGCGTATCCGCACAGACAACACATTAAAAAAACAATATCTTTGCAAAAAAGCGGATAGAAAATCTTTTATTCGTATAACAAGATATATTGAGGATAAAATAATGAATGCAAAAGGAAAAATATTGATTATAGATGATAATGAGGACGTGCTTTTTGCACTAAACCTTTTATTGGATCCCTACGTGGAAAAAATAAAAGTTACTACTCAACCGACTCGTATTGAGCATTTCATGACTACTTTTCAACCTGATGTTATTCTGCTTGATATGAATTTTCGTCGGGATGCTATCAGCGGGCAGGAAGGATTCGATTGTCTAGAGCAGATATTAAAGTTAGATCCGCAGGCTATTGTCTTGTTTATGACTGCTTATGCGGATACAGATAAAGCAGTACGGGCCATTAAGGCTGGAGCTATTGACTTTATTCCCAAACCTTGGGAAAAAGAAAAACTACTTGCTACGCTTTCATCGGCTATCAAACTTCGTGATTCTCGTAAAGAGGTCAGGCAACTGAAAGAACAAGTTGTAGCATTGAGCGCGCAGGATGAAGAGATGCCTCAAATGATAGGTCACTCAGTGCCTATGCGAGAGGTTTTTGATACTATTCGGAAATTATCGGATACTGATGCTAATATTTTGATATTGGGTGAAAATGGAACCGGTAAAGATTTGGTGGCCCGTTCTCTACGTTATTTTTCTCCTCGTCGTGAATGTCCTTTTATAACGATTGACTTGGGGAGCATACCTGAATCATTATTCGAAAGTGAATTGTTCGGCTATGAAAAAGGGGCTTTTACAGATGCCCGCAAAGCAAAGGCGGGACGTATGGAGGTGGCATCAGGAGGAACGCTTTTTTTGGATGAAATAGGGAATTTGTCATTACCTATGCAGGCCAAATTACTAACAGCCATAGAAAAACGGCAGATTTCACGTTTGGGAGCAACGGATATAATTCCTATTGATGTTCGGTTGATAAGCGCAACGAATGTAAATATCCGAGAATTGGTGGAGGAGGGTAATTTCCGTCAAGACCTATTGTATCGTATCAATACGATTGAGATTACTATTCCTCCATTGCGGGAAAGGGGAGAGGATGTTCTCTTACTGGCTGATTATTTCTTACAACGGTATACTCATAAATATAAGAAAGAGATAAACGGACTGAGCCGCGAAGCCAAGCAGAAACTCATGCGTTACCATTGGCCGGGTAATGTCCGCGAATTGCAGCATGCCATAGAACGGGCAATTATTCTTTCGGACTCGCCATTGTTAAAGCCTGCAAATTTCATGTTGCAGCCACAACCCGAGAAGAGGGTGAATACGGATGAGATACTGAACTTGGAACAATTAGAACGCAATGCCATAGAACGTGCTATGAAACGCAGCGAAGGGAACTTGAGTCGTGCAGCGGAATATTTGGGGATTACCCGTTACGCTCTTTATCGGAAACTTGAAAAATTAGGGTTATGAGTCGTTTACAAACTTTACGGATGATAGCTTGTATGTTATTAATGGGGGTAGTAGCTATAGCTGCATATCTCTTTTATCAACATTCGCTCTATTTTTGCTTGTTTTTTTCGCTGATGATTATGGCAGGTATTATCATTTATATCTGTCAGTGGCAGTATAAAACGACCCGTATGATATCGCGAATGATAGAAGGTATTCGTTATGCAGATTTCTCTTTGAGTTTTTCTACCCAGCACAAAACTCGTACAGAACAACGATTGGCACAAGAAATAAATAATGTTGTTGCTGAATTCCGTACTCGGTTGTCCGAGAATGAAGAGCGATATCAATATTATGAAACATTATTGAATACTGTTGACAGCAGTTTGCTGGTAGTAGATAGTCAGTGCAATATACATTGGATGAACCGGGCAGCCATGCAGGATTTGTGCGGTTATCGTATTCATTCTGTCAGGGAATTGGCTCTGTTAAATTCTGATTTTCCTACTATTATCCTGTCATTACAGCCTGGAGAGATTAAAACAGTACGAATACATAAAGGAGATATTATACAAGAATTGGCTGTTACGGTATCTGAATATTCCGCTCAACATGGTACGGAACTCCGGTTGGTTAATTTAAAGAATATCCATGCTGTATTGGAGGAAAATGAGATGGAAGCATGGCAGAAGCTGATTCGTGTACTCACTCATGAAATAATGAACTCCATTGCGCCCATTATTTCATTAAGTGAAACATTAAGTGAGCGTGCTGTACAAAATGGTATGAATGAGAGAGATTACAATATCATGTTGCAAGGGATGCAGACTATTCATAGAAGAAGTAAAGGGTTGCTGAATTTTGTGGAAAACTATCGTAAACTTTCTCGTCTGTCTGCTCCGATACTGGCTCCAGTAAATATAGGTGATTTACTGAGTGATATGAAAAAACTGTTTCCTAATAAAAACATACAATATATATATAAAGTAGAAAACCCAGAAACGACACTGATGCTGGATCGTTCACAGATAGAACAAGTATTAATCAATTTACTAAAGAATGCAGGTGAGGCTTGTGTAGAGCAAATCTATCCCGAAGTTATCATTAGCACACATTGTGATTTAGAAAAACATCTATTTTTCCTTTCTGTCTGTGATAATGGTAGTGGCATTCTTCCAGAAGTATTGGATAAAATCTTTGAAAAAAAAGATTCGGGGTGTAGCGCAGTCCGGTTAGCGCACCTGCTTTGGGAGCAGGGGGTCGTGGGTTCGAATCCCGCTACCCCGACAGATGAGAATCAAGGAGTTACGGTAAAATGTAGCTCCTTTTTTTTATTCTCCGAATGGGGCGGTTTACTTTTGGTTTAACCAAGTGAGTTAAACCGAGAGTTAAACCAAAAATGAACATGGATGCTACAATTTCAGTGGTTTGTTACAAATCCAAGACCCTATCTAATGGCGAACACCCTCTAATGCTTCGTATCAGTAAAGACGGAAAGAAGAAATACCAAAGTTTGGGAATATCTGTAAATCCCAAGTTTTGGGACTTTCAGAAAAATAAGCCGAAACCTAAATGTCCTAACTTGGAGTATCTTCAAAAGATTATTCTTGATAAGAAGCTGGAACTTCAAAAGAAAATGCTTGAAATAAAGTCCGACCAAAAAGAATACTCGGCTGCAACTCTGATTGAAGCAAATGAAAAGCTACAGGTTGCTAAAAACGTAGATTGCTTTTATAAAGAAATAATTGCTCAATGTGAGATTAACAACAAATGTGGCAATAGGCTGGTTTACCTTAATTCCTATAACTCTTTGAAAAGATTTACTAATGGAAAATTGGAAATCCCCTTTAACACCATAAATGTGGCATGGCTCGAAAAATATGAAAAATGGCTTCGGAGTAATGGCAACAAAGAAACAACAATCAGTTTAATGTTCCGTACCTTACGAAGCACATATAATAAAGCAATAAAAGAAAGATGTGCCCATTTGTCAGATTATCCTTTTCAAGAATATAAAATCAGTAAATTCGACACTTCTACTCAAAAGAGAGCCATAGCTAAAACGGATATGTTGAAGTTTACAGAAACTTCCCAACCGATAGGACAGAAAAAATATGTGGAGTTAAGTAAAGACATTTTTATATTCAGCTATCTGTGTGGCGGTATAAACTTTACTGATATAGCTAATTTAACACAAGAGAATATCGTTAATGGTAGGTTACACTATATCCGTCAGAAAACTGGTAAGCTAATCAAGATTGGAATACCCCAAGAAGCTATGCAAATTATTAAAAAATACACCGATGAGAGTAATGGTTATCTATTCCCGATATTGAACGTAAAAGTCCATAAAACAGCTTTGCAGAAGCAGAATAGGATTCATAAAATACGTGGCAAGGTAAATGACATTCTAAAGACACTTGGTAAGCGATTGGGAATTGAAGCTAATATAACAACCTATGTGGCTCGCCATTCATTCGCAAGTGTCCTTAAAAAATCGGGAGTAAATATTGCATTGATAAGTGAAGCATTGGGACATTCAGACTTGGCGACTACTCAAATATACTTGGATAGCTTTGACAACGAGCAAGTAGATGAAGCAATGAAGAATTTGCTGTAACTTAAAAAGAGTTCTGCCCTATATATAATAAGGTGGAACTCTTTGTTTCCGTTAAAAGGTTATCAATGAATGTTATATGTGCATATGTGGGACAAAAATGTTTTGAAATCCATTTTGTGAATTAAAAAATAGCTGTACCTTTGCATCGAACAACAAAGAGTTGTTGGAGCTAAAAGACGCAATTACGTGTCACTAATTAAGTGGGTTGATTTGAAAGATTTAAACTTGCGTACGGAGTTGTAAAACTCTATTTCAACCATATCACAACAGAAGATTTATCTTCTTTATTACAAGCATCTTGTTCTTCATGATTCCCTCGTATGGTATGCATGGACGAAAAGAACGCTGTTAATTTCATAAGGCAATCAAAAGGATTGCTCTGAAGTTAAAATTGTAAAGCACATAATTTATGTGTTCGGCTATTATTGGTCGAAGCAGGGTATGTTGCATTACAAATTCAGAAAATGAAATTAGTGGCTTTTTTTGTGTCCATACGCTTCATCTTTTAATTAAAAAAAATAAAACGATGAAAAAACAAAAAAAAGAAATCACGCTTCGTGACATTGAAACGATGTACGGAAATGAGGGTACAAGAGTTGCAGAACTACAATCTAGATTAGCACTGGTGCCAGAATGGTTATCCGTCTTTTTAAATGAACAAGAAAAAAAGGCTTTAACCCAAAGAGTGCTTAATGGAACAACAGACGATAAACTAGATTTTTTCAATGACTTAGCCTATGGGAAATGGCAGTTCATGATGTTAGTTGATTTGACTTGCAAAACTAATCCGGAAGATGTTTTTCTTGCAACAGTCGAGGATTTTAATGCGGATAGAGTAGATGCTACACTCTCGGAAATTCAGCAACGCCTAAATTGTAGTGTGTTCAAAGTGTGGCAGCGAGGAGAACATTTCTTTTTGAGTAAAGCAGATGAAGATTTTCAAGATGCAACTATCCGTAGAATCGGTTGGCTGATTGACCCTAAACATGACGACAAGGAGGATAAAGAATGATTCAATTCAGTTTTGAAAAGGTTTCCGGCATTGGCAACCGCGAACCATATAATAATGCGGCTGCGCATGAAGAATTGAAGTCCATGATGTCACGTTTTGACAGATTGAACATCTTCTTCGACATTGACGAGGACGGCTACGAAGTGATAAAGGTCGAAAGCACATGCGTGAAACGCTTCGCGTATCAGTTGAACGATAAATCCGCAAACTGGCTTATGACATACCTTTCTACTGGCAAGAGTGAGGATTTTGGAGTAGAACCGTCCGAAGTTCAGAAGTCAGACCAAACTAACGGTAACGAGTATCGAAAGAATATGCTCAAACTGTTTGTGGAAAGTAAGGCTGTAAACATTCAGTTTACACCCGAGTTCAGAGACCGTAGAGGGCAACTAACAGCAGTAGCCAACTTCAAGTTCGGTAACATCTTCTTCTTTATAAACCGAGACGAGGATATTGTTTCGTACTTGCAAGAGAAAGGGTTAACTCGTTAAATCTAAACGGAGCAGAGGAAATGCAAATTTCCTCTCTCCTTTTTAAATCCACATAAATGAAAAAGGAATATATACCTATATATAAAATAGCTGGTAAAATCCAGTACTTGACAGAAGTCCTGCCACAGATAGAAACAAACACTATCCTTTGTAAGACATTAACCGGATTGGGTGCAACCTACTCCGAAATAAAGGCTAAGCGACATTCTGTTATTATCGTTCCCAATGTTCCGCCTATCATTGGCAAGTGCAAAGACCCGAAGCATAAGAATGACAATCTGTTCGGTGTCAAGCAAGGGGTGACAACAGAAGAAGTCATTGACTATATTGAAAAGACATTAGCCGCAGGAAAGTTTATCAAGTTGATAAGCACTCCCGAAGGATTTGCTAAAATCAAACGGGCTTTCGAGGAACTGGAACTTGACATATATAATATATGCTTCTTCCTATCCGATGAATGCGACAAGCTGATAAAAGATATCGATTACAGAGCTGATATAATTCTTCCTATGGATGATTTTTTCAGATTCAGAGAAAAGGCATTTGTTTCAGCCACTCCCATATTACCGAGTGACCCACGTTTTGAAAGTCAAAGTTTCAAAATAGTAGAAATACAGCCGACCTTTGATTATAAACGTCCTATCAGCATTGTGCAGACCAACAATGTTTTGGAAGCATTGAAAGAAATTCTACCACAGATAAAAGCACAACAAGAGCAACCACGCAGTATTTGTTTCTTTGCCAACAGTGTTGATATGATACACCAGTTGATGAGTAAATTGGGAATTGAAAATGAGTCCGCTGTGTTCTGTGCAGAAAAAAGTGTTGAGAAGTTGAAGAAGAAAGGATTCAAACGCGCTTATGAACACTGGAACAGTAAGCATAAAATGCCTTATATGTGGTTTACTTGTAGATTTTATACGGCTGTGGATATTGAATTGGAAGAACGGCCCGATATAGTATTTGTCACTGAACCGTATTTTGCAGAATACACTATCATTGACCCATGTACTGATGCGGTACAAGCAATAGGACGATTCAGAAATGGTACTTCTTTGGCTATTCATGTTGTCAATGCCAATGAGAACTATCCGATACGCACCAAAGCAGGCATCAAGGAATATCTCAAAGGTTGCAGGGATGCTTACAAGACTATTAAAAATCTTTATGAATGTGCAACATCTTCAGAAAGCCGAGATGCTTATAAGGCTGCATTGGATATACTGCCATATAACCGGATGCTGAAAAACGGTAAGACCAACTATTTCGCGATTGACAATTTTATTGATGAAGCATTGGTTAAGTCTGCCTACAACAATATTGATTCAGTGGTGAACCGATACAAGGAAAGCAGTTTGTTTTTACCGGAACAGACATCACCTCTTTTTTACAAATTTGGCGATAAGGAAAGGTTGAGACTGATGGATAAGAGCAGTTCTATCAAAGAAAACCGAAAGCGTATCATTGAAATACTGGAATCATTGAAGGATGACAGAAATTCCCCATTAGCGCAATCGTTTATCAGTGACATTAGGCAAGTTGATGCTTTTATTATTGATGCTTACGATACGGTGGGCAAAGAAGTTATTGAAGTAAACAATTATTCATTCAAAAAAATCAAAGAAGCCATGATTATGAAAAACTATAGAGAAAAAACAAGCGGAGTAGAGTTTGTTCAACTCCTTAAAAATTCCTTTAAGATTGGCGAGAAATACACTCGTGAATATATCAAAAAAGAATTAAAGCGTTTATACGCATTGGTTAAGACTGCACCTAAAAATGCGATTACAGCCATGACTATAAAAGATTTCTTCAAAATTCAAGAGTGTAAAATCGGAAATCAAAAAGCTATCAGAATATTAGAACCATTAATATAGGATAGTACTTTTTTTGATGAAAGTTAGTTTTATAGGGTCTGTTTTAAAAAGGTACTCTATCATTAATATTTAGCTTTATCAAATTATTTATAAACGAAGAGTCTTCGCTAATGAAAGTGAGGACTCTTTTTTTATTTGAACACGTCACCATGTCGTAATTCATTCCCCCATGCTGTGCCGGATGATAAAAACGGAGGTACACTACCTTTTTATACCCCCTCATGGCTATGGAAGAAAAAAGCATTCTTTACTTCACGATGATACTATTACCTCACATCATCCATGAAAAAGAATGTCTTTTGTCAGCAGCGTATATGTTCACAATTCTATTCCCGTAGCCGAGCAATAATTTACTAATGCTCCGAATTTCTTTTAAAAGAATATTTAGGGAAAGACATAGAACGAGCCTTAGATGCAAGCGAAGAAATTCACTTGTGTTTAGGGTTTGTTCTTATTAAATCCATTCAATCAATAATCATTTAATTCAAATTTATTATGGAAGCATTACAAATTATGCCTATCATGGCACAGAACCAATCGAGATTTAACTTAGGCGAGTATGCGGAAGAAGCTGCCATTATCCAAGACGAACCAACCGTACAGCCGAGCGTGAACTTTTTGGAAGCCAACACCGATGCAATCACTATGGACGAGCTTACAAACAAATGCGTTGTTCCAACTTGGGCTAACCAAGAATTGACTATCGCACATCAAGACTTTATTTCATGTGTGCATGATGCGGCTTGCTCATTCTATGCAGGTGAAAGAGTGAACGAGCCGGACATCAGAGTTTCACACATTGTACGTGGTAGAACTCCCCAAAGTTTGGGAAAGAAAGCATCGGAACTGCTGGAGTGTGAGAAGACACAATTCTACCAACGTCTTGCATTTGCCTTTACCATTCCAACCATTATCGAAACGATAAGAGGGCAAAGGCTTGAACTGTGCATCGGTGGGGTAAGGAACTATTCAGACCTCAACCTTTATCGTGCATCCAAAGGTTTGGAGAAGTTTTCTGTTTTTGTGGGTTGGAGAGTTAGAATTTGTAGCAATCAAATTTTAACGGGAGAAGGTGTCAAGTTCAATATGGAAGTGACCAATATCAGCGAACTTTACAGAAACGTGCTTGAATTGTTCCACAGCTTCAATCCTGCAAAAGAAATCCACTTGATGCAGTCACTTACCAACACTTCATTGTCCGAGACACAATTTGCACAGATTGTCGGACGGATGAGAATGTTTCAAGCATTGTCACCTGCAAGGCAGAAAGCTATTCCAAAACTTCTAATTACGGACAGTCAGATTAATTCTGTTTGTCGCGACTACTATCACAACGAAGTGTTCGGAGCAAAGGACAACGCCATATCAATGTTCGATTTCCACAATCTTTTGACGCAGGCTAACAAGGGAAGCTACATTGATACTTATCTGCAACGAGCAGTAAACGCTACGGAAGTCAGTGTAGGAATTAACAACGTCCTGCAAGGACTTGATAACAAATACGCTTGGTTCTTGGGCTGAGTGGATTGTTGATTGACAGTATGCAATTCAATTCTTGTTTATGAATATGGCGACAGACCATTTTAACTGTCCAATTTTTCTTCCACCACCACATTAATGTTGATAGAATGAATAGTAAAATATTAGACATAGATTATACTGTTGGAGAAGTGGAACTCACTTACAAATCCACATCAAAAAGCCGGAATAAAATATATAGCTCGGAGGACGCTTATAAATACTTGCTTCCTACCTACAAGGAGGGTACAATTTGTTACAAGGAATATTTCAAAGTCTTGTTCCTAAACCAATCCAGCCAAGTTTTAGGATATACTCTTATATCAGAGGGAGGAATAACAGACACAACCGTTGATGTAAGAGTAATTCTACAAGCTGCATTGCTTACCAATTCAGTAGCTCAATCCACCATGAAACAGCAAATATCGGGTCTTGGTGTAGAAGCACAACGGGAGATTATACACAACCATGTAAAGAATAAACCCATACTTGCTGAATATATTGAAACGGAGAGTGGGAAGAAATCTAACAGACCTCAACTTCTTGCAGCTTTGGCAATGTGCAGGAAAACGAACTCTATTCTGATTGTCGCTAAATTGGATAGACTGTCAAGAAATGTTGCATTTACTTCAAAGCTGTTGGAGAGTGATGTTGAGATTGTGTTCTGTGACTTTCCACAAGCCAACAGATTAATTCTGCATATCATCAGTAGCATAGCCGAATATGAAGCAGGGCTGATTAGTCAGAGAACCAAACAATCACTTCAAGCCAAAAAAGCAAGGGGTATGCAGCTTGGTAAATCGGAGAACTTGATGAATAAATTTGAACAAGCCGTTCAGCATAGTATCGTTACCAACAAGGCTAAAGCGGATAACAATTCAAATAACATGAGAGCGATAGCACTGTTACGGTCACTATCAATGCAAGGCAAATCATTATCCGAAATGACTTGTCTGTTGAATGAGCAAGGCTTTGTTACATCTAAGGGATGCAAGTTTCAGATTACACAAGTTAAGAGATTACTTGTCAGAGCAAGGTTGATGTCGTGAAGTCACTTTGAAAGGCAGGACAAATTTAGAGCAAGGTCAATCTTATATGCCCCAATTTAAATTTGTCCTACCTAAAAAAACAGCCGGAGAAATAATGGCAGTTTTTATAAATAGACAAGCCAACCTATCTCTAATATATAAAGTGATAGATTGACTTGCCGTTATTAATAGCATAAATAAAACCAAGGCACTATTGTCATTATCAATAGCATTAAAAATAAAATATAAAGTAATACTCGTAGTATATGGTTCGGGTATTTCTTCTTAATAAAAGCCGATACCATGTTTATGTGTAATAAAATATGAATAGCAAGCAGAATGACCAACACAATTCCTGCCCACAAATGAATTTCGCCCCAATCATGCCTTCCCAAGCCCAACAATTGTGAACTCCATGGGGTAGCACCTTGAAATTTGACAGCATGACGAGAAGGAATGACTATTTCCAATATGAAGCCACTTATACTCACCAATGCCATTGCTGTCAGCATAACAAAGTCTATGACAATGTTAAGTAGCATTTTGTTCTTCCTAAACATCATTCTTTATGATTGTGTCCATGGCATTCATGGTGGTGTTCATGGGATGAGCAGCCCACTCCCGAATCTGTAAGCTTCCCGTTTAAGTAGTCAGTGGCAATATCCAAAATATTACCCGAACACCCCCTTATAACTTTGATATGGTGGGTTGTAAGTACATTTAAAGCACCTTGCCCCATATTCCCTGCCAACATGACGCTGACTCCCATGTTTTCTAATTCTCCTGCGATATTGGATTTACATCCGCATCCTTGTGGAGAAGGAATAGTCTCGCTGCTTAGAATCTGATTGTCTTGCCCTACTGTCAAGATTGTGTAATACTCACAGTGACCGAAATGGTTGTCAACTGCATTTTCTCTGGTTGGAATTGCAATTTTCATCATAATCTCATTCTTATTAATGTTAATATTACTAATGCTTATGTCGTTGGAGTGGCACACTGGACATTCCATTTTACGGATTTTAAGTGCAGGTTTGATATTATTGAATACAAAACCGCATACTCCGCAATGGAACCATTCACTATCAGTGTACGCTACTCCACCTTCTATCATTATAGCAACACCACGCACCAATGCTTGGGCAATTTTCTGCCTTGCACTGGTATATATTCGGCTAAGAGTAGGACGTGATACCCCCATTGAAACAGAAGCCTCTTGTTGAGTTTTCATTTCATAATCACATAACCGTATCGCTTCATACTCCTCGAAATGCAAGAATATAGCATCTTTGCGACAAATGTTTGAGGCTATCGGTTTAAAACCTGCAACAGGAGGCATATTATTGACTTTACGGATATTTTTGGGACGTGGTGACATTGAATATTTATTGTTTTTGACTGCAAATATAATGAACAAATGTTCATAACAAAAAAACAAGCCGCTTTTTAACACAACAGATAAAAACTTTGATTTATATTCCCTTGAATACTATTGATTTAAAATAATTCATGTTTGAGAGCATAGAATTTACTATTAATCCTCACTTCATGCTTAGTGATTTAAAACCTTTCGCTATCTTTGTACCAATTCCAATGAACTAATGCGTTAGGGAGTTGGAAGGACATATTTAACGAAAGGTGTTATTGAAATTATCTTCCGCTAACAAATTCTCGCAAAATTTGAAACGGTACGAAGATGATAGCAGTAGCACCCCACCATTTGATATATACCTACCTTATATTTATAAGGCTTTTAGATATTGTCAAAATTGGTGTGGGTTGCTATTGTTTTATCCGTACCAAAGGCAATGCGAGAAGCCAGTTAGCGAGATAAAGCAAATAGTGTTCCCACATCTTTTTTTATTTATGGCTCATTGTAGGGAGCAGGTGAGCATAAAGGTGCAAATATGAAAACCTACTTACTGGATATTCTTAATAGATATAAGAAATTTAGCGAGAGTTTAGATGTAGAAGCCATTCTTTGCTCTAAATCATGGTCTGTTTTCAATGACTCCGGTTGCAAAGAGATATATTTATTTCAGCATGACGGTAGTCTGATAATCTCTGTAAGTGGAGAAGTAACTAATGCTACATGGAAATATATTCCAGTAAACCAATCTATTTTAATCAGCACAAAGAGTGCTTCGTATATGTTGCATCCTGCGTTTGTTGATGATATAATTTTTGCTTTGCAGTTGGACGGAACAAATCAATATTCTTTTATGATTGATGAATTGCAAAGAGATACATTCGCTCCCAAAAGTTTATCAGATATTGAGAAGTACTTTATCACCAAAAAACAACTTGAACTTGAAAAGGAAAAACAACTATTAGCACAACGTGCCTATGATAAAATTGTTGCACGTGAGCGACAAGAACAACAGAGAAAACAAGAAGCGGAAGAGGCTTTAATAGAAGAAGCTCTAAGAGAAAGTAAGCTTTATCAAACAGTTCTTTCTATTGCATGGATACAGATGTTTCTAATTCCTATCATTCTAATTCCATGCTATTTGTTTTCTGACGAGTTTAATAACAATGGTTGGAAAGACAGAATAAGTCTTATTATGGTTCTTGCCTTTTTAGGAGTACTCTTGTTCGTTATTATTAGCTTTTTTATCCTTGACCCGATTAAAAACAGAATCATAAAACGGATTAAAGAAAACAATATTCATAATTCCTAATTTAATAGCTAACTTGATATGAAAATATTTAGATTATTGACAGCTTTATTATTGATTGCTGTATGCGCAGGATTGGGTTCTTGTGGCGATGATGAATTAGACACAAAGCCATTGGAACCAGTTATAGATGAAATTACAATTAGTGATACTTCTTTCGATTTTGAAGCTAATGGTGGGGAAGAAACATTGTCTTTTTCAACTAACAGAGATTGGACTGTAAGCCTTGCCAATACCGCTAATGGTGAGAATTGGTGTACGGTTACTCCTTTAAATGGAAAAGCAGGAGATAACAACATTCAAATCAGAGTGGCAGCAAACAAAGGCTATGATGATAGGAATGTGTCTCTTACCATAGCAGCAGGTGGCACAAGCAGAACTGTTATCATCAACCAAAAGCAACAAAACGCTTTAACCCTTACAGCAAATAAATTTGAAGTAGGTAAAAATGGCGGTAAAATCAATGTGGAAGTAAAAGCCAATATCCAGTATGAAGTAATTATATCGGAAACATCCAAAAATTGGATTAGCCAATCAGCTAAAACACGTGGATTAACCAGTAATAATCTTTCGTTTGATATTGCACCAAGCGAAGAATATGATAAACGAACCGGAGAAATTATAATCAAAAGTGGTGAATTTTCTGAAACAGTCCATGTGTACCAAAGCGGAGAAGGTGTTCTGTTGCTCACTAAAAGCGAGTATTCAGTGAGTGACAAAGGAGAAACGATTGCTGTTGATTTAAAAAGCAATTTTGCATTTGATGTCAAAATGCCCGATGTGGATTGGGTGCAGTCCGCAGCAAAGACTCGTGGAATGTCAAGCCATACCCTTTATTATACCATTGCTCCAAATGAAACTTATGACAGCAGAGAAGCAGAGATTATCTTTTACGATAAGAACAGTGCAGTGAAAGACACTTTGAAAATAATGCAGGTACAGAAAGATGCTATTATTATAGGAAAGAAAGAATATAAAATATCTGCCAATGGAGAAACTGTTGGAATAGAATTAAGTTCAAATATAAACTATGACATATCACTGCCCACTGATTGCAGTTGGATAAAAGTGATTGATAAACCAATAACAAAGGGATTGGAACAGCATATTATTTATTTGAAAACTGATAAAAATGACACTCCAAATCAGAGAAATTGCGAGATAATAATCTCAAATAAAGCAAGTAATATTAGCGAAACGATAAAAATCATTCAAGAGAGTGGAGGTTATGTACATATTCATAATAAACTATATGAGATAGTAGGCGAAACGACATCCGTCCATATCGACATAGATGCAAATGTTTATTATACTCCTATTGTTCCGGCTGAATATTATTGGATAAAATATGTTAGGTCAAATGGGAATAGATTATACTTTGACATAGAAGAAAACTATTCTAATGAAATAAGAAAAGGGCATATCATAATTGATAGTCCTGCTATCTTGAAACAAGACACTATTCAGATTATTCAGACCCCAAAATCTAATTGGATTAAGAAAACCATACACCTTGATGTAGCTGGAACTTTAGAAAATCTGATAAATAGTGAGCAATTATTTCAAATAAATGAATTGACTTTAACTGGTAGCTTAAATGATGATGATTTTATAGTTTTGAATGACATGACAAGTAAACGAGGAAATCTGTCTTACTTGGATTTAGCTGATACCGATGTAAAAAGTTTAATGAATAAAGCTTTTTCATGGACTCTTTCAGAAAGCTCACTAAGTGATTTCGACTCCAAATTAATATCAATCATACTGCCCAAAAATTGTAAAGAAATCGGTTGGGAAGTTTTTGACGGATGTACAAGATTACAAATCGTTTCTTTGCCAAGTACATTAGAGAAAATAGGAATGTTTGCGTTCGCACAAACAGCTATAAAATCAATTAACATTCCCTTTAAAGTGACACGCATAGAAGAAGCTACATTTTTAATGTGCCAAAATTTATCATCTATCACTATGAAAAATGTGGCTTTTATTGGCAATAATGCGTTTACCCAATGCTCCAATCTATCTCAAATAGATTTACCGAAAAGTCTTGTAACAATAGAACACAACGCATTCTCAGATACAGGAATACAGCAGGTGGAATTGCCTAATGGATTTACTGAATTATCTGACAATCTTTTTATGGGTTGTACGAAATTGGAAAAAGTAATTTTACCTGCAAGTTTAAAATTTATGAATGATGGCTGTTTTAGTGGTTGTGAGCAATTAAAAGATATTTATATTTATGCTCCAACTCCTCCCAGTTATCGAGACATTTATGACGATGCGTTTAGAGATGTTCTTCTTGATAATTGTGTGTTACATATATCCAAAGGAAGCTATGCAGCATATCGTCATGCCGATGGTTGGAACAAATTTACTAATATAGTCGTGGAAGAATAGTAGCAATATTAATAAATGATTCCAATTTGATATTAAGATATAAAAGGCGGCATTGATTATCTTTGCCGCCTTTATTTATGCATTTTCATGAATAAGCAGTATATAACAGCTATAATGTGTTTCAATTAATAATAGTACCTTTTTTAGTGAAAGTTAGTTTTATAGACCCCAATTCAAAAAAGTACTATGCTTACTTTGAATAACTATATGGATATTTGAAACTTCATTTTATAATTGCTATTTTTGCAATGCAGGTTTATTCTGCAAAAGAGATTATTAAATTATTGTCAAACACTTCTTGTTTTTCCTCCAAGTTAAACCAAGAGTTAAACCGCTTCATTTAAGCGAAAAGTAGATATAAGCTAATCAATTTAATGCCAGTTATTTAATGATGATATTAATAAGGTTAGCGCACCTGCTTTGGGAGCAGGGGGTCGTGGGTTCGAATCCCGCTACCCCGACAAAAGAAAAAGGCTTTGATAATCAGTGGTTTGATGCTGTTTTCAAAGCCTTTTTTATTATAAAAATCTTCATTTTATTGATTAAAAAAAAGGAATTTTTGCCCATCAATGGACACAAAAACTTATCCAAAACTTATCCTTTAATTTTAATCAGTATGGCAACTCTCAAACTAACAATTTTCAAAGCAAAAGTTTTAAAAGATGGCAGACATAAAATTAGAGTGGCCGTTTGCCATAAGCAGGAAACTTGCTACATTATCACTCGGTTTATCATAGATAATCTCTCCCAGTTCAAGAACGGACAGGTGGTAAAACGCCCGGATGCCGCAATGATAAATACAAAATTGCGTAATCTTCTCAATAAGTATCAGGAAAGATTGGACAAGATAGATAATCCAGGTATCTATTCATGTACACAGTTGAAGGATTTCATCTTAAGGGAATCTGTGGATACACAGGGGGAATCATTTAAGTCTGTGTGTGATGCATATATTGAGGAACTGTTTAAAAACAGTAAAACCAACTATGCTAATATGATGAGGGAAAGTGAGGCTCATTTCTTGAAGTTCCTGCGTGGGGATGTACGACTTGTCGATATTACCCCGGAACTTATAGAGCAATATGCAGCGTATCTTGAAAAAAAGAATTGGAGCCGGGCGACATTGGGGATAGTAATGAGAAATACGCGGACAATCATAAACAGGGCGATAAAAAAGAGAAAGGTTTCATATAATGTACATCCTTTTGTAGATTATTCTATTCCGCAATCTCCTGTACGCGATGTCAGTATCAGGCTGGAGTCTTTGTCCAAGATACTTAATGCTGAGGTTGACAGTAATTATCTGTCAGTAGCCAGAGATTTGTTCTCTCTTTCATTTTATCTCGGAGGTATTAATATGACTGACTTGATGGATATGGATCGTAAGAAGCTTTATATCAACTTTTTTGGGATAATTTACATATTCACGCTGATTACATCGGAAGAATCACGAACAGCTTCTTTGATGTCTGCCAGCCGGAATTCGGTCATGAGCATAATTTTCTGTTTTTTATCGGTTAATTCCACCTCATAGAAGAACCTGTATCTGCCCGGTCGGTTGGGCAGGACATTCGGGTTTAAGTGAGCTTTAAACAGAAATTGTTTTCCAGGTTTGATGATATAGCCAACGCAGTGGAAGTTTGTATTTATGGGAAGAGTTCGCCAGACTCCATGTTGGTTTTCATAAGTAATCCGGTATGGGTCTCCACACCCTATCTCGTGGTCGCTCTGATTGAATAGTACAAAAGTGGCGGTATGAGCCGTGTATGGGTATGCAGAGAATTCAGGATATAAATGGATGCCCAAAGTGTCGGAAGTGTATCGTTGATTGTTGGGTGTTGGTTCTATGGGTCCTTCAAAACGGATAGCGGGTGAGTCCATGACCTTCTTACGGAAAACGGCTCTGGCTTCCGGAGAGTTTAGACATAAATTTACAACAAGATGATTACCTTTTATGCCCGATCCAGATATATTGCCGTCTAATCGAGTGCCCTCTATTTCTGAACGCGCATATCGTTTTCGCAGTTCATTCTGTATCTTTTGCAGTTCTTGCTCTGTAAACACAGAATCCTTTACACTCTGAGTAGCTACAGGAAGATGGCAGATCGTGTCTTGGGTATGAACGGAGATTGTTTGAGCGCCTTGTGTAATCGAAGCTGAATCACTCTTTACCGCAGGCTGATTGTTGCTGGACGGTTTACCGCTACACCCCACAAGCAACCATACCAAGAGAAGAATCAATACCATTCCTAAAGCTAAATAAAGCATTGTCTTAAAATAGGCAACCTTATCCAGCTCTTCTTTTTCCAAAGTTTTCTGGCGGATATCTTCCATTTTTTCCACCGTCATCTGAGAGAGGTCAGTCTTTTTTCCTGTATCCAATAACCGGTGGTAGGTGTCTGTTAGCCTCTCCCGATTCCGTTTGCGCAACTCTCGATTTTCTTTATCGCGTTGCAGCATGTCGTTGATACATCCTAATGTTCCCATGAGTTCTTAATTAGATTATCTGCCTTAAAAATAACAATAAAAAATGAAATGTTAAAGAATCAATTAGTTAAATGCTTCCTTTTTTTGTTTTTTATAAAGGGTTAGTAAAATTAAGAACGAAAGGTGAGGACGTTGATTTAATTACATCACAGATTTGTAATCTAATAATGCCCCAATTACGAGATCTGTTTTAATATACGTATTATGGAATAATATCCTTGATCTTCGTTCACGTAGAATCCATATTACACAGCCAGTCAGACATCTTGGTATGCTTCGTAATACAGTAATTTTAATCCCTAAACCTAAGCTCCGAGGATGTATATCAGTAAAAAGAACGGCATTACAAGCTCCTCTATACAATTACTATCAAATACAACCATGGTTATACTACCAGATAAATTTTATTTTGAAGTTACAGATATCGGAACTTCTTTCACCGTTTACGTAAACGGTATTTTTTCATCAAAAAAATTATAAATATTGGATTGTATTTTAATTTATATATTTGCGTTGAAAAATAAAATAACCTTTAAAAAAGAGCGAATTTATTAACTTGTTAATTGAAAAAATCATAATTAGAAAAACTGCTTAAAACCGAAATAGAAATCACAGATAAATTTTCATAAAACACATCTTCAAATATTAAAGCTATGAAAAAAGAGCGACTAAAGTTAGTAAGCGCTATGTTACTTTTATCCGGCTTTTCTACCGGATATGTTCAGGCCGCCCCTCATGCAGCGGCTGTAGAAATGCATTCTGTATAACAGGACAATGCTTGTACGGGAGTGGTTGTGGATCAGAACGGTGAAACCGTCATCGGTGCGTCTGTTGTTGTCAAAGGGACAACGAACGGAACAATAACGGGACTGGACGGAGATTTCAGTATTCCAAACGTAAAGAAGGGTGATGTCATTGTCGTTTCATATGTGGGTTATATGAACTCTGAAATCATATGGGAGGGCAAGCCCTTGAAAATAGCACTGAAAGAAGACAGCAAGACCTTGGACGAGGTTGTTGTTGTAGGTTATGCGACTGTCAAGAAAGCCAATCTGACCGGTGCGGTTTCTGCCGTCGATGACAAAGTGCTGGCAGACCGTCCCATCGTCAATCTAGGACAAGGTTTGCAAGGAACAATCCCTAACTTGAACATCACCACCAGCGGACAGCCAGGAAAAGGCTCAAGCTTCAATGTCCGCGGTGAAACGTCCATCAACGGTGGTAGCCCGCTGGTTTTGGTTGACGGAGTACAGATGGACCCGAACCTGATCAATCCGCAAGATGTGGCAAGCGTATCTGTATTGAAGGATGCAGCTTCTGCCTCTATCTATGGAGCCCGTGCCGCTTATGGTGTTATCCTTATCACAACCAAGAGCGGTCGCAAGAATATGCCTACACAAGTGTCATTCGATGCATCTGTCTCATTCAACAGCCCGACAACCCGTCCGGAATATATGAATTCCATGGAATATGCGCACTGGATGAACGCCGCAAACAATACGACCAGCGGCCGTGACCTGCTCAGTCAGGAGGAAATGGAGCATATAGAGGCTTATTTCTATGATCCGGTCAA
>PPYE01585157.1_pt1 | contig 27159 bp, 27 predicted proteins | sample 1559881 | NCBI WGS metagenome assembly PPYE01 (sample SAMN08240022, study PRJNA423297) | Human gut metagenome, whole genome shotgun sequencing project. | reverse complement strand
TACCAGCATTGGCATAGGTATTTTTCTTACGCAAAAATTTTGCCATTTTGCGTCAAAAATCATTTATAAGCGGCCTAACACTTCGCGCAGCTGCACTTTACGGTTCTCATATCTGGACATAGTACATGCATCGGCTGTTGCTATGGCAGCCCTTGCCGCCTCTCCTGTGAGCAGAGGCCGAAATTCGTCGTCTGCCTTTGCTCCGTGCATGATGCCGTTTAAGTATTTCATTTCATTTTTCATAATACTGTGAAGCCACATAGGTGGTTTTTTCCCCGGTTTTCCGTACATAATGGCTCCGTCCATCTCGGTGCCGTGGTATATTCTGGTACGGTCATCATCCTCCTCCTGGGACTCATGGACAAGAAAATGCTCCTCTTTTCCATCCACCTTTAACGTGCCGCCGCAGTCACACATATCAATACGGATGGCACCCTTTGTACCCTGAATCAGCACATAGTGCTCAGGCCAGTGGAAGGCAGATCCCCACTCCAAAACCGCATAGCGGTTGTCAGAGAATTCCATGTTTACAAACAGCATGTCATCCTCGTCACCGAACTCCTCCCCCTGGTGCGCAACATTACCGCCTGTCATGGTCACTGTTTCCGGCATTCCGCCCATGAGGAACTGTACACAGTCCAGTTCATGAATGTGATGATATAGATGTCCTCCTGATTTTTCCCTGATCTTTTTCCAGGAGATCGACGGCTGCGGTTCTTCCCATCCGTTTCTGGCCGAATGACAGTACAGAACTTTTCCGATCACTCCGTCATTGATCAATTTTTTCGCATGACGCACACCCCGGAAGAAATTCATGACATGGCCTGCCATAAAGGTAACATCGTGCTGCTGACACGCTTTTACCATCTCGTTGCAGTCCTTATAACTCAGCGCGATAGGCTTTTCGCAGAAAACATTTACTCCGTGCTCTGCCGCCTTTATAACCGGTTCCTTATGCAGGTAATTAGGTGTTGCCACAATTACGGCCTCCACATCTTCCCGGCTGTACAAGGTATCTAAATCTGTTTCAACGTCACATCCCAGCTCCTCTGCAACGGTTTGGGCGTTTTCCGGGTCAAGGACAGCCACGATCCTGGCCCCTTCCTGCTCCTTCATAATACGTCCAAGCTCCGCTCCGAAATAACCGGTACCCACAATTGCATATCCTATTGTCTTCATATTCTATTACCTCCAAATATATCCAAAGTTATTTTACTGCTCCGTCAGTCATGCCGCCTGCAATCTTATTCTGTATAAACATAAAGAATATTACAGACGGTACCACCACCAGGGCAGATGCTGCCATCATATCTCCCCAGTTCAGGATTTCTGAACCCTGAAGAGATTTTAAAGCCACAGACACTGTCATCTTATCTGTGCTGTTGATCAGGATCAAAGAGTATAAAAATTCATTCCACGCATTGATAAATGTATAAATGGCTGTTGCCACGATCCCCGGCATGACCAGGGGCAGTACAATCCTCACATAAGTCTGAAGTTTATTGGCCCCGTCCACTCTTGCCGCTTCCTCGATGCCCAGCGGCACTGTCTTGAAAAAGCCTACCAGCATCCATACAGCATAAGGTACACTGAAGGAGAGATACACTATGACAAGTCCGACCCTGGTATTGACAAACCCCAGCTTTGCCATGACCATCGAATAGGGAATCGCCAGAAGGATAGGAGGAAACATGTAAGTTGCCACCAGAACCTTTGACATAATGGAACCCAGCTTCGGAAAAAATCTTACGATTCCGTATGCCGCCATAGATGATACCACAACGGCAATGCAGGTAGTTGATATTGCAATGATCAAACTGTTGCTGATATTCCCTGCAAATCCCAGGTCCTGAATCACATGGGTATAGTTTTCAAGTGTAAAGTGCTTTGGCAGAAATCGGGTTGGATTTGCGGTCAGCTCTCCCGAAGATTTTACGGAACACAGTAAAACCCATACCAGCGGAAAAAAAGCAATCACGGACAAAATGATCAAATATACATGGCATAGTCCATTGCCGATCTTTTCTTTTTGATTTGTCATCACTTGTCCTCCTTTTCCCATTTTCCAATGATCGTAAAGTAAACCACACAAACCAGCAGCAGGAATGCCAGCAAAAGCACAGTGACTGCAGATGACCTGCCCAGAAGTTTTGTTCCCCAGCCCATATTATACGCATAGACAGGAACTGTGGTCGTGGCGTTGGCAGGGCCGCCGCCTGTAAGAAGATAAATAATATCAAAGTTATTGAATACCCAGATGGTACGAAGCACTACCAGCAGGCCGACTACGACTTTAATATGCGGTACTGTTATATGCCAGAACTGCTGGAACTTGGAAGCACCGTCAATCTGAGCCGCCTCATACTGGTCCTGGGGAATGGTCTGCAGCGCAGACAGCACATTTACCATGATCATCGGCGCACCGAACCAGACATTAATAAAAATCAATGTCAGAAATACCAGGCTGCTGTCACTTAAAAACTGCGGAAGTTCGCTGCTGATGCCCAACTGGACAAGAATATTCGGGAGGAAACCTGAAACACCGTTCAGTATCCATTTCCAGGAAAGTGCGATTACAATAGAGGGGAATGCCCAGGGGATGATCATCAGGGTTCTGTAAACTCCCTTTCCGATCTTCACCCGATTAATGGCCAGTGCTGCTGTAAATCCGATGAACAACTGTCCTAACAATGAACCCACGGTCCAGAGTATGGAGGTCAAAAATGCCTTATAAAAATTAGAGTCTGATAAAACCGCTTTATAATTTTCCAATCCTATAAAATCATAGGAAGCCTTGATCAGATGCTTGGTCGTCATACTGTAATATAAACTGGAGAAGATGGGATATATCAGCAGTATCCCCACAACCAGCAGTGCAGGAAGTACGAAAATCCAGCGGGCATAATCAAATTTTACTTTTCTTTTCACAAAAATGCCGCCTTTCTGAGGGATGGGACCGCCCTTCGTGGTGGTTCGGGCAGCCCCTGGTAACAGGTTATGTATTCAAAATCACTGTACAGTGCTGAATACCTCATTCAGTTTGTCTTCTGCTGTCTGTGCAGCTTTTTCCACATCCGTTCCGTTTGTGATAATATCCTGGAACATACTCTCTATGATTCCCTGAGATGTGAGAAGACCGGCCTGAACACTGGGGCCTTTTTCAAATCCTATGGCAGTACCCATATCCATGGTTTTTGTGATTACATCTACCGCATTGGAGAACTTCTGTACGGTTTCGTTCTCTTTGTATTCCGGTGTGTCCGAAATACCTGTAATGGAAGGCAGCATACCTACCGGTGTTGCCTCCAGGAATTTGATATAGGTATCTTTCTCGTATAATTTTTTGATAAATTCCTTGCATATTTCCGGGTGTTCTGAGTTCTCCCATACCACCATCGGAATATTGGAAGTTTCCGCTCCGTATTCCGGGTCATCCGCATTTATCTTCGGAAGAGGCGCACAGTCAATCTGATCCACCAAATCAGGGGAGTTCGTTTCAACGCCGCCGATCTGGAAACCGGAGTTAAAGTCAAAGGCTGTCTTTCCCTGATAGAACAGGGTTGCCTGATCTAATACTGCATAATTTACTGAATCCTTCGGAGAACAATTCTCATAAATGTCCAGCCAGTAACGAATGCCGTCAAGTGCCAGATCACTTGTCAGATCTGCTTTCAGATCATCTGTAAGAAGGCTCCCGCCGCCGCTTCTCACATAGAAGTTTAAGAAACGTGTTCCCATAAGGTCATTGGAACCGCAGGGGAAGGAACATCCGTAAACCCCGTCTTTTGTCAGGGTTTTTGCCGCATCGGCAAATTCATCCCATGTCTTGGGAACTTCAAGGCCTGCTGCATCCAGCAGATCCTTTCTGTACCACATGACCTGTGCATGGGAATACAAGGGCAGGGAATAGCAGGTGCCGTCCTTTTCTCCTTCCGACAGGGCAGTTTTTGAAAACTTATCTCTACCTATGTCATCGATCAGATCATCCAGGGGAACCAGGGCCTCTGCGTCCATCATCTCTACCACATGACCGGGAAGCGCAGTGCTCATATCCGGCACATTCCCGGATGCAAGACCGGTGGTCCATTTCGTATAAAAATCCCCCCAGGAAAACGTCTCTATGGTTATATTTACATCCGGGTTATCCTTCATAAACTGGTCCGCGGTCTCCTGTATCACCTCCAGACGCGGCCCCTGTGTAAAGGAATGCCAAAATGTAATGTCACCTTTTAATTCTCCTGTTTCCGCTGCTGTCTGTTTGCTTTCTGTATTCCCATTCTGTCCGCATCCTGCAAGCATGGCGGAACCTATCATGGCACCCACCAGCAAAACTGCTAATTTTCTTCTCATAAAGCTCTCCTCTCTGTTCACTTTTTACTGTTCCCCGATATCGGCCGTATCGATTTGTTTATTGTAAGTTTATTTTACCTATTTTCTTTGTGTACATCTACTAACCAAACGCTCAATAATAGCACTAGACTCTTATTCTTATTCTCTTGCCACCCTCCGGTACTGATTCGGTGTAAACCCGAAAGCTGCTTTAAACTCCCTGATAAAATAATTGGCGTCCTCATATCCCACCTCGTAGGCAATATCATTGACATTATTATTGCTCACCAAAAGAGCCCTTGCCGCAGTGGTAAGCCGGATCTCCCTCACGTATTCCATGGGCGTTTTTCCCATATTCTCCTTAAAAAGACTGCTGAACCTCTGCTTGCTCAGTTCCGCCATATTTGCCATTTTTTCAGGCGTATATTTTTCTTTTGGATGGAGAACGATATAATCCGCCACGATCTGTACCCTCGGATCAATCTGCTTCCTCGTTTTCATGGCTCTTTTTTTGATTCTCTCCAAATCATACTCTTCCGTTTTGATTTCCCCTCTATCTCTGTCTATTTTCTCTCCTCTTACTGCAAGGGAGCCTATGAGCAGGTCCAGGTATCCCCGCACAAAACATTTCTTCGCCATATGCTCTGTCTTCACCCACCTGTAGATCTCTTTGAAATAATTATCCTCCCCCATACTCTGTGTAATCCTTGGTATTCCAAAGTGTTCTTTTAATACATCCTCACCTTCATAAAAAACAGAGGTGGTAAAACGGATACTGAAAAATTCAAATGTATCGCTGAGTGCATGGCAGGACATTCTGCACCCGCTGGGTATGTACACGATCTGGTTCTCTTCCACCAGAATCTCTTCGCTGTCAATACAGAACTCTGCCTTTCCCTTCACTATGTACCGAAAAATGTTATATGGTATGACCGATTCCGGATATACCCATGTCCTTCCCATGGAATATAGATCAATATAGAGAAATGTAAAACGTATATTGTCAATCACTGACATGAAGGAATCCTCCTTATAAATTTTTTATGCAGCTTTCAGCAATAAATAAGGCAGCTATCCGTGAAGATACACCTGTCGATCTACACTTTATAGCTGCCCCGCCCGCTCTTACTGACTACTGTACTTTTATCTTAACTACTACTTTTTCTATATTTTCCGGCTTATTTTCCATGATTGCCACCATGTGGGCATCGCTGGGGTAACACACCATAAAATCACCCGGTTTCAGCAGATAACGGCCAAATGCGCTGCCTTTATAAAAGGCAATATCCCTGTCCGCATTGTATGGGACTGACTCAGTCAGGGATTTGACATCCGCTGTGGCGATTCCCTCTCTGCCTGACACAATGTAGTGTAAATCTATATATTTTTTGTGTGCTTCATAAATACAGGCTTCTTCCGGTTTTGATGTCAGAGAAACAGGATTACAGAAAGCGCGGTTCTCACAGATCACTGTATCCGGCAGAGGAAGCTCTCCCTGTTTCAGCCCCTCCAAATAGCATAGTATCTGATAAAGTGTTTCGTACTCCCTGTAATTTTCTTTGTTTTGAATGGAATCAAAGATCATTGTATTTTTCCTCCTGATTGATCACAGATCGATCTTGTACTGGTGCAGTGTATTCTTCAAAACGGCCGCCATAATTTCATATCCCTTTGCATTGGGATGCAGACCGTCATAGGTAATACCATCCAGCAGCTTTTCGGTTCCCGGAAATGTGGTGGTATTATAATAGTTTACAAAAATCAGCTTATTCTTTCTCGCTGTCTGCGCCAGCCATGCATTCATCTCTTTAATGTATCTTTTCCTGATTGCTTCATTTAACAGGATGGGAATATGTATCGGCAGAAGAGAGGTCAGAATTAAAGTGGTATCTGTATTTTCTGCCTGGCATATTATATTGCTGATATTGTTCTGAGCTGTTGTCAGGACCTCCTCATAAGGCTTCGGCTCCAGTCTTTTCCAATAATCCCCCTCCAGTTCAATGGAATCATTGATCCCAATCCCCATTATGCAGTATCTTGGCTTTAACTGCAGAGCATCCGCATAAAACCGCTTTTTTAAAAATTCTGTTGTGTCACCGCCGATTCCCCGGTTCACGATCAACTGTCCCGGCAGATTAAAGTATGCATTTAACTCCCAGTAATGGGTTATAGAATCTCCGATAAACAGAAAATCCGGCTTCTGCTCCGTATAGATAAGAGAATGGTTCTTAATGTCGAATTCCTTTCTTCTGCTGTCCGCTGCCGCAATGCTGGAAAAATATTCTGCTCTTGCATATCCCTCCTTTGTTGAAATCATGCGTCATCCCTCCTCCCTGCCGCTGTACAGACCGCTGATACGTTTGTCCGCTCACAGCCGTCTGTGATTTAATATTTTTTCTAATTATAACAAATCCTTTCTGGTTTCGATATGGAACACACGCTCAAAAATAGCACAATATGCTTATTTTGCAGTACACAAAAAAAGGCTGCCCAAAAGGTTTTTCAAAGAACCTTTTTGGGCAGTCTTCCAATTTCCGGACACGCCTGTTATTCTGTTGCTTCTAAATAAAGGACTGCGTTCATCCTGCCTGTTTTGCCAGTGTCTTTATTTTCTGATAGGACGCCAGGTCTGAATACAGCTCTGTCCTGTAGGGATTGCGTTTTGTCTTTCTTATATGAAGGATCATACCCATTCCCCCTATTTACATAGAATTTCCTTGATCATCAGGTCATTTCCTGAAAGGATCTCCATCTGCTGCCCCTCACACATTGGACAGCGCATGTCATACTCCATGGCGTTGAAGATTCTGCCGCAGTCCCGGCACTTTACAATGCCGGGCACTACGCATACCTTCAGTTCTGTCTCCTCCATGGAGGTTTTATATCTGGCTGCCGGCCAGCATTCTTCCAGATATCTGGGCACGACACCGGAGAGTTCTCCCACATCCAATACGATTCGTTCCACCTCTTGAACTCCTTCTTCCCGCACCACATCCTCAATGGTGTGGATCATGGCGTCCAGGATTCCAAGTTCATGCATAGGATCAGTCCTTTCTGCGGGTAGTTTTCACAGAACCTTCCGGAAAAAGGGGCGCCATAGGTGCGATCCTCCTTCTGGTATACTCCTCAAATGCCTTGCCGATCTCAGGATGCGCGGCAGGCTGCTCCCGGTTATTTACCATAATTTCCAGCATGCCCGGTGCAAAAATATTGATGAAGTACCGGTCTTTCTTATCCTTTTTATCCGTCCATACCTTCACCACACCTGTGTATAAATTTTGGCAAACCACCGATTCCGTAAACATGGCTGCTGTATCATGCTGTTTTATCTTCGTCCGGTTTCATGACCAAACATTCCTTCCTGTAAAAACAAATCCCGTATTTCTTTATATCCGTGTAACCGTCCGACCGCAGAGAGGCTTCATAGTCCTTCTCCTTAATCTGACGAATCGCTTCTTTGCAGTCTTCCTCCATCTTATGAAAATCCCCGGTCACCTTTAATTCCAGAATCACAGCGCCGCCTCTGACAGAAGGTGCTCTTAATATAATATCAGACCTGCCGGTTCCGCTCTCCCTATTGGAGTACACACTGTATTTCTGCGATGTTTTCAGAAGTCCTGTCAGGAAGCCATGATAATAATTCTCCGCATAATCAAAAAAACTGATGGTATCCAATAACTGGTCTGAAATAAAATTTCCCAACGCCTCACAGTCACCATTCTCAATGGCGGCAAAAAGAGAGGACATGTCCGTTTTTCTTATCTTTTTGTTAAACCAGGTCAGAATCGTATTCCGGTAAATGGAACGTATCTCCGCATTTGGAATGGACAGATCCAAATATATGGTCTCCTGTACCTGCCGTTCTCCGGACTTTTTCAGATAACCGGTAAAATACAGGAAATTCCACAGATTGTCTGCCGACTCATGGATATCCCCGTAGGTAATATCCTCGTGCACCGGCTTTTCTATGGTCTCTCCGGCTATGAGTTTCTCAATCTCCTCCCTGGTTTCAAAATCAGCCTCCTCCACCAGCTCACGAATAATATGGTTGGAGGAAGTATTGGACCAATAAGGCTTTGGAAATGCATGGATATCTATGGATGCCGTCTTAATATAGTTTACAATACTCCATGGATTGTATATCTCCGCACTGCCGAACCGGTAGCCGTCATACCAATGTTTTAACTCCTCAAATTTGCATTTCAGGCCGTAATAAGACAGCATATCATTTACTTCAGCTTCTGTAAATCCAAAGCAGTCCGCGTATCCGGGGCTCAATACGGAAAAGACTTCCAGGTTGTTAAGACCTGTAAAAATACTCTCTCTGCTGATTCTGAGACATCCCGTGATCACTGCAAATTCCAGATTGGGGTTTGTCTTCAGCGCAGATTCAAAAAGGGAGCGGATAAAGGTGATCATTTCATCATAAAAGCCTTCAAAGTAGGCATTTTCCAGCGGCACGTCATATTCATCGATCAATATCACTGTATTTTTTCTGTGGTATTTTGCAAGACAGCCCGACAGAAATTCCAGGGCCCTGGCATATTCTATTCCCTCTGCCTTCCACTCCATGATGCTTTCAAACCGCCTCTTCTTGTACTCTGTCATACTGTCGTTGTTCAGGACATAGCGGTGTCTGCTGTATTCCCCTGCGATTTCGTCCCTCAGACACTTGAAAGCCATCTCATAAGTGGGCTGTTTTGCGGACTTAAGGGAGAGATTGATAACCGGATACTGCCCCTGATGCCCCATGTATTCTTCCCCGCAGCGTGATATCTTCAGATCATCAAATATATAACTGTTATCAACTTTGCTGCCGTCCTCCTCTGTCTCCGCTTCAAAAAAACGCCGCAGCATACTTAGGTTCAGCGTTTTCCCGAACCTCCGCGGCCTGGTATATAAATTCACACTGGCAGCCGTATCGATCAGCTCTTTTATCATCAGGGTCTTATCAATATAATACATATCCCCGTCGATCAAACGTTTGATATCCTCATAACCGACTGGTATTCTTTTTTTCACAGAACCACCCTCTTTGCCATTTTTCCTTATTATAAGGGATTGCTGCCTGTTACACAAGGCTTCATCGAAATACCAGCACAATTCCCATCCCGTCCTTCTCCCTCTCCGCAAACACTTCCCCGTCCATCTTCCGCATGATCTCCCTGCAGATATAAAGCCCAAGCCCGCTGCCCTGCTGCCCAAGGCTGTTCGTCCCTCTGAAAAAGCTCTCGAAAATGTGATTGAAATCATTCTCCGACACGGCCTCCCCCGTATTAAAAATGCGGATGAGCTGGCAGAAATCCTCCTCATAAAAGCTGATCTCAATTCTTCTGCCGTCCCCGTATTTAAAAGCGTTTTCCATCACATTGTCAAACACTTCCAGCACGCGGTCAATGTCCCCACGCACTAACCGGTTCTCATATCTGCCGATCTGCTGCTCCATCATTCGCACCGCGCACTTTTCCACATAGGTGTCTGCCACCCGCTTTACCAGTTCCTCCAGATAAAATTCTCCCATTTCCACCCGGATATCTAAAATATCTTCCTTTGAACTTCTTATGATCTCCGCCACATATCCCTCAATCTCTTCTGCTTTCGCACAGATCTGCCGGGCAGCGTGGCACTTCTTCTCCTCTGTATCGCAGAGTCCCTGCTCCAGGGCTTTTCCGTAAAGTCTGATGGTCCCAAGAGGCGTCTTCATGTCATGGGACAGGGACAGCAGCATTTTTTTCTTTTCCTTTTCCAGCTCAAGCCTCCGCTTTTTCGTCACTTCCAGCGTATCTTTTAACTGCCCGATTCCCCAGAGAAAGTCACCGAAATATCTGTTCTTCTCCTGCTTTACCTCGCCTTTCAGATGGCCTTTTGCCAGCTCATAAGGCAGTTCGCTTACCCGGTTGAATGGACGGATGACCCGGTATTTCAAATACAGTAAAATCCCCACCACAAATGCTGCCATAAGTGCAAGACCAGCCTGCACGGTCACCATCACACCGCCCAGGCTCATATTTTCTTCCCTGTATGAAAACCGGAGATACCCTTTCAGACTGCTGTCCGTATACCAGGGTTTTATAACACTGCCTCCGTTACTTTCATCACTGTAAAATGCTTCTGACTTCTCCCTGTCAGCCGCATCAGCAAGGGGCAGACTGTCAATCCTGTATACATCCCGAAATCCGCTCAGCTCCACTTCCTCCGGGTGTGTTCCCGCTGATATGGTATGATACAGACGGTTGATCTCCACCCGGAATTCTCTGTCTCTGTGCTCCTGCATCCGGTAAAGAATCTGACCTGTTCCCAGCGCCAACAGCAGATAGAGACATACCGTTACTGCCAGAATCCTGTCATATTTCCTCATACCGATACCCCACACCCCAGACAGTCTGAATGCGCCTGGGCGCCCTGGGATTTTCCTCTATTTTGTTTCGCAGCATTCTGATATGCACCGTCAGTGTCTGATTCTCACTGAAGCTGTCCATACCCCAGATCCGGTCAAAAAGATATTCCTTGTGAAGGGTCCTCCCCGGGTTTTCAGCCAGTAATAACAGCAGTTCATACTCTTTTACATTCAGCTCCACTGCCTGCCCGTCCCGGTAAACCTTCCGCGCATTTTTGTCTATGGTAAGGCCGCCTTGACAGGCGCTGATTTTGAATCCGAGCTGAAGCAGGCACAGGATACCGTTGCATTTAACATGAACAATTAAGCGTATGAGCGCTGTGCTTGGAAAGGATGGATGATAATGCATCTGCATTATACCGGTAATGTATATGAAAACCTATCACGATCGATTAAAAGAACTGGAAACCTACACAGGAATGGGGGAAAAGCCGGCTGATTTCACAGATTATTGGAAAGATGCCCTGGAAGAATTAGACCGGATAAACCCTGATATCAGTCTGCAGAAAGCAGAGTTTCAGGGCACACATACAGAATGCTTTCACCTGTATTTCACCGGAGTGAACGGAAGCAGGATCCATGCCCAGTATTTAAGGCCAAAAAACATTTCACACCCCATTCCTGCCCTGCTGCAGTTCCATGGATACCGCTGGAATGCCGGTGACTGGTGCGAAAAAATGGCGTATACCGACATGGGATTTGCAATAGCCTCCATGGACTGCCGCGGCCAGGGCGGACTGTCCGAAGATCTGGGAAGCGTCCGCGGAACAACTGTAACCGGCCACGTGATCCGTGGAATCACGGATACCAAAGAGAAACTTCTTTATCGTCAGATTTTTCTGGACACTGCACTGCTTGCCAGAATCCTGATGCGCTTTGAAGAAATAGACGCCGAGAAACTGGGCGTATTTGGAACTTCCCAGGGCGGCGGCCTGGCAATTGCCTGTGCTGCCCTTACGCCGGAAATCAAAAAAGCGGCTCCGTGCAGCCCCTTTTTATCGGATTACCAGGGTGCCTGCTGTCACCAGGAATGCCAGGGTGCTTATCTGGAACTGTGGGACTACTTCCGTATCCTGGACCCCTGCCACGAGCAGGAGCAGGATTTTTTCAGACAACTGCAGTATATTGACATCAGAAACCTGGCTCCCTGGGTAAAGGCAGATGTTTTATGGGGAATTGGACTGGAAGATAAGGCATGCCCGCCTTCCACCCAGTTTGCAGCTTACAATGCCCTTACTTCCGACAAAAAAATGATTATATATCCGGAATATGGTCATGAACCTTTTCCTGGTTTTCAGGACAAAATGATGCAGTTTATGACCGAATTGCTTTAACTTTTCCTATACAAATGCCTCCACATACAGTATAATCAAACCAGAAAATCAAAACAATTTTTCCGAACAATAAAAGGAGGCATTTTTTATGAAACGATATGTTATGTCCGCGTAGCAAAGGCTATTGCGGATACAGATCAAATATAGAATAGCCTTTGTGAATCCTGGAATTTTAAAAATCAAGGAGGACAGGATGAGCTACAAAAAGGCTGATAAGATTCTTCCCAAAGAACTGCTTGAAATAATACAGCAGTACGTGGAGGGAGAGAGTATTTATATTCCCAGAAAGACGGAAAACAGACGTTCCTGGGGGGACACTACAGGAATCCGGCAGGAAATCGCCGCCCGCAATACCAGGCTGTTCCGTGATTATCAAAATGGCGCGGACCCCGTCCGGCTGGCAGATAAATACTGTCTGTCCCTGAAAAGCGTACAGAGGATCTTATTACAGGAAAAAAGAAAATAGTTGTAACTATTAAGCAGACAATGTCAGTTGCAAATAGTTTCCTCTTGAGCAGATACCATATTTCCCAATGGGTATCTGCTCATTTTCTTTTGGAAAAAAGTTTAAGGTAGCACTCCCCCGCATCCTCCCGTTATAATAACCCCATATCGTAAAAAGGAGGAACTACCATGCTGGAACCCAAGAAAAATGCATAGCAGAGGCTATTGCATATTAACAATTTCATATTGAAATAGCCTTTGCAGATCCTGACCTGATAAAACCAGAAAGGAATATGCATATGAGCTATTTAAAAGAGGAGACCTGGACCATACTCCCTGCCTCCTCCTATAAAATCATCAGAAACTGTCCGAAATGCGGCACAAAATCCCTGTTTCAAAGTACCGGGGATTTCCGCATCAACGCCAATGGAAAATGTGTGGATATCTGGCTGATCTACCAGTGCGAAAAGTGCAGGTCCACCTACAATCTGACTGTTTTTGAGCGCATCAGCCCTCAAAAACTGCCCCGGGATCTGTATCAGAAATTCCAGGAAAACAACAGCAGCCTTGCCCTGAAAATCGGCACTGACAAGAAAATATTTGAGAAAAACCGGGCTGTTGTGAGGGAGGATTCTGTCTCTTACACCGTCTCCAAAAAAGAGGCATTTCCCTCTGTCTCCCGGCAAAATCCGACCGAAAACTGCCGGATGATCCATATCCAGAATCCGCATGACCTGAAAATCAGAACTGATAAATTTCTGGCCGAGCAGCTTTCTGTCTCCCGTTCCAAGATCAAACGCCTGTTTACAGAGGGCCTGCTGCGCGGCAGCAATGATGAGAATCTGGAAAAGATTCATCTCCCCCGCAGTCTGACTGTCCTTCTGGATATCGACCTTTGATACCTGACAAAATAATGAAACGGCAGAGAATGTCCTGACAAAAGACATTCCCTGCCGTATTCTTATTTCTTTCCAGTACCCTGAATCATTCATCCTGCATTTTCTGTTGCCGAAGCCGTATCTTTCTCCATCTTCTCAATGGTCCAACCCGTCTGCGCACAGATCAGAGACACAATGGGATTGATAAGATTCAGGAAACAGAACGGTGCATAAATCCCCGTTGTCACCCCAAGGACCCCTGAAAGAAACGCGGCATCTGTCCCCCATGGAACAAAGGGCGCACACAGGGTTCCTGTATCCTCCAAAGCCCTTGACAGATTCTTTGGATGCAGTCCTCTTTCTTTGTAAATATCCTTGAACATCCTCCCCGGAATAATCAGCGCCACATACTGCACGCCAGTGGCAAAATTGGTGAAAATTGTGGATAAAAGGGTTGCCGTTATGACTGTGGAATCCTTCCTGGCATTCTTCAGCGCCCGCTCAATAACTGTATTCACCATACCGCTCTTTTCCACGATACCTGCAAAGGAAAGTGAAATGAGAATGAGGCAGATGATCTCCATCATACTGGTCATGCCGCCCCGATTCAGCAGTTTGTCCACCTCTGCCACTCCTGTCTCAATGGAAAATCCGGAGAAGGCGGAGGAAATCACGGACTGCAGGTCAGCCCCCTGGAAAACCAATGCAAACACACATCCCAGAAATGCCACTGCGATCAGCCCAGGCAGCGCCGGTATCTTTTTGATCACCATGATAATGACCAGCACAGGCGGTATCAGCATGATTGGAGAGACATAGAAAATATCTTTCAACGTTGAGGTATACAGCTCCACCAGGGAGGAATCAAAATTATTCCCCGCGAATTTGATACCTATGATTCCGTACAGGATAAGTGCGATAATAAAGCTCGGCCCTGTGGTGTAGATCATATGGCGGATATGGGTAAAGATATCCGTCCCTGCCATGGCAGGCGCCAGATTGGTAGTATCGGACAGAGGGGACATCTTGTCACCAAAATACGCTCCTGATATAATGGCACCTGCTGTCATACCCCCGGGCACACCCAGCCCGCTGCCGATTCCCATCAGTGCCACACCGATGGTCCCCACTGTGGACCAGGAGCTTCCTGTGGCAGTAGCAATCACCGCACAGATCAGGCAGCTTGCCAGCAGAAAAACCGACGGGGATAAGATTTTCAGTCCGTAGTAGATCATGGTGGGCACGATTCCGCCCAGCAGCCAGACGCCGATGATAACACCAATTGCCAGAAGAATCAGAATCGCCGGTACAGCCGCCTTAATGGTATCCCCGATACCTTCCTGCAGTTCATCCCAGGAATATCCTGAACTCACAGCCACGATTCCAGCCACAATGGCCGCGATGAGCATTGCCACATGGGCAGGCCCCCCAAGACCGATTGTCACTGTCAGAAGTGCTGCAACTACAAATGCAAACACAAACACCGATTTAGAAAATGTCATATTTTTCTGCCGTTCTTTTTTCCCGCCACTCATAATTTTCCTTCTCCTTTTTTCCCTGTATGGAATGTGCTTTCTCTCTCTATCCAATCTGCCGCATCAAAAACGATTCCTTTTACCGCTCTTTCCTTGTACAGCTTTTCCGCCTCTGTTATCTTTAATTTTGATTCCCTGGTCCTGTTGCTTCTTATACCTCTTATTTTATCAGCCAGCCACGCAGCGGCCTCCTCCCTGCTTTCCTCTGAATTTTCTCCGAGAAGATATGCCTTTTCAAACTCCACGGGCCTTATATCCACCGCCCCAATGAAGCCTTTCATGTCCTTCTTTTCATTATCCTCCTCTTTCCAGGAAATGCACAGGGAAATCTGCGCGATCGTGACCTCTCTTCGGCTTCCCAGCTTTACAAAACAACTTTTTCTTTCCTCCTCCAGGGGAAGCAGAATGGACGTTATAAGCTCATTTCTGCCCAGTAACGTGCACCCGTTTTCCAAAAGAAAAGATTCCGCATCCACACTGCGAATTCCGTTTTCTCCCAGGATCTCTATCTTCCCTCCGTACAGGAAGATACAGGGCATAATGTCACCGGCAGGTGAGGCATTTGCCAGACTGCCGCCCAGCGTTCCCTTGTTGCGTATCTGCTGGGATCCTACCTGACTGCAGGCCATGGCAAGCGCAGTAAAATATTTCCTGATAAAGGGATCTTCCGAAGCCTGGGTATGGGCAGCCATGGCACCGATTTTCAGCCATTCGCCCTGCCTTTCTATGGCTTTCAGTTCTTCCATCCTGCAAAGGCTTAAATACAGATCCGGCTCCTTTTTTCCTGACCTGATTTTCGGCATCAAGTCTGTACCGCCGGCCAGGATCACAGACTTTTCCGTCAGTCTCTGCAGATCCTCTTTCAGCTCACCCCAGCTTTTCGGCTGTAAATACTCTGTGCTCATACTGCACCTCCGTTCCCGCTGGCGGCCGCCTCATGAATGGCCTCCCGGATTTCCCGGTACCCGGAACATCTGCAGATATTTCCGGCAATGGCACGGTTTATCTCCTCCTGAGTGGGGTTGGGGTTATGAAGAAGAAGCGCCTTGGCGGACATTACCATGCCGCTGGTGCAGAATCCGCATTGAACAGCACTTTTTTTGATAAAAGCCTTCTGGATGGCATCCAGCTCACCGTTCTTTTCCAGTCCTTCAATGGTCAGCAGTTCGCTGTCCTCCAACTGTCCGGCAACAGCAAGGCAGGAATGGATGGCCTGTCCGTTTAAGACCACAGTGCAGGCACCGCACTCCCCCTCCCCGCACCCTTCCTTGGTGCCGGTCAGATGCAGATCCTCCCTGATAAAATCCAGAAGCCGTTTTTCCCCCGGAACCTCCATGGTCTTCTGCTCTCCATTTAATACAAAATTCAATCTCATACTGTTTTTCCCTCCAATGCTTCCAGAATGACCGCAGGTGTCAGGGGAAGCCTGGTCAGATTTGTTCCCAGCGCATCGTTGACCGCTGCCACAATGGCAGGCGCCACAGGCACTACCACCACTTCCCCTATGGATTTCGCCCCAAACGGGCCGCTGTTCTCAGGCTCTTCAATCAGCAGAGTCTGGTAGTCAGGCAGGTCACAGGCATTAGCCACCTCATAATTCTTAAAATTCGTTATGAGTGTCTGCCCTGTCACCGGATGTATTTTGATCTCCTCGCAGAGCGCCATTCCCATTCCCTGCTGAATACCGCTTCCAATCTGCCCTCTGCAGAGGTCAGGATTGATGGCTTTGCCAATATCATGTACAGACAGGCAGTGCATAATCTTCGTCATGCCCGTATAGGTGTCCACCTGTACCTCTGTAAAATGAGCTGCTGCCACGCCGGGATTTTCTCCGGCATTGGTGGTATTGGCATAGTAGATATCCTGTCCCATGGTCTGAATGGAATACCGGATGACTTCCGACAGAGATATCCGCACGGTCTCCTCCATCTCCTTAAAAAACTCACCTGCCCGGTAGCGAAGAAAGCTTTTGCTGCATCCAAGGGCTGCCGCTGCCGTCTCCCTTGCCATTTCCAAAATGTGCTCACAGCACTGCTTCACAGACTGCCCCAGGGAATATACTGTCCTGCTGGCGTAACAGCCGTAATCGTAAAGGCTGTTCTGTGTATCCGCCTCGTTCAGCTCAATCTTCTCCAGACCGATCTCCATGATTTCGGACGCGATCTTCTTCATAGCCATCACAGTTCCGCAGCCGTGGTCATGGATTCCCACATGGATGATCAGGCTGCCGTCCTCCTGGATTCTGGCGGCTGCTGACGCCACATCCACCCTGTAAGGATAAAAGGAGCTGGTGTGGGATGCCAGCGCCATACCGATTCCGTATCGGTATCTTCTCTGTTCCCTGTTTCTTTTTTTACAGGCTTCTTTCCTTTCTTCCCAGCAAAAGACCTCCCGCCCTTTTAACAGACACTCCTGGAAATGGACATTTCCCACCGGAATCTTATGTACCGCTTCTGTCTCATAGGGATAAAGGATGTTCTTCAGCCTGAATTCCACAGGGTCCATTCCCATCTCCCTGCACACCATATTCCAGTGGTTCTCTAAGAGCAGTGCCTCCTCACATGATCCCCAGCTTCGGAAACTTCCGTTTATCGGAGTATTGGTACAGACCACCCGGGCGTCAAAATATATGTTTGGCATACGGTACACCTTTGCTATCTTCTCCCCAATGGTGGAGGCATACCCCCTGGATACCGTAAGGTATGCGCCGGCATCCAGGGTACAGGACATGGACAGACCCTCTATGGTTCCGTCCTTTCTGATCCTGCTCTTCACGGTTCCGTCCAGGCTATGCTTCATCATGGTATTCACAATCTGCTCTTCTCTTGTATACACCAGCTTTACATCTGCCTCCAGCATTCTGGCAGCATACGCGGTCAGCGGCTCCAGCAGTGTCTCCTGTCTGACTCCAAAGGACCCGCCCATGGGCGCCTTGATCACACGTACTCTTGCGTAGGGCATCCCCAGATACTGCGCCACTGTGCTTCTGACACCAAACACGGACTGGCAGCCCGACCATATGGTGAGCTTGTCCGACGAGGCATCATACGCAGCCCTGCAGGACTGTGTCTCCATAGCCAGATGCGTCATTCTTCCGATATGGGATCTGCTCTCATGGAAGAACTCTCCCCGGGCTGTCTCAAAGTCCCCGTATTCAAAGGAAGGGACCTCATAGACATTTCCATCTCCGTGCAGGGGCAGTGCCTCCAAAGCTGCTGCCTCCTCCACAGATATGGCTGCCGGAAGTTCCTCATATTCCACTGTGATCAGCTCACATGCTTTTGCTGCCGTCTCCTCCGAATCCGCCACAACTGCCGCCACCCTTTCACCCAAAAAGCGGACATGCCTGTCAAAGAGCTTTTCCTGGTTAGGTACATTTTCCCAGGCTTCCACTCTGCCCCTGTCGTAACAGATATCCGGGGTGTTTTCACAGGAGTACACTGCCGCCACCCCCGGAAGTGCCAGCGCTTTTTCTGCATCCACCCGGCGGATGATCCCGTGGGCAACCGTCCCTGCCTTCAGCCGCATATGGAGCATACCCAAAGACTGCATGTCACTGCAGTATCTGACCCGCCCGGTCACCTTGCCGTAAGCCTGGTCATTTGACAATTCCTTTCCAATTACTTTGTATTTTTCCATTTTTTCCACCGTTTACTGCCTCTCGGATTTTATTTTTTCAAGCATACAGGCACCGTATCAAAAAAATATCAAAAAAGAAGTGTCAAAAAAAATTATTTTAATTGTAATCTTTTGACGCCTAATTTATAATAAGGAATAACATGATAGTAAAGCTTTTGACAGGAGGTATTTTATGAGTCAGCAACTGGCGGTATCCATGCTGGGCAGCCCTTCCATCCTGCTGGACGGGTCTCCCCTTGTTTTTCCCTATCGGCAGGCAGAAGCCATTCTGTATTACCTTTTTCTGAACAAAGCAGTGAATAAATATACCCTTGCTGACCTCATATGGGAGGATAAATGTTCGGAGGAGAAGACGAACTCCAATCTGAGAAATGCCTTTTATATCATCCGGAAGAATCTCGGGAAGGACTTTCTGGTAAAAGAATCCGGGGATATCATCAGGATCAATCCAGCCCTTTTTCCGATGCTGGACACAGACCTGTTTCTGAAGGATGAAGACAATACAGGACTATACAGAGGTGATTTCCTGGAGGGCTTTTACCTGAAAAATAATGTATCCTTCAATGAGTGGGTAACCAACACCCGGCAGGTCTTCAAGGCCCATTACCTGAAAAAACTGCACCGCGCCATCTCCCGGCACTATGATTCCGGAAATTTTGAGCTTTGTGAGTCCCTCTGCCAAAAACAGATGCAGATAAACGAATTCGATGAAACTGCCTACAAATACCTGATGCAGATCTATCTGTCCAGAAAGGAATACACCCAGGCCCTGCACATCTATAACTGTCTGGAATCCCTGCTGGAACAAGAGCTTTTTGAAACTCCCGCAAAAGAAATACAGGACCTGGCCCTTGCCATCGAGCAGACCTGGAACGAGGAAGTGAACAAGATTCTGGAGGGCAAAAAAGAACTGAAATCCCCCAGACATATTTCCTCTGTCTTCTGTGGAAGGGAAGCAGAACTGGAGCGTATGGAAAAGAACCTGTCCTCTCTCGGTCAGGATGATCCGGTACGGCACATGCTGCTTCTGGGCGAAGCCGGGGTCGGAAAAACGCGGCTGGCAAATCAGGCACTATCCGCCCAAAACCTGCCGGCAGATACCCTTCTGCTCACCTCCCGCTGCTACTGTGCGGAGGAAAAATACATATTAAAACCATGGCAGAAACCTGTGCGGGAGCTCCTGCAGTATCTCACAGACACGGGGAATGCGGCGCAGCATATGTCTCTTGTACAGAGCATACAGGCACTATTCCCCTTCACTCAGGAGCAGTGTCATCCCATGCCGGACGCTGATGACATCTCCACCCTGGATTACAAAAGCATACAGAGTATCTTTGTCAATGGCCTGATCCGTCTGTCCTGCTGCGTGCCTCTTGTTTTCTTTTTTGACGACATACAGTGGGCGGATAAAGTGAGCCTTTCCCTCATGAGGGATATCATCACCAGCCTGAAGGACTACAGCCGGCAGAACCTCCTTTTCCTGTTCGCTGCCCGCAGCGGTCTGGAGGGAGATGCGGAACGTTTTGCCGAGGATATGTGTTCCATCGGCCAGTTGGAATACATCGCTGTGAACCGCTTTGACTACCGGGACACCATATCCCTTGCCTCCTGTCTGCTGCCCGGATATGCTTTCACAGACAGTGTGAAAGAACAGTTATTTCATGAGACAGAGGGCAACGCGCTTTTTATCACAGAGGCTGTCAACACCATAAAATATCACGGCTCCCCTGATGATATCACCCCAAATATGCGCAATATCATCAAGCAGCGTGTGGCTCCCGTACCCCCGGAATACCGTCAGATTCTGAATCTTGTGTCCATATTTTTTGACGGGGTATCCTATGACTGCCTCTCGGTCCTCTCCCGGAAGGAAGACTATGAGCTGGTGGAAATTCTTGAATATCTTCTGAACAAGGATCTGCTGAAAGAGGATATGGACCAGGAAAACACCTTTTTCTCCTTCTCCCATCAGAAGATCATGGAGTATGTATACGACGAAATGTCATGGACGAAAAAGAGAATCCTCCATAATAAAGCTGGCCATTATTTAGAGGGCCGCCTCCTGGGAGGCCCTGCCGATATGGCACTGTATCCCAAGCTGATCTTTCACTTTGAGAGAGGGGCCAACCGGCAGAAATATCTGAAATATGCGGTCAAATATCTATACAATTACCTGAATGTGACCCACGAATTCTTTCCGATCATCGGTCATAACCTGACCCTGTTCACACTGGATATGAGGGAGGAGACAAGTGACCGCCTGTCAGCGGATCTTAGCAGCATTGAGGATCTGCTGTACACGGTGGAGAACAAGGTAAATGAATCTTCTTTTGAATTGTTTGACGGTGAGAATTCCAGGGAGGAACAGCTTGAGATCCTGTCCGATTATCTGCACATGATAGGACGGCATTATATACGGATATGCAGCTATGAGAAAGGCCTGTCCTACATTTTCAAATTAAAGGAACTGAACCGGCAAACCCCCACCCCCTTTCAGCTCACCAAGCTTCTGCAGGCGAACCGCCAGTTGATCTGCGTATACATCAACCGATATGAGCCCGATAAAATGGAAGAAATCGTATCCGAATCCCTGCAGCTTCTGGCGCACACAGATTTCACGGATGAGGTGGCTATCTGGAAGCGGCTGCAGGGCCTGGGCGATATTATGAAAGGCAGTCTTAAGAAAGGGATTTCCCATCTGCAGGAAGCCATTGCAATCTTCAGCAATTCTCCTGCCAGGGACGAGCATCTGTACAATCTGGCTGCCGCCTATTCCTGGATTGGGGAGGCATTCCGGCATTCCATGGAGTATGAAAAGGCCATGGAGTATTATGAAAAAGCCCTGAAGATCAGCGGAAGCAACTTCCTGGTCAGCGGCGTATCTGTCTTCTACGCCTACGCGGGCATGGCAGCATGCGACAACGGCAGCCTCTGCTCTGCCGAAAAATATCTGACAGAGTCCATCGCGCGCTACGAACAGGGAAACCTTATGTGGGGGCGCAGCCTTCCTTATTCCTATTATTCCCGGATACTTTTGGAAAAAGGAGCGTGCAGTGAAGCCCTGGCGCACCTGAAGACAGCGCTCGGCTATGCGGAAAAACTGGAAAATTCTTATGAAATGGGAATCATATACCGTATTTACGCGCAAATAAAAGCCGGCATCTATTCGGCTTGTGATAACGACATATCTGTACAAAATGCACTGCCCGCGGACGCGGCATATTATTACCATGAGGCGTGCCGTATGTTCAGGGATGTATATTCCCCCGTGGATGAACAATATCTGGATGCGGTCGCGGAAAAAATTTCAGAAAATTAAAAAAGCCTGCCAATCAGATCCGATTCTGATTGGCAGACTTCTTTTTCACGTATCAAGGCCTGTCCTTGGGAATATCAAGCTGTTCGATGGCATGCATCATATGGATCTTCATGGCATACCTGGCGCCCTCTGCATTTCTGCTCTGCAGAAACTGCATAAGCATCCTGTGGTCCGAAACTGTATTTTCCTCCGCCTCACGCTTCTCCCTGGAAAGTGTCACGCCCTTGTCAATGGCAGAAAAAAGGATAGGCATAAGACGGTTCATGAACTCATTATGAGTGGCTCTGGCAATGGCCTTGTGAAATTCCTGCTCCACTGCCCTTCTGTCCCTGCCCTCCAATATCAGCTCCTCTATCTGCTCCCCCAGCTCCAGAATCCGTTCCAGTTCCCTGTCTGTAGCCCGTCTTGCCGCATAGTAGGCAGCCTCCGGCTCGAAGATCAGACGCATCTCATACAGGTCTCCGGCATCCACCCTGGCTGCTGTCAGGTCAGACAAAGCATCCATGGAAGGGTCCGCAAAATCTTCCCTGACATATGTGCCCCTTCCGCGCCGAATCTCCACCACCCGGCCTGCTGCCAGTATGCGGAATGCCTCGCGCAGCGTGGTGCGGCTCACTTGCAGTATCTCTGAAAATTCATTTTCATTGGGAAGCTTATCCCCTGGTTTAAACTTTTTATCCACCACGATCATGGACAGGATGGTATCCGCTACCCTGTCTGACAGCCTTTTCTGTGCCATTTCCATTCTCCCTGCTTCTGTACACATATTTTCTTTATACATTCTACCATGTCATGCCCCATCGTACAACCGCGGGATATTTCAGGTGCGGAAATTACATGTTCTTACGCACGGAAAGCATGTATCAGCCGGAAGACCTGTTCCGCCGTATCTGCCATATTTGCCCTGGCATTTTGCGGTTCCATGGCCTCATCCAGTGTGGTGACACCCCGCAGAATAGGGAAGAACGCGTCTATCCCTTTCTCATTGCAGGCCCGTGCATCCTTTGTCACACTCCCGGCAAAGGCAATGACAGGTTTTCCGTATTTCTTTGCAAGCTCCGCCACGCCCACAGGAGCTTTTCCCATGGCGGTCTGTCCGTCCAGCCTGCCCTCTCCGGTGATGACCAGGTCTGCCTCTTTTACATAGTCCTCCAGCCTGGTCTCCTCCAGAACAATGCGGATGCCGGACTCCAGAACCGCATTGGTAAAGGTAAGGAATGCGAATCCAAGCCCTCCTGCTGCTCCGGTTCCCGGGTACATGGGGTCTGCCTTCGGAAAACTCTTCTGCGCCAGTGACGCGTATCTGCCCAGCCATTCATCCATCTGGATGATCATAGATGGCGTAGCCCCCTTCTGCGGCCCGTACACCGCACTGCTGCCCTGCTCTCCGCACAGTACATTTGTCACATCACAGGCAACCTTGAACTCACACTCTGCCAGTCCCGGAATCACATGGTCTGCACTTACAGAGACCAGTTCCGAAAGCCCCTCTGCCCCGTATCTCACCTGTTCTCCCGCAGCATTCAGGAAATCGAAGCCCAGAGCCTGCAGCATGCCAATGCCGCCGTCGTTGGTGGCACTGCCCCCAATGCCCACAATAAATCTTCTGCAGCCCTTTTCAATGGCATCCCTTATTACTTCCCCCACACCGTAAGTGGTGGTGTGAAGGGGATTTCTCTCCTTCGGCGCAAGCAGTGTAATACCCGCTGCCCCTGACATCTCAACAATGGCTGTCTTTGTATCCATAATGATACCGTATTCACATGTTACCGGCTTTCCGAGGGGACCTGTAACGGTAACGCGCTGAATCTCTCCGTTCATACCGCCCACCAGCGCCTCCACGGTGCCCTCACCGCCGTCCGCCAGAGGCCGGACTTCCACTTCAGCCTCCGCGCACGCCCGAAGAATCCCTTCCCGGACAGCACTTCCCGCCTCCATAGACGACAGACTTCCCTTCAGTGAATCAATGGCTGTCACTACTCTCATATCTTTCTTCCTCCCGTATCTCTTTTTTTCTAAATATACCAAAAACCCGGTCTTCCGAAAATGTTATATATAATAATTTTTCTAATATTTTATTTGAATTTATAGTATTTATACCAATACCCTGTTATACTTTATCCAGATTCACTTTAACACGGAAAGGGGAAATCTCCTATGGACAATCCTATTGATAAAAAACTGGCGCAGCAGATCGTAGCGACCGTAAAAGACGTGTGCGGACAAAATGTAAATTTTATTGACCATACAGGCATCATCTATGCCAGCACAGATGAAAAGAGAATCGGAAGTTTTCATGAAATCGGAAAACAGGCCGCTGAAAAAGGAGAAATGCTGGAGGCAGATACGGACAGTCAGTTTGCCGGAACTCAGAAGGGTGTCAACCTGCCCATCTTTCATAACGGCTCCCTGGTGGCAGTCATCGGCATCAGCGGGCCTCCGGACCAGGTGCGCAAGTATGCCTATCTGGCGGAACGTATCACCGTTCTTCTGATCCGGGAGAGGGAGCTTAACACCTTCAGCCGCACCCAGGCGGAGAAGATGCACTATGTCATCCACTCTCTGATCAACCGGGAGAACCTGTCCCAGGCTTATCTGCTGGATACCCTGGAACATTTTAAGATCAGCCGAAACGGCAGGTACCGACTGCTGCAGATCCATATCCACTCCGGCAGGTCTCCTATGAATACCGCGGAGGCGGAGCAGAAAATACAACGGCTGTTTGCCCGCACCGACATCACGCTTTACACCTTCAACTTTCCCAGTGAATACCTGGCTGTGGCGGACAGCCGCAGGTTTCCTGTGATCTCCCCCATCCTGGAAGAATTTGCCGTCTCCCAGAAAGGGCTGCTGAAAATAGCCGTTGGCAAAAGCTGTCCCATTTTCCAGCTCTCAGAGTCCGGCCATACGGGAACTGCCGCGATGAAAAGCATTGCATCCTCCGATATCCGGCATTATGCGGTCTTTGACGACCTTACTCTGGAACTTGTCCTGGCCTCCGTGGACGAGGGCTGCCGGGCGGAATACCTCAGAAAGACCCTGGACGCGCTGGACGCAGAGGATATTTCCCTGCTGTCAGCCTATTTTGAGGAGGATATGTCTCTGGGGCACACCAGCAGCAGACTGTTTCTTCATAAGAACACGCTCCAATATAAATTAGACCGCATTTACAAAAAATGCGGCCTGAACCCCAGAAGATTCCGCGATGCCACGGTCCTGTATCTGGCCCTGAAGCTGTCATGATCTTCTCACATTTGACTTTCTCACGCTTGATTTTCTAACAAAGGAATGGCTTCCGTAAGTGAGTGGATCACAGTGACCCCCTCACAGGTCTTATCACCCTTTCTGTCAAGCAGCAAAGCCGTGATCCCCGCCGCTGCCGCTCCCGCAACGTCTGAGGTGACAGAATCCCCGATATGGATGACCTCCTCCGGGCCAAGGCCGCTCACCTCCAGAGCTTTTTGGAAGATTTCCCGGTGGGGCTTATATGCCCTCACCATATCCCCGCAGATGATACCGGCAGGGTGCAGGTCCTTGTCCCGCATGCCTTCCTCCACATAGGAGAGGCCATTGTTGCTGATAACATAGATGGGTACCCTGCATTTTTCAAAGAACTCTGCCGAATCGGGAAATGCCGGCGCATACATCCAAAACCGCTGGCAAAGCCTGTGCAGCTCCTCAAAATTCTCTTTGAGATGTATTTTCCGGGCACACTCCTCCAGTGCCCGGTCCACAATCTCATCCTCTGTGATATAGCTGTCTTTATAACTGACGGCTTCAAAATTCTTGATCAGCTTCCACCAGTAGGCCAGCATTGCCTCCATACTCTCCATATCACTGTTTCTGTAGCACCGCTTCAGCATCTCCATGCCGTCCGGACCGCCCTCCTCAATGATAGTGCCCGTGTAATCCAAAAATACTGCCTTTATCATCTATCTGTTTCCTGCCTTTCATAAATTCACACCTGCAGTCAGAGGTATATTTTATTTTCCTTTCTGCCGCTGCAGGTCTTTTTCATTTTTACGGAGGCTGCCTTCCGCAGGATCCGGTTTACATCCCTTGCCTTCCGGGGACAGACGGAAATACAGCGCATACAGGAAATACATTTCTCCTTGTCCACCTCCGACGGATTGCTCTTCGGAATTGCGCCTGCCGGACATTTTGCGGCACAAATTCCGCATTTTGTGCAGGATTTGCCGGCTTTTGGCTTCAGGGGAATGCCGCTGTAGCTTCTGTATGGTTTATTTCCCGGCACCCTTACGCTCTTCCCTTCAGCCTGTCCATCCAGCTTTTCCTTTATTTTCTTTGAAAATGCCTGCAGTTCTGCCCTGTCCTTCTCATCCGGCCTTCCTGCACCGAACTGCCTCATAACCGAATGCTCCGCCACAGCCGCAGATGCCGCCGCACAGCGAAATCCAGCATCCGTAAGCGCCTCTTTAAGCTCCAGCAGCGTGTCATCAAAATCCCTGTTTCCGTACACTGCCGCAAGGACCGTCCGCGCCCCGCATCCCTTCATCTGCCCAAGCGCGTTAAGAGCTGCCTCCGGCACCCTTCCCCCAAAAGAGGGGACTCCTACAATGCAGATATCTTCCTTTTCAAAGATATACCCTGTATAATCTTTCCCGAAAACCGACAGGTCAATCTCCTGTTTTTCTTCCCTCCAGGCACTGCCCAGCATATCTGCCACCTTTTTCGTCCCGCCTGTGGGGCTGAAATAAATATTATATATTTTCATTCTCTGTCCTCTCCTTTACCTTTTCCGGGCATACATCCATCATTTCCTCTGCATCCCTCCACAGTTCTGCCACCAGCTTCAGGCTGCTGCTTTTCGGATCCAGATAATAAAAATTCATGGTTCCCCGTCTGTTCACCGCAATGATTCCGGCCTCCATCAATATTTTCAGATGGTGGGACACTGCAGTGCGGGAAATGTTGGTGTTCTTCTGAATCTGTCCCACACGCAGTCCTCCCTCCCCGCAGTGCTCGATCAGAGTCCGGATCATATGCTGCCTCGTCTCATCCCCAACCGCAGAGAGAGCAGGCTGGCAGAGGACAAATTTTTCCGCAAACCGTTTTCTGCGCTCCTCCAGAGTAATTTCTTCCATGCGAATCCTCCAATGGTCAATATTTATCGACTATTATAGGACATATCCGGCTGTACTTCAACATTGGTAAAGAAAATCGGGTTCATGAAACAGACCGCCGGTTACTGTTCACTGCGTGCCCAGTAACACGCTTCGCGATGCACAGATATGGAGCATTCTGCTCCATATCGCGCTGGCTG
>PPYE01106720.1_pt1 | contig 27166 bp, 18 predicted proteins | sample 1559881 | NCBI WGS metagenome assembly PPYE01 (sample SAMN08240022, study PRJNA423297) | Human gut metagenome, whole genome shotgun sequencing project. | reverse complement strand
GGGGGACGGAACGTGGACTTATGCCATGTTTCTGAAAGAGGTGCAGAAAGGTGCTGCTGCTCTGCAAAATAGTGGCGTTGTTCAGGGCGATTATGTCGGCGTATACTGTACACCAACTGCACGAACAATTGCATTGATCTATGCCGTTTTGTATATTGGTGCAGTATATGTTCCGATTGATGCATCGTATCCGGAAGAACGAATTCGGCATATTTGTGAAAAGAGCAAAATTCGATCGATCGTCAGTGCAGATGATGTTCCGGCAGAGTTTCCTTTTGAAAGCACTTGTATTCGGGATATTCTGCTGTCTGAAGATGTTGCAATGCCGCAGCCGTGTACGGAAACAGAACTGTATGCCTATTGTATGTTTACCTCCGGTACAACTGGAGAACCGAAAGGCGTACCGATTCGGCAGGCGTATCTGCTGAATATGTGCGAATGGTATGGCGAAAAACTGGCTCTGGACACAGATTCCAAGTTGATCTTATTGAATAACTTTGGTTTTGACGGCTCTTTGAAAACAATATTTACGCCGCTTTTGTATGGTTCTTGTATCATTCTTCCGTCAGAAGCACTTTTTGACGTAAAAGATGATGTAGAGAGAATCGCAAAATATCAAGTGACACATTTGGCATGCGTGCCTAGCTTGATGCAGGGAATTTTGGAATACTGTTCTGAAGATGCATATCAAGCGTTACAAAATGTGCAGTACTTTATCAGTGCCGGCGAAAAATTCAGAAGTAAAGATATCCTGAATTGGCTGAAGTCTGGAAATTGTCATGCGAAATCAATGAATCTTTATGGACCGGCAGAATGCAGCTGTTGTGTATCGTATCATGATGTGACAGAAGAAGATCTTTTAGAGGACAAGGTGCCGATTGGCAAGCCCATATACAATAAGCGAATGTACATTTTGGACGAATCACGGCAGAATTGTCCGATTGGGACAGAAGGTGACATCTGGATTGCCGGGTTCGGAACATTTGACGGGTACATTGGCATGACCAGAGAAGAATCGCACCTGTATCCAGATATTGCGGAAGAAAATGCATGGATGTACTTCAGCGGGGATCGGGGAATCCGGTGCGAAAACGGGGAAGTACTTTATTGCGGCAGACAGGATAACCAAATCAAGATCAGTGGTCAGCGTATTGAGATAGAAGAAATTGAGCAGGTGCTGGAAAGACATGACAACATCACAGACTGTGGGCTTTGCGTCAAGCATAATGGGGCAGCAGCCAAGATCGTTATGTTTTACACAACAGTTGCTGGGAAAGAAATGCAGTATGAGGAATTGTCTGCATTTATGGAAAAAAGTCTTGTAAAGGGTGTGATCCCCAATCAGTTTGTACATTTGGATAAGTTGCCGGTGACAATGAATGGGAAGCTGGATCGATCTGCTCTTGAAACAATTGATACAGAAACGGTCAGCACAAATGCTGTTTCGGCAGACGGAGATGCATTTACGCAAAAGCTGGTGCAGGCATGGAAAAATACGCTTGAAATAGAGGAAGTACCGTTGGATACCGGATTTTTTGAGTTGGGCGGTTATTCTATGCTGTTATATCACTTGCAGGGCGAGATTAAAGAACTGCTTGGAAAAGATATTACTCCGACAGAAATTCTTTCATATCCAACAGTCAGAAAAATGGCAGCTTTTTTAAAGGGAGAACTGTGCGAAGACGAAACAGTGCCCAAGCGGACAAGACGTGTAAGAAGAACCCGCAAGTAAGCAGGTGTTTCTGCACAAGGAAATGCTTTTGGGTGAAATTTAGGAGGAGAAAATAAAAATGGCAAATGTAAGAAAATTTTCTGAAAATGTATATGTAATTGATTCTGACTATGCAGAGTTGTGGGTAGCAGAAAAGGGACAGGTAGAAAATGCAGATTACTACTATGGCGGAACCAGAACGGTACCGTTTGACAGCAGCGATAAGGCATGCGAAGAAAGAATCTGTTATTTGAAAGACTATGAAAGTGGCTTGAAAAATGTTTTCATCAATGATGTGATTGCCTTGGGCAAGCTGGACGTGATCAAGGAGGAAGTTCCGGCAGGATATTTAGAGAGCAGAGTGGGCGGCGGTCGCTGCATTATCCGTCCGAAGTCCAAGGAAATCTATGATATTGTCATGGATCCGGCACATGAACGCTATGGCGAGATTGCAGACTCTATGTTTTGCGATTTGGGGGCATTCTTGAATGAAAAGGGCGGAAAAATCAAGCTTACGCCGGACTTTGGCAGATTTGTAGGACTTGCCGACATGCTGCATAAGTATACGGAAAATGTGCTGGGCGTGAAGTGCGAATCCGGCGGCTGCGGCGGTAAGGCATCTTATACTTCTACCGGCATTATTGAAGCAATTGAAGTGCTGGGGTTGAATCAGGATAAGAGCATTCCGGTAACGCTCATCGGTTCTGATGGAGCAGTAGCTTGTGCAGTGCTGGAATATTTGATTGAACAGAACTATACAAATATTGCGGTTTGTGATCTTTCCTATGCTACGCCGGAACGAGCAGAGGAAGTGAAGCGGCTGAAGGAGCTGGGAATTGCAGTTTTACCGGCAGAATTTGGAAAGTTTACTGCTCCCTGCTTGGAAAGAGGCGGTCTGCTGATTGCAGTGACTGTTGGCGGTGAATTGCTGCATTCTGATCTGTCGGTGGTAAAGGATGGCACAGTAATGCTGATGGCACATAATGAAGTAATCACTGTAAATGAAGAATCGCTGGCGGCTATTGACAAATTCCTTGCGGAAAAGGACGTGAAGGTAATCCCCGGTCAGCTGCTGACATTTGGCGGAGCAATGACTTCCCGCTTGGAATGGTTTTTCCGCAGTTCCAGAAAAGAAGATGAATTGTTCAATAAACCGCTTGCACATAAGGCGGTGCGGCTTGCAGTAGATTATCTGTTTGAAAAATACTGTATGGGCAGCAATCGGGAAAATATCTTTCGTTCTATTTACAATCTTGTCTAATGAGATTGGTGAGGTGAGCACAAATGAGTACGATTCTGAAGGCGGTCGATGTAAAAAAAGCATATTCCATTGATCACAGGCAGCAGGAAGTTTTAAAGGGCATTCATTTAGAGATTCAGAAAGGGGATTTTACGGTAATTATGGGTTCTTCCGGAGCAGGGAAATCCACGTTGCTGTATGCCCTTTCGGGAATGGACTATATCAGTTCCGGAAAAATCATTTTCAATGGGGAGGAAATTGAAAACTTCTCTCCAGATAAAATGGCAGTTTTTCGGAGAGAACACTGCGGATTTGTATTTCAGCAAAATAATCTGCTGGACAGTATGAGCATTCTGGATAATGTTGTTGCGGCTGGAATGCTCTGTAACAAATCTAAAAAGAAGGTTCTGGAGAAAGCAGCCGGTATGTTTGAAAAGGTAAATCTCTCTAAGGAAATTCAGAAGAAATTTCCGGGACAGGTGTCCGGTGGTGAAGCACAGCGTGCAGGAATTGTGCGGGCATTGATAAATGATCCAGATGTAGTATTTGCCGATGAACCGACCGGCTCGCTGGATTACTCCAACGGACAAGTTGTGTTGGATTTGCTGACAGAGATCCATAAAAGCGGACAGAGCATTATTATGGTAACACATGATATTCGGTCGGCTTTTCGCGGGAATAAGATCATATTTGTAAGAGATGGTCTGATTGGCGGCATTTGTGATATCGGAGAATACGACGAAGAAGATCATGCAAGAAAAGAAAAACTTAGAAGTTTTCTGGAGGAGAGAGGGTGGTAAGATGCGGCGGATATTCCTTTTGGCACATGCGAATCTACGCAAGTCCGGCGGGCAAAACCTGTTTCTATCTTTTCTGATTGCTTTGATTTCCTTATTTTGTATTCTTAGCTTGACAGTTATAACAAGCTTTGCAAGTTGTTTTGACGAGGCTGCTGAAGCAGCAAATGCACCTAGTATTTTTGTTGCGGGTCAGAATACGCTTTTTACACCAGAAAACCAAAAAATATTGGAAAATGACAGTCGTGTTTCTAATGTGGTTTATGATGACGCACTGTATCTGGATAGTGCACAGATTGCATTTGCTGGTTCTAAAAAAACAGTTACACTTTTGGCACTTCCTTATGGAACACAGGAGTATACCAGTTATCAGGTAGTGGAAGAAATGCCTGATTTGCCCGAAAATGGAATCTATGTTTCTAAGTACTTTGAAGAAGCCGGAGACTATGCGTTGGGAGATCGCTTTGACATTCGTTACGATAAGATTGTCTACCACTTTACAATTGCTGGGTTTGTAGAAGACATTTACCTTGGCTGTGTGCATTCCAGTGCCCAAACTGGTGTGGTATTTCCAGAAGAAACTTATCTGGAATTTGCAAATCATTTTTCTTCAAATGAAAATGGAAAGATTGCAAACATCTATCTTGATCGTGCAGAGGACGCACAGGCAGTGATGAGCAGCTTCTTCAATTACGCAGAAACAGGAACTGCAAAGTATTGTTCCATGACATATGATGTTTGCCGAAATTATGCAACTATGCAGCCCTCTATCATGGCAATGCTGCTGCTTGCGTTTGCAGTCATTCTTCTTATAATTGCAGTGGCAGTAATTATTTATCTGATTCGCGGCAGTCTTGTGCGGGAAATTAAAAATATCAGTGTGCTGAAAGCAATTGGCTATACCAGTAATGCGATTACGCTTTCTCTTGCTGTGCAGTATACAATATTGACATTGATCGGTTCAGTTGTAGGCGGGGGTGCTGCACTTGCTGTTTATTCTGTTGTAGCAAAGGCAATGCAGTCTTTAACGTGGATTACAATCGAAACAAGCATTTCTCCTGTATTTCCGATTTGTATTATGTTAGGGATTCTTGTGATTTTCTTTGCTGTGTCCTATATCACTGCTTTCCGTTTGAGAAAAATCTCACCTTGTGAAGCATTTCGTGAAAATCAGGATCAGGTGCACGTATCTCAAAAAAATCCCCTGTCTGTAGCTGGAAGCAAGCTGCCGTTTCATGCTTCTATGGCAGTAAAAATGTTTTGTAACAGTTTTAAGCAGAATATTTTGATGTCGGTTGTATTTGTACTGGTTTCATTTGCAGTTGGTTATGTTATGGTGTTGAATTATAACATTGCTGTAGATACGCAAAAATTTGTAGATGTGTTGATGTATGAATATGCGGACATAACAGCATATGCCAATCCCACAAACTATTATGATGACCTAGATACAATACTGGCAGAAGAATCTGGTGCAGAGGATGCGATTTTCTTTGATACTGTGCAAGTGCAGTCGGGAGATGTTAATCTGTATGCCTATGTAACAGAGGACTATCAGAGAACCAAAAATGACAGCATTGTTTATTCTGGACGTCATCCGTCAAAAGCCGATGAAATTGCAATTGGCGGAAAAAGTGCCGAACATTTTGGGAAAAAAATAGGTGATACGATTACACTGAATAAGGACGGGAAAAGCTATGATTACCAGATCACTGGTTTGATACAGACATCAATGGACAATGGCTTTGACTGTGAACTTGTGACCGAAGGGTATGAAAAGGTAAATCCGGAATTCAGACCTAGTACAGTGTATATTTATCTAAAAGACAATGTAGATGCAGATGCATTTCTGGATCGTGTGATACGGAATGAGCAAAGCAAAATCAGTGGTGCCCTAAATACGAAACTGACAATTGAACAATCTATGGGAAGTTATGTTTCATTGGTAGATGGTTTGCTGATCAGTTTTTCTGTTGTTTCAGTGATATTGATTTGGCTGCTGCTGTACTTGTTGCTGAAGGTACAGATTCGCAAAAACGAACGGAATTTCAGGATACAGAAGGCAATCGGTTTTACTTCTTCACAAATTCGTTTGGAGGTATTTCTCTCGTTTCTTCCTGTTGCTGTGACGGGAATTTTACTGGGGTGTGTATTGATCTTTTTACTGTCAAACCCGCTTTCCAGTGCCTTGTTCAGTACAATGGGAATTATGCAGGCGGACTTTGCAATTCCGTATGGAATGGTTGCAGGACTTTTGATAATGCTTATGTTCGCGTCCTTACTGTTAATGTTGATTATTACGGACAGAGTAAAATATATCGTGCCGAAAAGTGAAACTTTGCAGTGAGGGAGGAAGCAGAAATGACACATGTGAAAAAAATATGTTTGATGCTGGGTGTGTGCATATCGGTTTCTTCTGTTTCTCCATGCCTTGCTGATTTGCATGCAGAAGCGGCAGAGATGCCTGGAATTCAGGAAATCGTAGATGCAAATAACTTTGTGGCTTATTGTGATCTATACGATAGCATATATATGGATTATCAATCAAAAAGAGATCCTTGCAAGGCATATTATACCGATGCAGATGGTACATCGTTTTATATAAAATATAACGATACAAATGAATTTGAAGTGGTAACACCAGATTATGCGGTCAGCAGTAATGGTGCCAACGGGAAAGCAGAATATTTTTTGTTCCGGCGTTCCAGTGATGAACTGATGTATCGAATGTCTGTGGCACCAGAACCCCGTCCGCGGGCATTACTGAGTTCGTATATTTCCAATGTAGATACCGATGAATACACTGCTTTTTTTGAAGATGCAAATAACTTCATTGTAGAACCAAGTGCAGATGGGATTCTTTGGACCATTGATTATTCTCATGTAGATTGGCTGGAAGGAAAAGATGTTTATTTGTTGGATCCGGACACACTGACATGCCGAGAATTTACCTATTATGATGAGAATGGAACAATCATTAGTCGCTGGGATTCGGAGTTTGACATCGCTGAGAATCCTGTGCCTGATACAGTTCCATATCAGGCATATACAGATCCATCGGAAACAGTTACTGTGGAGCTTTACAGTTCCAATACGCCGGATACGCCACTCAAATCGTGGGAAGTTGCTGCGGATAGTATGGTTTCTGTGTATGGAGAAACTGTGTATACTGATGCAAAGCTGCGGGATCGGTTTGACGGAAAACTTGGAACAAGTGGCGTGCAAAAACTGTACATACAAGAAAATACGCTGCAGAAAACACATCAAAATATTTTTGTTGTGTTGGGAATCCTTACAGCAGGAATGGTGCTGGTAGCCTTTTTGTTGGAAAAGTTGCTCTGCTTAAAATTTCGAAAGACAGGAATTTAAAATGGTACACCATGAAAACTGCTATGGCTGCGGAGCGTGTGCTGCTGCTTGTCCGACTGATGCCATTACATTGCATATTGGGAAACAGGGGACATATTCTCCGGTAGTAGAAACTGAAAAATGTTTTGGCTGTGAAAACTGCACTCGGGTTTGCCCTTATACTCACACGAAATCATCTTCGACGGCATGGACAGCACCAGAATATTATAGCGTTTATGCAGCACCGGAAGTTTGCATGAAAAGTGCGTCTGGTGGTGTGTTTCGAAAAATGGCTGCCTTTGTGCTGCGGCATGGCGGAGCGGTTTTCGGAGCAAGTTATTCTATAACTTCTCATGAAGTTAGACATTGTGAGGCAGATATGGATTCGCTGGATGCCATATGCGGCAGCAAATATGTGCAAAGTTTTGTGCCGGCGGCTATTTACCGACGGGTAAAAGTGTACTTGAACAACGGCAGAACCGTTTTGTTTTCCGGCACTCCTTGTCAGATCGCAGGATTACAGAATTTTCTTGGGAAGCCTTATGACACACTTTTAACAGCAGATATTATTTGTCACGGAATATCGTCTGTATTGATCTGGAAAAAATTTTTAGCAGAACATACAATACCGGAAAATATTGTAGCAGTGAATTTTCGATGCAAGAAACACCAGCAGTCTGCAATGGAAGGGTATCGGTTAGAAATTCAGTACAAAGACGGCCAGACAGAAGAACTGATACCAGAAAAATGTGCATACTATAAGGCTTATTTTTCTGGAAACAGTATTTGTGAAACTTGTACCAGATGCCGATTTGCTTATGGAAATCGTGTTGCAGATGTGACATTGGGAGACTATATCCCTATAGAGCTGGCAGAGCAAAAGACATTGAATATCAAAGGAAATTCTCTTGTTATACTGAATACCCAAAAGGGAAGAACATTTTTTCAGCAGGATTTGCAATCAGATACTTCAATGGTTACAAGACGTGTCAGTGAAAAAAATGCAGTTTCCGGAAATTACAGTCTTTATAAACCGGCTCCAGAACCGGCAGGTGCAAAAACATTTCAGAAAGATGTTATGCATATGCCGTTGGAGAATGCCATTCGAAAAAATATCAATTCCAAATATGATATATTGTTATTTTCTTCATTTTACAGCGAGAAACCAGAGCATGTGTTTCGGACGCTTGCCTTGTACGCACTGCTCTGTGAAATCGGCTGCAAAGTTGCTCTGACAGAACTGCCGATGGATTTGCATAAGGAAAAAGTGCAATACCATTATCGAAAAGAGCCAATTGCAAAAATGGTTTATGCACATTGCTCTGTTTTGCCGCCAATTCAAAATCATAAAGCATGCCTTCAGCTTTCTCATGCTGCAAAACTTTTTGTTCTGGCAGATGAACCGATTTGGACGTATTCTCATGATGACGATTGGCATCTGTTTCACGATGCAGATGCGGATACACCGCGGATTGCAATAGGGTTACAAATTGCAGAACGCTTGCAGGCATGTGAAGATGAACAGCGAGAAGATTTTTATGATGACTTGTATCAGTTCGATAAAATTTTTCTATCTGAGAAAAAAGGCAAAGAAGAATTAGAGGAAGTGTTGGAAACAGAGATCGGTTACTTGACGGAGCTACTTTTTTTACAGCCCTCATCTTACTATCATTCCTTCTGGCAGCAGGAACAGGAGCTTTTGACAAAACTAACAGTGTCGTACATTATGGAAAAAGAGTTGCAAACTGATTTTTCTGAGAACATGAAAAAATGGAGTGTGTCCCAAACGGTTGTGACAGATTCTCTTTTTGTTGCAGCTTTGTGTATGGCAGATGCGAAACCGTTTTTTGTAACTGCAACTGCATCAGAATCATTAGTCTGTCTGTTGCGGCAATATCACCTTGAAAACCGGATTCTGACAGATACTATAATTCCGGATATTTCGATTGAGGATATTTCTGCAGCAGCAGAGCAGATTCGAAAAGAACGATATATCTGGAAAGATGTATTGCGGAAAACAGTGACGGAGTATTTGAAATAGTATGGTTTATGTTCTATATATAGTTGGAATGGAAAATAGAATTCCAAAAGATGTGCTGTATTGCCTGCTAAGTACCCAGCGTCGAAATCAAGTGTTATCACTTTGTCAGGAAGCGGATCGAGTACAGTCGTCACTGGCATACCTTTTGCTAAGAATGGCATTATATCGGGAATATAAAATCACCAAGAAACCATTGTTCCTTTTTGGCGAAGAAAATAAGCCGTATTTCAAAGACATAACGGGTATTTTTTTCAACCTTTCCCATTGTAAAAATGCTGTACTGTGTGCAGTAGGAGAGGTTGAAAATGGCGTGGACATTCAGGAGTACGGTGATATTAACGAAAATGCCTCCGAGATGATATTTCATACAGAAGAAATGGCATATCTCAAAAGTGCAGTTTTTCCGGAACAAGAAAAAATTCGCTTTTGGAGTATGAAGGAAGCATACGGAAAGTATCTGGGGAAAGGAATCTTATATGATTTGCCAGCAGTGTCTTTTGCAAAAGTTTTGCCGGATCGCTGGCAGCAGTTTCAGAATGCCTATATTCTGTCAACAATGCAGCAAACGGCGGCATTTTCTGTTTGTGCAAAATCCCCAATGACAGTTTGTACAGTTTCTCATACAGAGATGATTGCATTTATTAAAGAGAGATATAAAATAGAAGGGAATGCTTGAATTGGACGAAATACAGAAGAAAAAGCTAGAAGAAAAGTACATTCGAGAGGGCTACTGGAAGGGTGAAACATTTTCCAGTATGCTTCAGAAATGTGCGGAAGCTTATGGAGAACGAGCAGCACTTTGTGATGGCAGTCAGTGTATCAGTTATGCTGCATGGAACCGTTTTGCAGATGCCGGAGCATCATATTTGCAGGAACAAGGGATAAAAAGCGGTGATCGGGTTATTTTGCAAATCCCCAATTCCATTGCATTTGGGCTGGCACTTTTTTCAATCTTTCGACTAGGTGCTGTGCCGGTACTTGCACTTCCGGCACACCGAAAAAATGAAATTACATCTTTTTTGAGAACGGCATCTCCCACAGCTTATATTACAGTGCGTTCTCACTTGGGATTTGATCATGCTGGTATGGCAGAAGCGTGTACCGCAGGAACAGATTGCAAAGTAATCTTGGCGGATACGATTGACTATCAAGAACACCTTTCTGATGATGTTGATTTTTCGGACAACGGGCGGACATTTCGCGATATTGCAGTGCTGCAGGTATCCGGAGGAACCACCAATGTCCCTAAACTGATTCCGCGTACAAATGCAGACTATCTTTATGATGCAGCAACTTTTTCAGAGGTGTGCAACATGCGGGAAGATACCGTATTTCTGGCGGCAATCCCGGCATCTCATAATTTCAGTTTTGCCAATCCCGGTATTATCGGAACAATGCTGCACGGCGGAAAAATTGTTATGGCGAGCAGCGGCAGCCCTGATGAAATTCTGGAATTGATCGATCAGGAAAAAGTAAACCTGACAGCAATGGTACCCTCATTGCTTGCACTTTGCAGTGAAATGGCAGAGTGGGAGGAATATGACTACAGTTCGCTACAGACAGTGCTCGTAGGCGGATCACTTTTGACATTTTCGGTGCTTGCAAAAGCAGAAGCAGCATTTGGCTGTAAAGTAAGACAAGTTTATGGTACTGCTGAGGGATTGAACACAATTACAGATGCGGACATGTCGTCAGAACAGACCGCAGGCTGTCAAGGGAAAAAAATTTCACCGGCAGATGAAATGCTCATTGAACTGGAAGATGGAACATCTGCTTCTGCTGGTGCAGAAGGAGAGTTGCTGTTGCGTGGTCCATATACGATACGGAATTATTATTGCAATCCGGAGGCAGATGCAGAGGCATTTCGTGATGATGGCTTTTATAGAACCGGCGACCGTGCATTTTTAGACAATGACGGAAATTTGCATATTACCGGCAGAGTGCGGGAACAGATAAATCGTGCCGGTGAAAAAATCATGCCGTCTGAACTGGAACGGCTTCTCGATGAAAATGAAAATATTCATATGGCAGCTATTGTAGGAATTCCGGATGAAATGTTGATCCATAAGATTTGTGCAGCAATTGTGACGGAGGATCACACGATAACGCTGCAGTCACTTCGCAGTGAACTTGCGGAAAAAGGTGTAGCAGCATACAAGCTTCCTGATCTTGCAGTGAAATTGGACAGCTTGCCGTTAACTTCTGTAGGAAAGCCGGATAAAAAGGCAATTGTACAAATGGTGACAGATAATTTGGTGGAAAGGATATAGAGAGATGAATGTGAGAGAATTGCTTCTGGATGTCATTGCAAAAGCAACTGGCAGCAGAACTGAAATTTCAGAGGAAACCAATCTCATACAATTTGGGCTCAGTTCGCTGCAAGTCATGAAGATTGCCGGACTTCTTAGAAAAAGCGGAATCAAAGTAAGTTTTGCGGATTTAATGGAATATAAAACATTTGGAGAGTGGGTTTTTTTTGCAGAAAGCAAACTTGGTGGAACTATAAAAAAGGATCCTCAGCCGCAGGTGCAGGCTTCAGATCAGGCGTTTCCATTGACAGATGTGCAGTATTCTTATTGGGTAGGCAGAGGAACAGATCAGCCTATGGGCGGTGTAGACTGTCATGCATATTATGAGTTTGAAGGAAAAAATGTAAATGCTGCAAAATTAAAAGCCGCGTGGGATACCGTGCTCGCAGCACATCCGATGTTACATACAAGATTTACTGCCGATGGAAAACAGCAGACTATGCCTGCAGTTTATCCTAATACATTTTCTATGTTGGATCTTTCTGCATTTGCAGAAGATATGCAGGAAGAAAAGCTTCTGGAGGTACGGCACGCATTGTCGCACAGACGATTCGATTTGGAATTCGGTGAAACAGCGGGTATAAAACACTGTATCTGCAGCGGTGGGAGAAGTGTAACATGCATAGATTTTGCTTTGATCGTGTGCGATGTGCAGAGCATCAAGATTGTATTGCGGGATCTTGCAGCATGTTATGCGGCGGGCAAAACACCAGAAGTTGACCATAATTGGAATTTTGGTGCATATATGGAGATGCTGCAAAAAGAACGTGCAGAAGAAAAAGCACAGGCAGCAGAGTACTGGAAAACACGCCTCCGTACACTGCCGCTTCGTCCAGACTTGCCGCTTCAGGAAAAACCAGAAAACATTTTATCTCCAAGGTATACACATCATACAGATACACTTTCGGAAGAACAGTGGACGATGCTGAAAAAGAGGGCAGCGGCGGCAGATGTCACACCGGCTATGGTGGTGCTGACTGCTTATTCGCAGACAATTCATCGTTGGAGTGCCAATGACCGCTTTTTGATAAATGTACCGCTGTTTGATCGTTGTGATGATTTTGGAAACGTCAGCAATGTGGTTGCAGACTTTACAACATTGCTTCTTTCGGAGCAGGATTACAGTGCATCTCGCACGTTTCGGGAAAATGTGCAGAAAGTCAGTGCAGACTTTGTTCGGGATATGCACTATGCGGCATATAACGGAGTGCAGATTCAAAGAGATTTACAGAGATTGTATTCGGGGCAGCGTGACTTTGCTCCGGTTGTTTTTGCATGCAATATCGGAATGGATCTGATCAGTGCAGATTTTACAGAAAATATCGGTGATATTCGATATATGGTTTCTCAAACACCGCAGGTGTGGATTGACTGTCAGGTATTTGAGCATGGCGGGAAGCTTTCTCTTGTGTGGGACACTGCAGATGCATTGTTCCCGAAGCAGATGACAGATGCGATGTTTACGGCATTCATGCAATATCTGCGAGTGCTTTCTGCGGAAGAAACAGATTGGGGGGTGTTCTGCTCGCCGGCAGTTCCCTTGGATAGTATCCGGAAAACGACAGAAGAACTGGAACAAGAACCGGTGCATCGCACATTGCTCACAGAAGGGCTTATCGCACATGCCGAAAAAACACCGGAGAAGACAGCCCTGTATCTCTGTGAAACTGGAGAAACGGTAACATATGCTCGTCTTTATGAAACCAGTAGAAATATTGCAGCGGCATTGCAGGAAGCCGGTGTGCAAAAAGGAGATCTGGTTGCCGTAATTCTGGAGCGTGGAATTCCGCAGATCACGGCAATTTATGGCATTCTGCTTGCCGGCGGCTGCTATGTACCGGTGAGCTATCATCAACCAGATATGCGGTTGAAAAAGATATTTGATACCTTGCAAATTGGCTTTGCTGTGACAGATGATTCTCACCAGAAAAACTGGGAACATGTACATTGTCTGACTTATGAAAATGCCAAAAATAGTTCTGCAGGATACCTGCCGCCGGAACTTTCTGCAGATGACAGTGCCTATATTATTATGACTTCTGGTTCAACTGGTACGCCAAAGGGTGTGGAAATACAGCATGGCAGTGCTATGAATACGATTTGGGACATCAATCATCGAATTTCTGCTTCTGCCGAGTCTGGCATTCTGGGTGTTTCTGCGACAGACTTCGATCTTTCCGTGTACGACATTTTCGGAATGTCATCTGTCGGAGGTACACTTTATGTTCTGACACAGCAAAATGCGAAAGATGCAGATACATGGTTAAACCTCATTACAGATCATCATATTTCGTTGTGGAACAGTGTACCGGTATTGTTTGATATGCTTTTGACTGCGGCAGAAAAGCGTGGTGTTGTTCCGCCGCTTCAAACTGTGATGCTGTCAGGGGATTGGATCGGAATACTGTTAGTAAAACGATTCCATAGTATGCTTCCGGAATGCACAATGCTTGCTATGGGTGGAGCAACAGAGGCTTCTATCTGGTCTAATGTTTTTGTAGTTCCGAAAGAAATACCAGAAGATTGGAAAAGTATTCCGTATGGAAAGGCATTGACTGCACAGATGTATCGCATTGTGGATCGTCAGGGCAGAGATTGTCCGGACTGGGTGGCTGGTGAACTGCTTATCGGCGGAACAGGCGTTGCAAAGGGATACTATGGTGATCCGGAATTGACACAAAAAAAATTCACCTCTGAAAATGGTGTTGTCTGGTATCACACAGGCGACAACGGACGATTCTGGGCAGATGGTACCATTGAATTCTTAGGCAGAAAAGACTTTCAGGTTAAAGTCAGCGGACATCGTATTGAACTTGGCGAAATTGAATCTGCCGCGGAACAGTATGCTGGCATTCACAGAGCAGCAGCTGTTGTTTACGAAAGAGAGAACACAAAGCAGATCGCACTGTTTTACGTAACGGAACAGAATGTGCAGGTAGATGAAAAGGAGTTGTTTTCTCTGATGGAAAAGCAGCTTCCGAAATATATGATGCCGCATGTGGGAATACAATTGGAAAAGCTCCCTGTTACTGCAAATGGGAAGGTGGACAGAAAGAATCTTGTAGTACCCGAGCAGGCGGCAGCGGAAAAAGATGAGCAGTCTGAAACCTTTACAGAAACAGAAAAACAGTTAAAACAGATTTGGGAAGAAAACCTGCATGAAGAAGTCAAGGATCGTGCAACCGACTATTTTGAAGTTGGCGGCAATTCGCTGAAAGCGACCAATATGCTGTATGAAATCGAAGAAAAATTCTCTGTAAAATTCAAAATCGGTATGATTTTTCGATATTCTTCTCTGTGTGATATGGCAGCTCAGATTGAAAAGATGCAAAAGGAGGGCTAAGCATTGCTGGAAAAAATCAACGATTTGTTTGATCCGTTGGATCAGGAGGCAGAGCTTCTTTCAGATTGGCAGGAAGACATGATGTATGATCCTGAAGCCACTGAAAAATTTGTGAAAAAATCGCTTTGCCGCCATCAGGAAAAAAGCGGAATCCCTTTGCAGACGCCGGCGGGAGATTTTCGCAGAAAAACAGTCAGGGAATTTTCTCAAGAACCAGTTAGCTTTGCTGCGGTTTCCGCTGTACTTTCGAGCCTTCGCTGCTTTCAGGAAAACGGAAAGATGCGGTATTTTTACCCCAGTGCCGGCGGGTTGTATCCAATCGATATTTATGTTTATGTTAAAGAAGGAAGGGTAAATGGAATCTCCGGTGGTTTGTACCTGTACCTGCCGATGCAAAATGCTCTGATGCTGGTTTCCTCAGAGGAAATACCGGCAAGAGCACACTATTTTGGAAATCGCAGTATTTTTTCTTCTTCTGCATTTTCCTTGTATCTGGTATACGACTGTGAGAGCTCTATGCCAAAGTACAACGGAATGGGCTTGTATTACGGAATCCTAGATGCAGGAATCATTTTAGGGCAGATCACAGCTGCGTGTGTGGCAGCACACCTTGGAAGCTGCATCATTGGTGACATGAATTTCTCTCTCATTAAAGAGCAGTTTGGTCTTTCTGAGAACAAGGTATATCTGAACTGCATAGAAGTAGGTGGCTGTGATGCATGAACATGAAAAGTGGCTTTTTCAGAGAAAAGCAAAGGATTCAGCAAAGATAAGACTGATTTGTTTTCACTATGCAGCTGGAAATGCAGCGTGGTTTCTGCCTTGGGAAAAATACTGCGGCAGTGATATAGAACTTTGTGCTGTTCAGCTTCCGCAGCGAAGTGAGCGAATGGCAGAGGAAATGCCGGATTCGATCGAAGAATTGGTAGCACAATTTCTTACTGATAATCCTGATCTTTTCGAGAAGCCATTTGTCCTGTTCGGTCATAGTATGGGTGCAATGATTGCTTGTGAGGCGGCATTTCAACTAAAAGCAAAAGGAGTCTCTCCGAAATTGTTGGTGGTGTCTGCCTGCGGTGCACCATTATCTCCGGAAATTCAATCTACTGGCCGTAGTATATGCAGTGCAGATGATTTTGAAATCAAACAGATTTTGAATGATTACGGACAGATCGGACAGGAATTACTGGATTCACCGGAATTTTGCGAGTATTATTTTCCAATCGTGCGAAGCGATTTTCATGTTTGTGAAATGTATTACAAGAAACCATCTTGTCCTCTCAATTGTCGGATCTTAGCACTTCGCGGGATCGATGACGGAGAAGTTTCAGAGGAAGATTGTGCTCTTTGGGGAAAGTATACAAGTGCAGATTGCGTAGTAAAAAAATTCACGGGAGCACATTTTTTTCCGCAGGATCATACGCCGGAAATTCTGGACACGATACGTGTAGAACAAAACAGGGGGTGAGCTGGTGTGAACAGCAGTAATCATAGATTCCCGCTAGGGGATATGCAGATGACATACATGATCGGAAGATCTGCTGGCATGGAAGCTGGCGTCGATTCTATTCGGGCGTATTCCGAATTGTATTGCAAGGATTATGTACATGAGCGTTTTGTCAATGCGGCAGAGTTGCTGATAAAAAGCAATGAGATGCTGCGGTGTGCAATATATCAGGACGGCACACAGGAAATACTGGATTGTAAACGAAAAGAGATTCCACTGCATCGGCTGAATATGACAAGAGAAGCAGCAGCGGAATATTTAAAGAAACGACGTGAAGAAATTTTCTCGATACAGTTTGATCTGGAAGATCCACCGTTGGTATACTTTGAAGTAACATCATTTTCGGACGGTTCTGCAATGATTCACTTTTATCATGATGGCATCATTGCAGACGGCTGGAGCCATGAAATGATGATACGCGAACTGGACGAGTTTTATTGCGGAAAAAGAAATGAACCGCTGCAATTGGATTATACATACCGACAGTATGTAGAAAGCATGCAGCAGAAAAAAGCCAGTCCGCAGTATCAGGCGTGTAAGGCATTTTGGCTGGAGCAGATCAAAACATTTCCGAATGCTCCTGATTTGCGATCCAGAAATATTCCGGAAAAAAGTACAGAAACCGGTTTGCAAATTACACGAAGTTTTTCAAAGGACACTTATGAAACTTTGAAAAAGAAAGCTTTTTCAAAGCATCTTTCCCCATTCGCGGTTTTCTTGACCGCATATGGAAAAGCCATTTCAAGATATAGCAGTGAACACCCTTTCCTACTAAATATCCCTATGGCAGCACGAGATGCAAAAATTCCGGCAATGCAGAGAACCGTTGGTGAATATTCTGATTTTCTGATATATGACTGGACGGAAAAGCCAGAGGAAAATTTTTTGGAATGTGCTTATTCAGTTCAGGAACGGTTGTTTGAATTGATTGAAAATCGTGATTTTGCAGGGATTGAAGTGGTTCAGGAAATGCAGCGGCAGCGGGAGGGGGCACTGATTGCACCAATTGTTCTGACCAGTACCTTGGATATTCCCTATGAACCGTCTGAAAAACTGGAAAAGGTATACAGTAAAACACATACCAGTCAGGTCTGGCTGGATTCCATCTTAATGTATACACAAGATGAAGTTCTGCTGACAATGGACTATATTGTAGAAAAAATCGGAACTGAAACCATCAATCGGATTGCAGATGCATTTATAAATTTGATTCAGCAGTTTGCTGCAGATCCGGATAGCTGGAATCACATGTTTTGCATTTCGCTTACGCCGGAGGAGCATGCAATTACAGAACCTCATTTTACACCGGTAGAAATTCAGGATAACTTTGCGGCAATTTTAAAAGATACCTTTGAAAAGCAGAAAGACAAACCGGCGATTATCAGTAACGCAGTAGAATTGACATATCAGCAGGTACAAAATTTTGCCGGAGTGTTGCATGAGAAGATCATACAGCTGTGTGGACCTCAAAAGCCGATTCGTGTAGGATTGCTGCTGGAAAAAGGTTGGAAACAGCCAGCATCGGAAATTGCGTGTCTGATGACTAATATGACGTTTGTGCCGGTAGAGAAAGAAAATAGTGACAGAATTTTGCTGAAAATGTTTGATTCCTTGGAAATTTCCTGTCTTGTCACAGAACACGAACGTGCAGAAAAGTGGCGAAATACGGCAAAATTCCCAGTAATTGATGTTTCCGAGATATCCTATGACAAGCACTTTGATGCAGAAATTTTTGCAGTAGAAAATCGTTGTGAAGAATGCTATTGCATTCATAGTTCTGGTACAACTGGTCAGCCTAAGGCAATTATGCTGAATGAAAAGGGCCTTGTAAACTGTATTCTGCAAACCAATCAAGAATTGCATATCACTGCGGCTGACAGATGTATTGCAGTCACCAATTTTTGTCATGATATGTCTGTCTATGATACCGTTGGAATTCTGACTGCCGGAGGAACTGTCGTAATTCCGGAGGGAAATACAGAGGAAAAAGATCCGGCAAAATGGCTGGAATTGATAAAAAAACATGGCGTTACACTGTGGAACGGCAGCCCCTCTGTTATGGAAATGTTGATGACAGAGAAAGAAGAACTTCCTGCCGTAAAAGGGCAAATTCGAACGGTGCTATTGGGCGGTGAAGTATTTCCGCCGGCTCTTGCAAGGCAGATTTGTGAAGTGCTGGCACCGGAAAATCTGTATAATGTAGGCGGACCTGCCGAGGTAACCATTTGGAGTATCTGGCACCGTGTAACCGAAGATGATCTGCATGGAGAGAGTCTGCCATACGGGCGTGCTTTAAATGGTATGAAGTATAGGATCTTCGATGATTTTCATCACATTTGTCCGCCCGGAGTGGTGGGTACGATGTATGCAAGCGGCGTTGGGCTTGCAGCCGGCTATCATAATTTGCCGGAGATGACAGCAAAACGATTTGTTATGATCCAAGGGGAATGTTGGTATGATACCGGAGATCTAGGCTGGTATTTGCCCAATGGAGAGATTGCATTTGGCGGCAGAAAAGACGCACAGGTGGAGATCCATGGAAAACGAGTAGAACTGGAAGGAATTGCGAATCTTCTGATGGAACAGGAACATATGACACGATGTGTTGTGGTTCTGAATGATGAAAGTGATTTGCTGACAGCATTTTATCATGCAGATCAGGAAATCCCGACAGAATCTCTTGAAAAATTTGCAGAAGAAAATCTGCCGCAGTATATGCGTCCGGCACAATATGTTTTTCTGGAGAAATTTCCGCTTACACCAAATGGAAAAACAGATTTGAAAAAGTTGCGTGCTTATCAATTTACATATGCAGAAACGGTGCATGCAGAAACAGAAACAGAAAAGCAGCTGGAAAATATTTGCCGCAGTGTGATTCGTGAAAACTTTGTTCTCGGAAAGAGCTTGTATCAGAACGGCGGAAATTCAATTAGCGTGATTAAGCTTGTCAACCGTGTGAAGGCTGAATTTGGTGTTCATGCGACCATTGCAGATTTCTTGAGAGTGCCCTACTTTTCAGAATGGGTAAAACTCATCGATACCGGCAAAACGGAACAAGTCGATGTCAAGAAGAACGAAACCATTGCAGATGTCTATCCGCTTTCGCCGGAACAACAGGATATGTGGATATATGACAATATGCATAAAAATGCACGCTATGTGATTTCTGCAGTTTTGAAAATACAGGGAAATATTGATGCAGTGAAGCTGAATCATGCGATTCGGGAAGTACTGCAGGAAGAACCAATTCTGCGAACAAACTTTAGAATGAACAATGCCAAAACATTGGAACAGGCAGTACAATCTGAAATTCCGGAACAGTGCCTGAAAGTTATGCATTTCGAAACTGTAAGTGCAGCAAAACAGCAGGCAGAAGTTCTTGCTGATGTGCCAATGGAACTAGCCAAAGGTCCCTTGTATCGGTTTGTACTTCTGGAATGCTCCGATGAAAATTGTGCGTTGATGATAACACTGCATCATATCATTTCAGATGAACAATCTTTTGGAATCCTATACCGAAAGGTTCTGGACAAATATTATGATAAAGAGCGTTCAGAAAATCGAAGTGCAGATTTCTTCCATTATATCCGTGAGAACATTCAAAATTCCGGGCAGGCAGATGCCGCATGGGAACAGCTGAAACAAGCTGAATCTACAGAAGAAATTTATATGCCGGAAATATTGGAAACAGATGATTCGCTTTTGGAAAAGGATTTCATGCTGAATGAGCAGGTGTATCAGAATCTGAAAAAAATATGCATACAGGAAAATGTATCGCTGTTTTCTGGCTTTTTGGTACTGTTTACAAAGCTGATACGTGCAATTACGGAACAGGAATATCTGTGGATTGCAGTGCCTTCTTCTGATCGTGCAAGCGGTCCGTATGAGGACACCATTGGAATGTTTGTGAAAAAACTTATTGTCAGAATGCCGGCGGATGTCAGCGATTTTCATGCTGCTTTGCATACAGCACAGAATGCAGTTCTGACAGCATCTTCGCAGTCCAGCAGTGCCTTTCGAGAGTTTGTGCATCAAAATCATTTGGTACAAAAACTGAATTCAGTTTATTCTGATTTTGTTTTGAATTTGATTGATTCCGGAGATGACACTGGATACGGTGCGTTTGACTATATCAGAAACAAAGCGGAAAGTAATGCAACAAAGCTGCAGCTTATGATCGATTTGAATGACAATGCTCGGGTATATCGTTTTTATTACGATAAAGTGTTTTTTGCAGATGAAGAAATGACATTTCTTACACAGACATGGCAGAAAATACTTTGTGAGATCGGAGGCATGGAAATATAAATATTTGTAGAATTTCAAAATACAATTGTCTTTGAATATGCAGATGGTGAACAGGTACAGGTGTTTCCAACCAAAGATAAAGAACTGCTGAAATTGTTGTCCCAGTCTAAAATTCTGGTGAAAGGTTCTGGGAACTATATTTATCGCCGCTTGCGGGAAGATGAAGAATTGGAAGATGCATTGCTTAGCGAAGGAATCTCTATTGCAATTCTGGGAAATGATAATTGTGTAGAACTGGATCGTGTCAAGGTAAATTATATTCCGGAAAAGCAGATGAACGGACTTCGAATCAGTATCGGAGGCGAGCCGGATGATTGGCTGGAAGATGACGTGTTTCGAACGGCAGATCATTGTCGTTTAACAATAGGAGAGAACACTCAGTTTAACGGTGCAATGTTGTATTTGCAGGATGCTGATTCTCATATTTGTATCGGAAAAAACACGATGTTTTCATGGGGTATTGATGTTCTGGTGTACGGATGCACACACCGTTTATGATGAAAATGAAAACATCGTAAATGCAGGAAAATTTGTTGAAATCGGAGATCACGTGTGGGCTGGGAAAGATGTGAAAATCGGTAAAAATACTCGCATTTGTTCCGGCAACATTGTAGGCTGGGGCAGCCTTGTGACCAAAGCATTTGATACGCCGAATGTTTTGCTTGCTGGTGTTCCGGCAAAGGTACGAAAGGAAAATATTCACTGGGATCCGCATTGTAATAATCTTTTTCGGAAAGGTTATAGATTCTAAGACGATATTACATAAAACTTGTTCATGAATTAAGACAAGCCCGTTCTTTTGGCTTTACGACAAAAGAACGGGCTTGTTATTTTTTATACACGCAAAACAAAAACCGCCGCAATATCATGCGACGGTTTTTCCATTTGGCAGGGGCACCAAGAATCGAACTCGGGACACGTGGTTTTGGAGACCACTGCTCTACCAGCTGAGCTATACCCCTATGAAAATTGTTTTGTACAGGAAACCTGCAACGTAAATTATTATAGCACAAAAAAACCGCCTTGTCAACTACTTTTTGCAATTTTTTTCATTTGACATTTGTACACTTCGTACATATATCCGAAAATGTACGGAATTCCGGCAGAATCGGGGCAGAAAAGGGGAAAACTGCGGCACGATTCCGACAAAAGCCGACAGCAGAATTTGATATAATAGACCTGTCGGAACGCAGAAACGGCAAAAGCCGGAAGCCATCGGCGATCGCAATGGCTTTGCCGCCCGACAGGTCTGACAAAAGGAGGCTTTTTCATATGCAGAATCTTTGGAAACAGGTGGCAGACCAATATTGCACCTCTGCGGAGAAAGTGCAGGCGGAAATCGCAGAGGCAATCCGGCAGGGCATGAACAATCCGGACGCGGACGTGCAGCAGGCGTGGGCAGAAATCCCCCGTCAGCAGGACGAGCCGCAGCCGGAGGACGTTGTCGCATGGATTGCCGCACAGCTGCTGGCGGCGGGAATCCTGCCGGAATCCGCAGCTGTATCGGAACAGCCGGAAATGGCAGTCAAACGGTAATTCCCAAATCTGTACATCTTTTGCGGAAAATGTGCCATATTCCTGAAACCACGCAGGGGACGGTGAAAACCGTCCTTTTGCATTTTCTGAGGAAATCGTTTCACTGGGAACGTGTTCTTCTGCATTCATAAAAATTCCATGCAAACTGCCCGAAAAGCCCTTGCATCTCCGGAAAAACTGTGCTATACTAATATTATGCAGCCTCAGCGAAAATATGCTTCCGGCTGTTGAGATCGAGAGAAAGAAGTGCAGATAAAAATGACAAAAATTACAATATTCTCCGGCTTTTTGGGTGCCGGTAAAACCACGCTGATCCAGAAGCTGATTCAGGAAGGCTATGTTGGCGAAAAGCTGGTGCTCATCGAAAACGAATTCGGCGAGATCGGTATTGACGGCGGCTTTTTGCAGGACGCCGGTGTAGAGATCACCGAGATGAACTCCGGCTGTATCTGCTGTAGTCTGGTAGGCGACTTTGGCAAGGCTCTGGAAAAGGTGCTGGAACAGTACCACCCGGATCGCATCCTGATCGAACCTTCCGGCGTGGGAAAGCTGAGCGATGTCATTCGTGCAGTTCAGAATATCCATGCCCATGACGTGGAACTGGACGGCTTTACTACAGTAGTCGATGCCAAGAAGTGCAAGATGTATCAGAAGAACTTCGGCGAGTTCTTCAACAATCAGATCACCTATGCAAGCTGCCTGATCTTGAGCCATACCGCTGGTCTGTCGCAGGAGAAGCTGGACGACTGCGTTCGCCGTCTGCGGACCTGCAACGAAAAGGCTCCTATCGTCACCACGGACTGGGCAGAACTGACCGGCAAGCAGCTGGTTGAGGCAATGACTCAGAAGAACACACTGGACGACGAATTACAGGAATTGCTGGCAGAAGCCGCTGCACACGATCATCACCACCACCACGATCATGACCATGAGGAACATGAACACCATCACCACCATGACCACGACGAACATGATGAGAACTGCACCTGCGGCTGCCACGATCACGATCATGACCACGATCATGAGGAACATGAACATCATCACCACCATGACCACGACGAGAACTGCACCTGCGGCTGTCATGACCACGATCACGAGCATCACCACCACCATGCAGATGAAGTGTTCACCAGCTGGGGCGTAGAGTCTGCCCGGAAGTACACCAAGGAGGAGATCACCAACGCTCTGACGGCTCTGGAAGACGCAGACAAGTACGGCATGATCCTCCGTGCCAAGGGCATTGTACCGGCAGAGGACGGCAGCTGGATCCACTTCGACTATGTACCGGGTACACCGGACGTTCGCAGCGGCAGTGCCGGCACCACCGGACGGCTTTGTGTCATTGGCTCCGGCATTCACGAAGATGCCCTGACCGAACTGTTCCACGCAGAATAAAAGGAGGACAACATCATGGCAGGAGGACAACAGCCTCAGGAAAATGACGTTCCGGTATACCTGTTTACCGGCTTTCTGGAAGCAGGCAAGACCAAGTTTATTCAGGAAACCTTAGAGGACAAGCGGTTCAATTCCGGCGAAAAGACCATGCTGCTGCTCTGTGAGGAGGGCGAGGAGGAATACGATATTTCCGCTATGCCCTGTCAGGAGATCTATATCCGCACCATTGAGGAGCCGGAGGAACTGAATCCGGCACACTTGCAGGAACTGCTGAAAGAATGCGGTGCCACCCGCGTGGTGCTGGAGTACAACGGCATGTGGCAGCTACAGCAGCTGTTCCAGAACCTGCCGGACGACTGGGCAGTGTATCAGGAAATGTTCTTTGCCGATGCCACCACGTTCCTGCAATATAACGCCAATATGCGGAGCCTTGTGGTGGACAAGCTGAACACCTGCGAACTGGTAGTATTTAACCGGTTCGGCAAGGACATGGACAAAATGGAATTTCACAAGATCGTCCGCGGTGTCAGCCGCCGGACAGATATTGCCTATGAGTATGTAGACGGACACGTGGAATACGACGAGATCGAGGATCCGCTGCCCTTTGACGTCAATGCACCGGTGATTCGGCTGGCAGACACGGACTATGCTCTGTGGTATCGGGACATCATGGAAGATCCGAAAAAATATGACGGCAAGACCGTTTCATTCCGCGGTATTGTTGCTGTGGATCCGAAATTCCCGCCCAATACGTTTGCCGTAGGCAGACACGTGATGACCTGCTGTGTGGAAGATATTACGTATAGCTGCGTTGTGGCAGAGTGGGAAAAGGCAAGCGTGCTCCAGACACGGCAGTGGGTGCAGGTGACCGGAAAGATCCACGTGCAGAAGCATAAGCTGTACCGCGGCAAGGGACCGGTGTTGCAGGTGCAGGAAGTTGTGATGACAAGTGCACCGGAACAGGAAGTGGCAACGTTCTATTAAGGCGAATCGCTGTACGCATGGTGAAAAGTTGTACCGGAGAGTAAAGTTTTTCGGTCCAGCAGTTTTTCAAAAATGCTGGCTGCCCTTTTTCAAAAAGAAATAACTTGAAAATATCCCAGCGGGATATTTCCAACGAATTTTTATGCCCATTCTGCACAAACTCTCTACAGCTGCAAATGCAGCGAGGGAGGGAATGCAGATGAGAAATCGTTGGACGACTGGTCTGTTGTCCGGCTTGCTGACAGTGGCAGTGCTTCCGGTTTCGCCGGTCAGTGCCGTCAGCGGCGAGGTGATCGGCTACGGGCAGGGCACCGCGGTGGACAGTGAAAACCGTCCCGTTGATGCGGTGGCATTTGACGCACAGTATGCCCGATACGATGCCTACGCCACAACGCCCGACCGCAGCCAGATCTTGCTGACCTTTGACCAGGGGTACGAGAACGGCTATACCGGACAGATTCTGGACACCCTGCGGGAAAAGCAGGTGCACGCCGTCTTTTTCCTCACCGGTGACTATGCCAAAAAGGAAACAGATCTTGTGAACCGCATGATCGCAGAGGGACACGTGCTGGGCAACCACGGCATGACACATGCCAGCCTGCCTACGCTTTCCGAAGCAGAAGCCAAGGCGGAAATTATGGATCTGCACCAGTATGTGCTGGACAAATACGGCTATGAGATGCAGTATTTCCGCTGTCCCTGCGGGGAATACTCCGAGGCGGCACTGGAAACCGCACAGGCATGCGGCTATCGGACACTGTTCTGGAGCGATGCCTACGTGGACTGGAAAACCGATGCCCAGCCGGATCCGGCAGAATCTCTGGAACGGCTCAGGGCACACGCACACGGCGGCGAGATCCTCCTGCTGCACGCGGTGTCTTCCACCAACGCCGAGATTCTGGGCGACCTGATCGATGCCCTCCGTGCAGAGGGATATACACTGTAATGGAAACAACCCGACGATTTGTCGGGTTGTTTTTGTCACGGCTGCCGAATGTTGTGCATTTCTACAGATGCATGGCAGTTTCACAGGCTGGTATCTGTCTAAAGTGTCAAAATTTCAAAATGCATAGAAAACCTATTGACACTATAGGTGAATTGTGATATAATACAACCATAGCAAAGGAAACCAACCGAATGCCCGCAGGGCACGGACGAAATAGAAAGGAAAGATTCACCATGGCAAATCAGGAATATCGTTTTGAAACCAAACAAGTACATGTCGGTCAGGAACAGCCGGACCCGACCACTGATGCAAGAGCAGTGCCGATCTATGCGACCACTTCTTATGTGTTCAAGGACTCCGCACAGGCAGCCGGCCGTTTCGGTCTGACAGAACCGGGCAACATCTACACCCGTCTGATGAACCCGACCAACGACGTTTTTGAAAAGCGTATCGCCGCACTGGAAAACGGTGCAGCTGCACTGGCAACCGCAACCGGTTCCGCAGCAATTGACTATTCCATTCGCAATATCGCAGGCAGCGGCGACCATATCGTTTCTTCGCAGACGGTTTACGGCGGCACCTATAACCTGTTCGCAAACACTTACGCAGAGATCGGTATCGAAACCACTTTCGTAGATGCACACGATCCGGCAAATATCGAAGCAGCCATTCGCCCGAACACCAAGGCAGTGTATGTGGAATCTCTGGGCAATCCGAATTCTGACGTGGTAGACATGGAAGCAATTGCAGAGATCGCTCACAAGCACGGTCTGCCGCTGATCGTGGACAACACTTTCGCAACACCGTTCCTGTTCCGTCCGCTGGAACACGGTGCAGATGTTGTGGTACACTCTGCAACCAAGTTTATCGGCGGTCACGGTACCGTGATGGGCGGTGTCGTTGTAGACGGCGGTAAGTTTGACTGGGCAGCAAGCGACAAGTTCCCGGGACTGTCTAAGCCGAATCCGTCCTATCACGGCGTTGTCTTTACAGAAGCATGCGGCAATATCGCCTATATCATGAAGCTTCGCACCACTTTGATGCGGGATACCGGTGCGACCCTGTCCCCGTTCCATTCGTTCCTGCTGCTGCAAGGTCTGGAAACCCTGTCCCTGCGTGTAGAACGCCACGTAGAGAACGCTCTGAAGGTGGTAGATTACCTGAAGAATCACCCCATGGTTAAAAAGGTCAACCACCCGTCGCAGGCAACCGGCAAGGATCTGGAACTGTACAACAAGTACTATCCGAACGGCGGTGCATCGATCTTCACCTTCGAACTGAACGGCACCAAGGAGCAGGCACAGAAGTTCACAGAATCCCTGAAGATCTTCTCGCTGCTGGCAAACGTTGCAGACGTGAAATCTCTGGTGATCCATCCGGCATCTACGACCCATTCGCAGATGACTGAGGAAGAACTGCTGGCAGCCGGCATCACACCGACCACCGTTCGTCTGTCTATCGGTATCGAGCATATCGACGACATTCTGGCAGATCTGGAGCAGGGCTTCGAAGCAGTCAAGTAAAAAGAGGATCACAGTCATAGAAAAAAGCGGGGCGTGCTGGGAAATCGCGGCATTCCCCGCTTTTTGTTCTAAGGCAATACCGCACAAAGAGCGTCTGGGGACTTTGCACGCCATCTGCTTGCAAATTTCCCGTCATATTTCACAAAAATGCTCGTGAATACATCAAGTATTCACTCCG
>PPYE01107368.1_pt1 | contig 27170 bp, 16 predicted proteins | sample 1559881 | NCBI WGS metagenome assembly PPYE01 (sample SAMN08240022, study PRJNA423297) | Human gut metagenome, whole genome shotgun sequencing project. | reverse complement strand
AGGAGTACCGCTGTACTCCAACCTTTGTTAACCTTAAATCTAATACTATGAAAAACACATTGCAAAGGTACGGACTTTTGGGACATTGACAAACTTTCCAAGAAAAAAAGCATGTTTCATAACACATTTTAATAAGATAAATGCTCGTTTTCACGTCCTTTTTCACTTTTTCTGCTTCAAAATAGAAAAGGAGGTATAGCATCACGTAAAAAAATAAGCAAGTTCTTTCCATTATACTCCCAGTTTGCATTATCTTTGCACTAACACGAAGATAAGCTGCACCTCAGCATAAAAAATGAACGAGTTCATTTTATTCTGCATTCGGTTTGCACTATCTTTGTAATGAGATTAACAAGAACTTATATATGCCAGACTATGATTTAATCGCCATATTAGGGCCTACCGCCTCAGGAAAGACTCCATTTGCAGCCGCCTTGGCCGCCGAACTCCATACGGAAATCATCAGTGCCGATTCACGGCAAATCTACCGGGGGATGGACCTGGGCACCGGCAAAGACCTTGCCGACTATACCGTCGACGGGAAACAGATTCCCTATCACCTCATCGACATAGCCGACCCGGGCTATAAGTACAATGTTTTCGAGTATCAGCGTGATTTCTTGAATGCTTACGAGACTATTAAACAAAAAGGTTGCCTGCCCGTTGTATGTGGAGGAACCGGAATGTATCTCGAATCAGTGCTGAAAGGCTACCGTCTGCTGCCCGTACCCGAGAATCCTGAGTTGCGCACCCGTCTGGCGGACAAATCGCTGGAAGAACTGACCGACATACTGAAAGGTTACAAAAGCCTGCACAATACTACGGATGTGGACACAGCCAAACGTGCCATACGAGCCATCGAAATCGAAGAGTATTATGCCCATACCCCAGTAGACGAACGTTCCTTCCCCCAGATGAACAGTCTCATCATAGGTGTGGACATCGACCGGGAATTGCGTCGGGAGAAAATCACCCGCCGCCTGCACCAGCGCCTGGAAGAAGGAATGATAGACGAAGTGCGACGTCTGATAGAGCAAGGCATCCAACCGGATGACCTCATCTATTACGGACTGGAATACAAGTATCTGACACTTTATGTCATCGGCAAGTTGACCTATGAAGAGATGTTCACGCAACTGGAAACAGCCATCCACCAGTTTGCCAAACGCCAGATGACCTGGTTCCGCCGTATGGAACGGCGTGGATTTACCATCCATTGGATGAATGCCCAGTGGCCGATGGAAGAAAAGATAGCTTTTGTAAAGAAGAAGTTGGAAGGATGATGAAATGATAAAGTGACCGGGTGATTTAAATCGTAAATAGTAAATAGTCAAATTGTAAATAGAATCATGAGTGCAGAACCCGAAAAGTTGGGAGTGATATACAACCCCAAAGCCGGAACACGGAAAGTGCAGAAACGGTGGAAAGAAATCAAAGAATACATGGACAGCAAAGGTGTGCCTTACGACTATGTGCAGTCCGAAGGGTTCGATTCGGTAGAGCGTCTGGCAGGCATCCTCGCCAACAACGGCTACCGCACCATTGTTGTAGTAGGCGGTGACGGCGCACTGAATGACGTCATTAACGGCATCATGCTTTCCAATGCACCGGACAAGGAGAATATAGCCATCGGCATCATCCCCAATGGTATAGGAAATGACTTTGCCGACTATTGGGAAATGAGTTCGGATTACAAGAAAGCGGTGGATTGCATTATCAACAACCGCCGCCGGAAAATAGACGTGGGTACCTGCTATTATTACGACGGTGAAAAGCATCTGACACGCTACTTTCTCAATGCCATCAACATAGGCCTGGGAGCCCGTATCGTGAAAATCACCGACCAGTGCAAGCGTTTCTGGGGAGTGAAGTTCCTCTCTTACTTCATGGCACTGCTATCCATTATCTTCGAACGGAAGCTGTACCGCATGCATCTCAAGATAAACGGCGAGCATATACGCGGACGCATCATGACTGTCTGCATAGGCAGTGCGTGGGGATACGGACAAGCGCCTAGTGCAGTGCCCTATAATGGCTGGCTGGATGTTTCCGTCATTTACCGTCCCGAATTGCTGCAACTATGGTCGGGATTGTGGATGCTTATCCAAGGGCGGATTCTGAACCATAAGGTAGTGATGCCCTACCGTACGCAAAAAGTAAAAGTGCTGCGTGCGCAAAATGCCTCTGTCGATTTGGACGGACGTATTCTCGACCGTCATTTTCCACTGGACATCAGCGTACTGCATGAAGCAATAACATTGATTATACCCAATTGAAAATACTTAATCAGTAACAACCTATGATTGAATTAAAGAATAATCCTGCCGGAAACTTCTTCCTACTGGCAGGTCCATGTGTCATCGAAGGAGAAGAAATGGCAATGCGCATTGCCGAACGTATCGTGACTATCACCGAAAAACTGCAAATCCCCTATGTATTCAAAGGGTCGTACCGCAAAGCCAACCGCTCCCGCCTGGATTCCTTTATGGGCATCGGCGACGAAAAGGCGCTGAAGATACTGCAAAAAGTGCACACCACCTTCGGAGTACCTACCGTGACCGACATTCATGCAGCCGAAGAAGCCACCATGGCTGCCGAATATGTGGATATTCTGCAAATTCCCGCCTTCCTCTGCCGGCAGACAGACCTGCTTGTAGCCGCCGCCAAAACCGGAAAAACCATCAACATCAAGAAAGGGCAGTTCCTCTCTCCGCTTGCCATGCGCTTTGCGGCTGATAAAGTAGTGGAAGCAGGCAATAGGAACGTCATGCTGACGGAACGCGGAACTACTTTCGGTTATCAGGATTTAGTCATCGACTATCGCGGCATCCCCGAAATGCAGACCTTCGGTTTCCCCGTCATCCTGGATGTAACCCACTCCTTGCAACAGCCCAACCAGACCAGTGGCGTCACGGGAGGTATGCCGCAACTTATCGAGACCGTAGCCAAAGCCGGTGTTGCCGTAGGTGTAGACGGACTGTTCATCGAAACCCACGAAAATCCCGCCGTAGCCAAGAGTGACGGCGCCAACATGCTGAAACTCGACCTGCTGGAAGACCTGCTGACCAAATTGGTCCGCATCCGAGAAGCAGTCAGATAAATTCCATTTATCCGGAATGGAATCCGAAAAAAACAACAGAAGTTGTGATTTATCCAAGGGCTGTCCGACAGATAGTTCAAGAACAATTTAAATTCATAATAATATGAAACATCTATTACGTGGTTTATGGATTGTAGCGTTAATTCTTTGCTGCAATTTTCAGCAGGTATTTGCACAGCAAATGCCGCCTATCCCGGTCGACAAAAATGTCCGTATCGGAAAGTTGGACAACGGATTGACCTATTATATCCGCAAGAACAGCCAGCCTGCAAACCGGGCCGACTTTTACATTGCCCAAAAGGTAGGCTCCATTCAGGAAGAAGCCGACCAGCGCGGCCTTGCCCACTTCCTGGAACACATGTGTTTCAATGGAACGACCCACTTCCCCGGTGATGCACTGAAGCAATACCTGGAGCGTATCGGGGTGAAATTCGGTGAGAACTTGAACGCCTATACTTCCGTAGACGAAACCGTATACAACATTTCCAATGTGCCGGTCACTACTCCGGGAGCCATCGACTCCTGCCTGCTGATTCTGCACGACTGGAGTAACGATTTGACCCTGGACCCGAAGGAAATAGACAAAGAACGCGGAGTCATCAACGAAGAATGGCGCACCCGTATGAGCGCCATACAACGCTTCCAGGAGAAGATGCTTCCAGTCATGTTCGAAGGAACGAAGTATGCCACTTGTTTCCCTATCGGAACGATGGAGGTCGTTATGAACTTCAAACCGCAAACTTTGAGAGACTACTATGAAAAGTGGTACCGTCCGGACCTTCAGGGTATTGTGGTAGTTGGCGATATAGATGTGGACACCATCGAAGCCCAAATCAAGAAAATGTTTTCTGATATTCCCGCCCAGCCCAATGCTGCCAAACGCGAGTACTATCCGGTAAACGACAACAAGGAGCCTATTGTATTGGTTTATCAGGACAAGGAACAGTCCAATGTACAAGCCCTCATCTTCAACAAGCACGAAGCCACTCCTGACGAGCAGAAAGGCGACATGGGCTATCTGGTACAGAATTATGCAACCACGCTCATCAACAATATGCTGAATGCGCGTCTGAACGAATTGGTACAGACCGCCAATCCTCCTTATATATATGCCGCCACTTATGACGATGATTTCTTTGTTGCCAAAACCAAAGATGCCTTCACCGGTGTCGTTGTCTGCAAGGAAGATGCCATAGAAAATGGAATAGCCACTCTCCTGCGCGAAACAGAACGCGCCCGCCAATTCGGCTTTACGGAAACGGAATACAACCGTGCCCGTGCCGAATATCTGCGCCAACTGGAATCTGCTTATAACGAGCGTGACAAACGCAAGAATGAAGAGTACGTGGATGAATATGTCCGTCATTTCCTCGATAACGAACCGATTCCGGGCATCGAAAACGAATACGCCATCATCAATCAGATAGCTCCCGCCATTCCGGTTGCCGCACTGAACCAGATGATGCAAGCCCTCGTGACAGACAGTAACCAGGTAGTCGCAATTCTCGGTCCGGATAAGGAAGGATTGAAAATGCCGACAGAAGATGCAATCAAGAAGATTCTGAAAGATATTAAAGCTGAAAAACTGACTGCCTACGTAGACAAGGTGTCGGATGAACCTTTGATGGCCGAAGCCCCGAAAGGCGGAAAGATTGTATCCGAGCAGACAGATGATACATTCGGCACTACAACGCTGACACTCTCCAACGGAGTCAAGGTCATTATCAAGAAGACAGATTTCAAGGCAGACGAAATCCGCATGAAGGGAGTCAGCCTAGGCGGTAGTTCCTTGTTCCCCGACTCGGAAATCATCAACATCAACGGACTGGATGCAGTGAGTGTCGGTGGTCTGGGTAATTTCAGTGCCGTAGACCTGGAAAAAGTTCTGGCCGGCAAGAAAGCTTCCGTCAGCTATGGTATCGGTGACAAGACAGAAACCGTCAATGGCAGCTGTTCACCGAAAGACTTCGAAACAATGATGCAGCTCACTTACTTGACGTTCACCGCTCCACGCCGTGACGACGATGCCTTCGCATCCTACAAGAACCGCAACAAAGCTGCTTTGCAGAATATGGAAATGAATCCCCAGGTGGCGTTCAGTGACTCTGTCTCGGCCGGTATTTACATGCACCATCCCAGAAGAGCCAGAATAAAGGCGGACATGATTGACAAGATGGATTATGACAAGATTCTGTCCATGTATCAAGACCGCTACAAAGATGCCAGCGATTTTACCTTTATCTTTGTAGGAAATGTGAATGTGGAGGAAATGAAACCACTCATCGCCGAGTACCTGGGTTCACTGCCTGCCATCAACCGCAAGGAAACATTCAAGGACAATAAAGTGGACATGCGCCAGGGAGTTTATAAGAACGAATTCGTACGGAAGCAGGAAACTGCCAAAGCGTCGAACTTTGTCCTGCTGAACGGTGACTGCAAGTACGACCTGAAAAATGACATCCTGCTGAGTATGACCAGCCAGATTCTCGACTTGGTTTATACAGCCAAGGTACGTGAAGACGAAGGGGGCACTTACGGTGTATATGTAGGCGGCCAATTAAGCAAATATCCGAAAGAAAAGGCTCTCTTGCAGATTGTATTCGAAACCGCTCCGGCAAAAAGAGAAAAGCTGATGCAGATTATCTTTGCAGAACTCGACAACATCGCCAAAGCAGGTCCGTCGGAAGGAGACTTGAATAAAGTGAAGGAGTTCATGCTGAAGAAACATGCCGAAGACTTGAAGGAGAACAGCTACTGGCTGGGAAGCATTGACGAATACCTGTTCACCGGTATGAATCCGATAAAGGATTACGAACAGATTGTCAACAGCATCACCGTGAAGGACATCCAGAAGTTCACCGACGACTTGTTCAAGCAGAAGAACGAGATTGAGGTATCAATGATCAGTCCTGAAACTCCTGACAAAGAATAAGAGAGCCATACACACAGAAGGCTGCGTTGTTCGATGAAAGGCAGCGCAGCTTTTTTTATACAAACTCTATATATACAAATACTATGAGTCTTTTCTTAGATTTGCGCAAGCACGGAAAACTGGCAGAAAAACGAAATCCGATGTACGAAAAAAGTAAATTCGGAAAATTCTGGATGTACTTCATGTTCGTCTTCTGGGCCGGTTACCTGATATTCTTCGGTACGACCTTTGCATTCGCCTTTGACGGTGGTGCCACAGAAGCCTATCACGTAATGAACTCCGGATTGATATTTGTCCTTGTGCTGGATTTCCTGATACGCCTGCCTTTCCAAAAAACACCCACCCAGGAAGTGAAGCCCTACCTACTGCTTCCCATCAAACGGAATCGTCTTATAGACTTCCTGCTGATCCGTTCCGGACTGGATGGCTTCAATCTGTTCTGGCTGTTTCTGTTTGTTCCGTTTTCCATCATCACCGTCACCAAATTCTATGGAATCAGTGGTGTGCTGACCTATTGCATTGGCATCTGGCTGCTGATGGTATTCAATAACTACTGGTTCTTGTTGTGCCGCACACTGATGGGTGAGCGCATCTGGTGGCTGGCATTACCGGTAGTAGTATATGGTGGCATTGCCGCCGCACTATTCATTCCGGACAACAGTCCGCTTTTCGACTGTTTTGTCAATCTGGGAGAAGGGTTCATCACCGGTAATATACTGTCATTCATCGGTGTACTGACTGCCATCGCCCTCATGTGGTTCATCAACCGCACCCTGATGCAGAAACTCATCTACAATGAACTGAACAAAGTGGAAGATACACGGATAAAACATGTATCCGAATACAAATTCCTCGACCGCTACGGCGAAATAGGCGAATACATGAGACTGGAACTCAAGTTATTGCTACGCAACAAGATTTGTAAGCGTTCGCTCTATTCCATCACCGGTGTAGTGATAATGTTCAGTAGTATCATTAGCTTTTCCGATGTGTATGACGGAGGTCTGAGAGATTTCTTCGTCCTTTATAATTACATTATCTTCGGCATCATGTTCCTCAGCACACTGATGGGTTACGAAGGCAATTACATTGACGGACTGATGAGCCGCAAGGAATCTATCTACTCGCTGCTGCGTGCCAAATACATACTGTACAGCATTGCATTGCTCATTCCTACGATTCTGATGATTCCCGGTATGGTTACCGGGAAGGTATCCGTACTCGGTTGCATTGCATGGCTGATATTCATTCCGGGAGCCGTATACTGCTGTCTGTTCCAACTGGCAGTCTACAACAATAAGACTACCGACCTGAATTCAAAGATGACCAGCCGGCAGAATATAGGCACCGGTCTGCAGAATCTGATTTCAGGAGGTGCTTTCGGCATACCTTTACTGCTGCTTTTTGCACTGAATGCCATCTTTGGCAAAGAGGTCACCCCCTGGATACTTATCGGCATCGGCGTGGCATTCATCGCCACTTCCAAATTCTGGCTGATGAATGTATATCACCGACTCATGAAACGCCGCTACAAGAATATGGAAGGCTTCAGGGACAGTAGACAGAAATAGAAATCATTAAACATCAATCACTAACATGATACGCATCAACAATTTACAAAAGAATTTCGGCACAAAAAAAGCCGTAGATATAGAGAACTACACCATCGGGCAAGGCGATATGCTGGGACTGGTAGGCAACAACGGTGCAGGCAAGACCACCCTCTTCCGGCTTATTCTTGACTTACTGCAGGCAGACCGGGGCAATGTAACCATCAATGACATTGACGTCAGCAAAAGCGAGGACTGGAAGAACTTCACGGGAGCCTTTATAGACGACGGTTTCCTGATAGACTACCTCACCCCCGAAGAATACTTCTACTTCATCGGTAAGATGTACGGTCTGAAGAAAGAGGAGGTAGACGAACGCCTGCTTCCCTTCGAACGCTTCATGAACGGCGAAGTGATGGGGCAGAAAAAATTCATCCGCAACTATTCTGCCGGAAACAAGCAGAAAATCGGCATCATCTCCGCTATGCTACATCACCCGCAACTGTTGATTCTGGATGAACCGTTCAACTTCCTTGACCCCAGTTCACAGTCTGTAATCAAACACTTGCTGAAAAGATACAATGAAGAGCACGGAGCCACCGTCATCATTTCCAGCCATAACCTGAATCACACAGTGGACGTTTGTCCACGTATTGCATTGTTAGAAAACGGTGTTATTATCCGCGATATACGAAATGAGAACAACTCTGCCGAGCAGGAATTGGAAGCTTACTTCAACGTCGGTGTGGAGGAAGAAGCCGTGGTAGAAGAAACGGTAGTAGAAGCAGCCGTAGAAGAAATAACGGAAAAAGAAGATAAAACGGTAGAAGAAAAAAATTCGGAAGCATGAAAAAATATCTTTCTTATATAGTAGCTCTTACCATCATATTGATAGGCTTAAGTTCCTGCCATACTTCCGCGCCACGCCTGGACTACAAAGCCCTGGCGCAGGCATCCGTCCGTTTGGGAGTGGATATTGAACTGCAGGACAACCACAAGCTATACATCCATGCCTCCGAATGGATAGGCACCCCCTATCGCGCAGGTGGCGACAGCAAACGTGGAACGGACTGCTCCGGACTGGTATCGCAACTGTATAAAAAAGTTTACCACACCCGTCTGTCGAGAAGCACAGACGGGCAACTGAAAGAGAGCAGTAAAATCTCCCGCCGCAACTTGCGTGAGGGAGATTTGGTGTTCTTCACCAGCCGTGCTTCCCGCAAAAAAGTGGCACACGTAGGCATCTACCTCAAGGACGGCAAGTTTATACATGCCAGCACCAGCCAGGGAGTCATAGTCAGCAACCTCCGGGAAAAATATTACACCCAACACTGGCTCTGCGGAGGAAGAATAAAATAATACTAATTTTTCCCTTCTTGTGATTTTCTTTACTCTGTCCCGACTGATAGTCCAGAAACTATTAAAAGAAGAAAACAATGAAGAAACTTTTAGGCATCCTCTTATTCATCAGCATTGCGCTGAGCGCCAATGCACAACTTTTATGGAAAGTATCCGGTAAAGGATTAGAGAAACCATCCTATATTTTCGGTACTTACCATCTCTCTCCACTCAGCATCAAGGACAGCATCGCCGCCATGCCGCAGGCCATGAACGAAACCACCCAAGTCTACGGGGAAGTTGTGATGAGCGAAATGGCGACTCCCGCCTTCATGCAAAGCATGCAACAGCAGATGATGATGCCCAAAGACACCACGCTGCAAAACCTCTTTACTCCCGAGCAATACGAAGAAGTGGGTAAAGTTGTAAAAGAGAATATGATGGTAGACATCGCCATGCTTGCTCAACTGAAACCGGCTGCCATCAACCAGCAGCTTGTCGTCCTGCTCTACATGAAACATACTCCGGGCTTCAACCCGCAAGAACAGCTCGACACTTACTTCCAGCAGCAGGCCGGACAGCAAGGCAAGAAAGTTGGCGGTCTGGAAACAGCCCAGTCACAAATAGACATTCTGTTCAACAGCCAGACGCTGCAACGCCAGGCAAACCTCCTCTACTGCGCTATCAGTGACATCGAGAAAGGTATCGAGCAAAGCAAGCGCCTGATTGCCGCTTATGAAAAGCAAGACCTGGACGCCATGTTGCAACTGATGGAAGAGCGCAACGGCAATTCATGCGACCCGCTGCCCGGTGAGATGGAAGCCATGCTGGATAACCGCAACAAGGCATGGGTTGAAAAGATGCCTGCCATCATGACGGAAGCCCCCACCCTTTTCGTAGTCGGTGCCGGACACCTGCCCGGAGACAATGGAGTGTTGAACCTTCTGAAACAACAAGGATATACCATAGAAGCCATGAAAAAAATATACTACTTTTGCACCAAAGTCTTGGCAGTTATAGTGATAACGGCCATTTTTGACTTGATTCGATAAGAACGCAAGAAGCGAAAGTTATTATTCCTGCCTATTCGGAATCTGGAAAATTCAATAAACGTCATGGGATGATAGCAACAGTTTCTTCACGTCTATGTTATTATATACTTAGGCGTGGGGACTGTTGTCTATTTATGACGTGGGCATTTTCCAGAGCCTCGAATGCAGATAGACAATAACAGTCCTCGCGCTTTTTATATAATAACCTTCGTCAATGGGGACAGACGAAATGAAAGACACCGCGTATGCATCTTACATTATTTGGAGAAGTACAGTTATTTCTGTTAATTGCCGTTACATCTGCAAGCTTTCTATACTGGATAAATCATAAATACAAAAGTCTGAACAGACAGATTATCCGGGCAATAGACATTCCAGTATATCTGCTGAACAGACAAGGTATTGTCGTAAAACTACTTAATACACCTACCGAAAAGGCAAACAGACTTCCGTTCCTGAATCCGGGAGTTCTAAATATCAATAATTTAGTGACAGACGCCGATGAATGCCGGAAATACATGACGTCGCTGTTACGCGTACTGAATACCCGCACTTCGGACAGCCTGACCCTAAAGATAAGAATAGAAAGTGGTGAGAAACTATATATCGCAGTGCGCATGGTCTACCTCAACAGAAATAATGTCATGGCCTTCATACGCGACATTACGGAAGATGAAGTCCAACGCCGGGAAAACGAAAAATACCGTTTCTTCCTTGAAAGTATTCTGGAGAACCTTCCCATCGCCACGACAGTAAAAGACAAAAACGATGAAGGACGCTACCTGATATGGAACAAAAAAGCGGCAGAGATGATGGAAGTCCCCGCTGAGGATATTGTGGGACACTATGAAGAGGAGTTCAAACCCCTAATGCAAGATAATTTCATCCAAGAGACAGACAAAGAAGTTGAAGAGTCGGAAACTCCCCAGTCCTACATCAAACACTTTGTCAATCCCAAAGGCAGAGAGTATATTCTGTCGTTTCACAAAACGCTGGTGTCCTACAACAAAGGGAAAGAGAGGTGGATTGTCAGTTCTGCACTGGACATCACCGAACTGCTGGCAGCCAAAGAGAAAGCAGAAGAAGCCAACCGCCTGAAATCGGCTTTTCTTGCCAATATGAGCCACGAGATACGCACTCCGCTAAACGCCATTGTCGGCTTCTCCTCCATACTTTCCGATGCAATACAAGACGAAGATACAAAGGAATACATACATATCATCGAAGAAAACACCCAGCTGCTGCTGCAACTGATTAACGATATTCTCGACCTGTCACGCATCGAAGCTGGCATTCTCGAATTCACAGAAGGAGATATGGATGTAAACAAGACGCTTGATGAAATGCAGACGATGGCAAAACTGAAACTTCCGTCCGAAGTCAGTATACGTCTCCTGCCCGGTGCGGATTACTGTATTATTCACACAGTCCCCAAACGGGTAAGACAAGTACTGAACAATTATCTGTCAAACGCCCTCAAGCATACGGAAGAAGGTTTCATCGACATTGGTTATCACCTGCCGCAAGAAGACAGGATTCGCTTCTTTGTCCGTGATACCGGTTGCGGCATTCCTCCTGAAAAGCAAAAGGATGTATTCGAACGCTTTGTCAAGCTAAACAGTTTTAAACAAGGCACGGGTCTCGGACTCTCCATCTGCACCATGATTGCCGAGAAAATGAACGGAAAAGTGGGCGTCAGCTCTATTCCGGGGAAAGGTTCCGAATTCTGGTTCGAAATACCCTATCAACCTACCGGAAGCCAACCTGCATAGAAAAGCCCGCCACTGACATGAACTCTGTCAACGACGGGCAACCTAAACCATCACCGATGCTATCCTGACTCACAATACCTATCGAAGCCTAAATCGCAGTTTTCCACTCTGCACCAGTTCTTCATGAGTGATACGATATCGGGACAGTTTTTTTCCTCCCAGTTCCATTTCACGGATATAAAGCGACTCTGCCGACGGGCGTTCCGTCTCTATCACCAGTTGGTCGCGTCCCCAATACTTAGGGTCGAGCTTTATGGTCACCTTATCAAATACCGGAGTAGACAGCGTATAAGCCGGTTCTCCGGGACAATCCGGATAAAAGCCCATCATATTGAAGATAGCCCAAGCGGACATCGTTCCGGTATCATCATTGCCGGGAATTCCGTCGGGGGCATTCTTGAAATACTTCTGCAAAAGGCGGTGCAGCTCTTTCTGCGTGCGCCACTCCTCACCCTTGAAATAAGAAAAAAGATGGGCGTATGCAATGTCCGGTTCGTTGGCAGGGTCGTACAGTCCTTCGTCGAACACACGCTGAAGCTTGTCTACGAACGGCTTCTTTCCACCCATGAGCCGGGCAAGCCCTTTCACATCGTGGGGAACATAGAAAGTATAGTTCCAGGCACAACCTTCGTGAAATCCGGGGTTCGGCTCAAAGTTCTCTCCCTGCCTCGGGTCGAAAGGAGCATAGAATTCACCGTTAGGCAAGATAGGACGGAAAGTACCGTACTCCTTACAGTAATAATGCTTGTAGCCCAGCGAACGTTCGTGGAACAGACGGGCATCCTCCTTCTTGCCAAGCGCAGCGGCTATGCGCGACAAAGCATTGTCGGCAATATAGTATTCCAGGGCATGCGAAACGGAATTGTCATACTGCTCCCGCAGGGGCACATATCCCAATGACACGTAGTCGTCATTGTCCGGTCGGAGCAGATTCTCCGCTCCCGGCAGGGTGGCTCCCTTGCGCATGGCTTCGTAGGCCAGTTCTATATCAAAGTCGCGCAGACCTTTCAGCCAGGTGTCGACGATGACGGGAATGGAAGGGTCACCTTCCATGGTCAGCGTCTCACGTCCGTAGAGTTCCCATTTGGGAAGCCAGCCGTGTTCGCGGTACATGTCGAGCATGGAGCGCACCATCTGCAATTGCCGTTCGGGATATACCAGCGTAAGAAGCTGGTGCACATTGCGGTAAGTGTCCCACAAAGAAAAGACGGTATAACGGTCGCCTTGGGTAGTCAAAATCTTATCACTCTCCATAGCGGGATATTCCCCGTTCACATCCTGCAGGATATTGGGATGTATCAGCGTATGATAGAGTGCCGTATAAAAAACGATTTTCTGTTCCTCCGTACCTCCTTCTACAAGGATGCGCGAAAGGTCATCGTTCCAGCGGCGACGGGCTTCTTCCAGCACTTGACCGAAGTTCTTTCCCTGCTGCTCGGTATCCAGATTGAGGCGGGCATTCTCCATGCTCACAAAAGAGACTCCCATCTGTACTTCCACCTGCTCGCCTTCTTCGGTATCGAATGTAAGATAGGCGCCGATATCATCTCCCGCCAGTTCCTTCTGGTAGCGGGTGTAAAGTTTGTAGCGTCCGTTATCGGGGTCCCATTCGGCCTCTACACCGGTCATGGGGCGCTGCTTCTTCCAGTAGCCCGAAGCGGCGGGCTGCTTGTTGACACGCATCACAAAGTAGATGGGAAAAACGGCTTGTGGGTTGTAGCAGAAAGTACCCAGCAGCTTCATACCTTCAAACTCGCATTTACCCGTCTGGCGCAGAAAAGCTCCCGATTCATTGGTCAGGCCTTCGCCCAGGTTCAGCAGCACATGGCTCTGCCCGGCAGGAAAGGTGAAACGCGCCACACCCGTGCGAGGAGTTGCCGTCACTTCCGTCTTCACATTGTAGCGGGTCAGGAAGTTGCTGTAATATCCGGGGGATGCCTGCTCGTCCTTATAGCGGCTTCCATATTCCTTATAATCTACGGACAGCTCTCCCGTAGTGGGCATCAGCAGCAGAGAACCCAATTCCGGACAGCCCACACCGCTCAAATTGACATGCGAGTATCCGGTGAAGAAACAATTGTGATACTCATAGGGAGTAGACCACCAGCGGGCATCTTTATCGTATTTGTTGTCCTCCGAACCCATCACGTTGAAGGGCACTACGGACATCATTCCATTGGGACAGACGGCTCCCGGATTCGTGGTACCGAAGTTAGTGGTACCGACAAAAGGATTCACATAGTCCGCAGGATGCTTCTCCGCAGCCATAGATGCCGTGAGCATTCCAAAGGAGATGATACAGAAAGTAATCAGTCGTTTCATAATATAGTAAGGATTTGTTCTTTATTAGTTAGTGAGCACGCTACCCATGCCGGTGTCATTGCATGCACTCTGCAAAGTTATTGCAAACGGTCTGCAGTGACACTGCAAACTACTTTGCAGTAGCGCTGCAACAGTTTTGCAGTGACGCTGCATCAGCTTTGCAGTGGCGCTGCAACGGCTTTGCAGTAGCACTGCAAAAAGCATGCAGTATCTTTGCAGTGATATTAAACTAAGTATAAAGCAGTTACGGCAGGCGCTTTTCAGCAATACCGAGCGCCTGCCAACTGCTTGGTACTTACAAAATACTTGTGCGCTTCGTGAACTCCAGAATCTCACGGATATACCCAAAGGCAAGCCCCACTACCGTATCGGCTGCACCGTAGTATACAGCTACACGTTCTCCATCTTGCAACGCTGCGCAAGGGAACACCACGTTGGGAACATCACCTTGCAACTCATAAGGAGCAGCAGGCGCAAGCAGATACTCACGGGTGCGGTAGAGCAACTTGGCAGGATTGTCCTTATCCAGAATAGCTGCTCCCATGGAGTAACGGAAACCGTTACAAGTGGTTATCACGCCATGATAGAACATCAGCCAACCCTCGTCCGTGAGGAACGGTACCGAACCTGCCCCTATCTTGGTACACTGCCAGGCACTTTCGGGGAAAGGCGTAGGAGCCATCACATGGCGGTGTTCGCCCCAGAATTTCATGTCAGGGCTGAAGCTAATGTAGATGTCGCCAAAAGGAGTATGTCCGCTATCGCTGGGACGGCTCAAGAGCGCATATTTGCCATCGAACTTCTGAGGCAACAACACACCGTTGCGGTTGAAAGGCAAGAAAGCATTCTCGCACTGGAAGAACTCCTTGAAATCGAAAGTATAGCCGATGCCGATGGTGGGGCCGTAGTAGCCGTTACACCACGTAATCCAGTAGCGGTCCTCAATCCATGTCACGCGCGGATCGTATTTATATTCGGACTCTATCATGTCCGTATTCCCGGCCTTGAACTTGATTGGCTCATGCTCTATTTCCCAGTGGATGCCGTCCTTGCTGAAACCGGCAAAGATATTCATCTGCACCGCCCGGTTGTCACAACGGAACACACCGGCATAACCATCCTTAAACGGAACCACCGCACTGTTGAAAATGCTGTTCGACGACGGAATATGGTAGCGGTCTATTACGGGATTCTCCGAATAACGCCACATTACATCTTTACAGCCTGCCGGCCGTTCTTCCCAAGGCATTGTGATTTTGTTGCTCATAATTGCTCTATATTATTAATTGGTTATTGTTGTTTCTTCTCATCGGCATACGTAAATGGTATGAAGTACGTAATGAGGAACGCCGGAATGGTGGCAAACAGCGTGAAGGTAAAGAACGCCTCGTACCCCAACCAGTCGCTGACAAAACCGCTGATTGTGCCCGGCAACATCACACCCAGATTCATGATGCCCGAAGCAAAGGCATAATGTGCCATCTGGTGCTTTCCCGGCGCCACCTGCTGCATCATGAACAAAGTCAGTCCCACAAAACCAAAACCATAACCGAAGTACTCGAGCACGATGGCACTACCTATCAGCAACCCGCTTTCCGGCTGGTACATGGCAAGCAGGGTATACGCTACAAAAGGCAGATTGAAGATGCAGCACAGAGAGAACAGCGTCCGCCGCAATCCCCGGTGCGAAATGTAATAGCCTGCCAACAGTGACCCCAGCACAAAGGCTGCCGCCCCATAAGTGCCGTAGTACAAACCTATCTGCTGCTCATTCAGTCCCAAGCCACCTGCCGAACGCTCCGCCTTCAAGAAAAGAGGGACAATCTTCATGACAAAACCCTCGGCAAGGCGATAAAGGATAATGAACGCTATATAGTACCAGATGTGCTTCTTCAAGAAGAAATCCTTGATTACCGCCACCAACTGCTCCCACGTCTCTCTTGCCGACTTGGCGCCGGATGCGGCAGCACCGCCCGATGGCAGCATGCGCATGTGGTAGAAGCCAAGCAGCAGCATCACCGCCGCCAATATCAGCATCACCGTCATCCATGCATGCCGGGTAGCCTCGTGGCGGACTGCCTCTGTGGCACCCTCCACCCCACCGAAACCTACCAGCAAGGCACCTGCCAGCCAGACCAACCCGCCGGACGCCACAATCTTCGCTATATTGTAGAAGGCTCCCTGCCAACCGATATACTTGGCCTGGTCCTGCTTGTTCAGTTCCGACATGTAGACACCATCCGTAGCCACATCGTGCGTGGCTCCGCTGAAAGCAATCACTGCCAGCAGCGCAATGCATATCGCAAAAAAGAACGGTAACTGCAACGCCAAAGCCACCAGAGCAAAACCTGCTCCGGTAACCATCTGCGTCAGTACCACGAAAAACTTCTTCGTCTTGAACATTTCAAGGAACGGACTCCAAAGGAACTTCAGCGTCCAGGGCATCATGATGAGCGACGTCCACAGAGCAATCTGCGCGTCACCGATACCCAGCCCCTTGAACATCAACACAGAAACCATGTTCAGCACCACAAACGGCAATCCCATGGCAAAATATACGGTGGGGACCCACGATATAGGATTATGATTTTTTCGGCTCATCCCTTCTGTATATTATCTGTGTCACTTCAACGGTTCACTGCCCATAGTCAGCTCCAGCGTACCGCCGTCCACTATATCCTGATGCGTGAAGAATGGAGTCTCCAACTTATTGCCGTTCAGCACAATGCTCCGCACATACTTGTTGTCGCGGCTGTTGTTGTGGGCTATCACCTTGAACGACTTGCCGTCTTTCAGATGAACGGTCGCCTCGTTGAACAGCGGGCGTCCGATGGAATATACCGGCTTGCCGGGGCATACCTGATAGAAGCCCATCGCATTCAGAATGTACCATGCAGACATCTGTCCACAGTCTTCATTGCCCGAAAGTCCGTCGGGGTTGTTGAAGTAAAGCGTATGCAGCACCTCATCCACAATCTCCTGCGTACGCCAGGGCTGGCCTACGTAGTTGTAGAGATGGGCAATGTGATGGCTTGGCTCATTGCCGTGGGCATACTGGCCTATCAGACCGGAAATATCCACCGAGGTCGATTCACCTTCCAGCTTGGAATCGGCCGTGAACAGAGAATCCAACTTGCCGATGAAGGCGTCGCGTCCTCCCATCAGTTCCACCAGTCCGTCCACATCGTGGGGAACGAACCAAGTCCACTGCCATGCCGTACCTTCGCAATAGTCATCATTACGGTGATTGGAAGCGCGGGGGTTGAAAGGCGTACGCCAGTTGCCCTCACTGTCCAGTCCGCGCATGAAGCGGGTACTCGGATCGAAATAAACTTTATATCCCTCGGCAAAAGCCGCATACTTATCGCGGTTGGCTTCGTCGTCCAAAGCACCTGCCAGTACGGAGATACACCAGTCATCGTAAGCATATTCCAAAGCTTTAGCCACAGATTCATTGTCTTTATCGCAAGGCACGTAGCCAATCTTGTTCTTCCAGTACTTGGCCTGCGGCATCAGATGCGGCACAACCAAAGGATGGGTGATAATACCCGTCGTATCGTATTCTGCCGTACGGAGGCAAGCCTTGTAAGCCTCCTGCACGTCGAAGTTACGGTATCCCTTTACATAAGAATCCGCTATGAGGGAGGCTGCATGATAACCAATCATGGTACCCGTATAGTTTCCGGCCAGTTCCCACATAGGCAGGACGCCGCCCTCGCGGGACTTCTGGATGAGCGAACGGATGAAAGCCTCGTTCAGTTCAGGATCAATAATCGTCATCAGCGGATGATAGGCACGGAAAGTGTCCCATAAAGAGAAAATGGTGTAGATAGGCTCGTCCACCCTGCCTTGATGGGGCTTCAAGTCCATACCAAAGTAACGTCCGTCAGCATCGGTAAACAAGTTGGGCTGCATACCCGTGTGGTAAAGTGCCGTGTAGAACATGGTACGCTGGTCGTTGTCCTTCGTATCGATGTCAATCTTGGAAAGATAAGTGTTCCACTGCTGGCGGGCAGCACGGCGCACACCGTCAAAATCCCATCCGGAGATTTCGGCTTCCACATTCTTGCGGGCACCGTCCATATCCACGGCAGACACACCTACCTTTACCAATACCTCCTCATTGGGCTCCGTCTGGAATTGCAGTAAAGCTTTAGCTGTAGGCAGAAGCGGACCGCCTTCGTCCAATGCCATGGAGTCCGTGACCAGCGTATAGGTGAATGGTTTGGAGAACTTGGCATAGAAGTTGATATACTGGTCGAAAGCCCAATATACAGTCTTCTTGCGTCCACGGATTTCAGTATCGCTGATTACTTCCAGCTCCATCTGTTCATTCTTCTGGCGCTGGATACTGTAATCCAGGTCGAGGATAAAACCTGCATCTTCCGCTTTCGGGAAGGTATAGCGATGAATCGCCGCACGTTTGGTAGAGGTCAGTTCGGCTTTCACCCCGTAGCGGTCCAAAAATACGGAATAATATCCCGGTTCGGCTGTTTCATTCTCGTGGGAAAAGGCAGAGGCGTACGCCATCTGCTGGCTCTTCGAGCCCATGGAGTGGTAATCCTGCCGACCTACAGTGGGCATCAGCAGCACATCCCCGTAATCGGCACAACCCGTACCGCTGACGTGGGTATGTGAAAATCCGTTGATAGTAGTATCTGCATAGTAATATCCGGAGCAGGCATCCCACTCGTAGATACGCGTGTCGGGGCTGGGCTGAATCATCCCGTTGGGAACTACCGCTCCGGGATAGGTATGCCCATGTCCACCCGTACCGATGAACGGATTGACGTAAGACGCATAGTCCGGTGCCGTCTGGGTACAGCTGCAAACCGCCCCCAGCAGAAAAAGTCCGCCCAACAGTATGGAACTAGATTTCATGTTTTTCTTCATATTGTTTATTGTATAAGTAGGTGTATAGCTTCATAATAGAATCTTGTTATATGAGAATGCTTGAGGAGGGCCGCCCTATTACTTTGAGCAAAGCCCTCCTTTGTTTCATGTATGAAAAGGTTCAAGCATCCGTTTTCCGAAACCTCAGTTTACGGAAAACACGGCATCAGCGTACCTTCTTCATCGTATAGTTCTCACTCACGAAGTAAGGAACATCGGGGAAGATGTCGGTCTCAATCTCACCGCCTACATACTTATAGGGATTGATAGCCCATCTGTTGCCTAAGCCATAGATATGCATATCACCATTAGGAGCAATAGCACCATCCATATAGTAATCATCATAGTTAGGATATGCTTTCCACTGGAAATTCTTGCTGTAAGTACCGAAATGCATCTTGTAGGTAGCAGGGTCTTCAGCATCGCCCTCATGAATGGTTTGCGGATAGATGAGCAGTGCACCGTTATAGTAATCGCAATGCATCGGATACTTACCGGTGATTTCGGGGAAAGTACCCCAGTTGTAAACCACATATCCGGTACCTTCTTCATCCTTCTCTATAATTACATTCTTCTCAAACTCCTGACTGCCTTTCCAATCCCACCAGCGAGGATTGCCTTCTTCATCCACATAGGTAAAGAGAGAATTGCTGGAAGTTACCTTCCACTCGCCGACCAAATCTTCATAACCCAACATTTTGCCCTGATAAGCTTCACCGATACGGCTCCAGTACTTGCCGCTCCACTCCACTTCATCATCAAAAAGTACTTTACTTATTTCCGAAAGCAACGTATAATACTGATACACCAGCGGTTTGGGATTGTAGAACATCTGAATGCCATAACCTTCATCTTTCACTTTCTGGAATTTGCTCTTGTCAAATCCACTCCAACCTCCGTTCAACTCATCATTAATCTTCCAAGGCAGCGGAGCATACTTGGATTTGGGCAGGTTCTCAAAATGAGACTCTTCACGGCCAAAGGCTCCCTCGGGATTCTGATTCTGGTAGTAACCGTAGGTCATATAGTCCACAATGTCACCTACCTTCATACCCTCTACCTCACCGTCTGGAGAGTCGAGCGAACCATATTCATACACACCAATCAACTTGTTGCCAAATACCTGGCGGCACTCATAAACCAAACGCGCGAAGTTGGCACGTGAGCGTGTTTCGAAGCCGGGGCTGGGATTGGAGTTGTTGTAGCTGGTGTACTCATCATCAAAGTCAATACCATCCAAGCCATAGATATCCAAGTAAGCTTTCAGTTCCTTGGCAAAGTCTTTGGCGGCAGCTTCCGAAAGGTTACCCATACCAGCCTCGTCATGGTTGCCAAGAATAGTCATAGCCACCTTAATGCCCTTAGCCTGCAAAGGACGGATGAACTTATCCGCATTTCTCAGCAAGAAGGAAACCTGGTCATTGCAGAAAACATGTACGCGACCGGTCTTGCTATCCACATTGATGTTGGCAGCAAAAATGCTGACTACATCAAAGAAAGGCTTTCCGTCGCTCTTCATGGTATATTCACCCATATTCAAGATGTTCTCGTCATTTACTTCCACAAAGCAATGTGTAAGTATATCACCCTTACTGATACTCTCAGGAATAGCAGCCAAAGGCTTTACCAAGTAAATATATTCCTGATTGTTTGTAGAAACTTCCACACCGTTATTGGCAGATGCAGAAACGGCAACAGCATAAGTCTGTCCGATTGTGCCTCCGGCATTGATATTCAGTTCCACAGAAGCCGACTTCTGTTCGCCCGCCTTGATAGTGGCAGTTCCACCGTTCGCCAGGCTCAGCTTATCGGCGGGATACATTTTATAGCTTGTTCCATTCTTCTTATTGTAAGCCTCCAAAACGTCTTCGTCCACTTTGAAGGTCACCGTAACATCCTGCTCTGCAGCTTTGCTCAGTTCAAAATAGAGATGTCCGGTAGCAACCTTGTCGCCAAAAACAGAAATCGGAGTAAGTTCACGTGCACCGGCGGCAGACTTTACATAGCCATACACGCCATCCACAGTATCCAGCTTGTCACTGTTGCCGGTGTTGATGACAACATCATCTTCACAACCGGTGAAGCATATTCCTGCACATGCAAAAGCCATTGCCAGCAAGCCTGATTTTACATGATTCATATATTTCATAATCAATATCTTTTTATTTGAATTAAGGTATAACTAAATTATTTAGCGGGCAGTTCCACAGCAGTCCAAGTCAATGATTCCACTGCAGTAGCATTGTTCTCATTTCCGCTATAATCGTGAATGGCAGTACCGGCGCCCTCATCGAACTTCCAGTAAGAAACCAGTCCGTCAGCATCCGGCTCTACCTGGTAGAAGTGGTCCTTTGCATTGATTTCTGCTGATGTCAACACCTTGTTCCAGATACGCACCTCTGAGATATTACCTTCCAACCAACGGTCACGATTGTATGAATGGCCAATCCAGAATCCGTTACCTTCATCGGTCATGGTCTGGCCCCAGTTCACGACTCCGCAGTCCAAAGTAGTCTCCAGCATATTCTTACCATTGATGTAGATTATAACTGTTTTTGCATCCGCATCGTAGGTCACAGCGATATGTGTCCATTCGTTTGTCGGAATAACCAGACTCTCATCGGTCACATTGCCGCTACTTGTAGCCACCTGCAACTGGTTTTGAGGAATTCCGGCATCACCGATGCGGAGCAGGAACTTACCTTCGATACCCATAATGGAAGTCAGCATCTTGTCGAACTTGCTTACGCGAATCAACGCTTCTGCCGTCAGTTTATTCATATTATTGGCAACATCCGGATTGGTCCAAGTTACGTAAACCAGATTCTTGGTAATATCAGGAACCGTATTAATCAATGCGGCACCCTTCAGCACGTAGTACATGGTACCGGAGCTCTTCAAGACTCCGATGCTTGCCTGGTCTACCGTAACCGGCAATACATATACCTTCTCACGGTCCAGCTCCGTCAAGTTCTTGAAGCTGACAGTGATGTCGTCTGAAATGACAGCACCGGCCAAAATGGTAGCCTGCGGAGTTTCTACCGTATAATAGTTTTCCGGCAGAGCCTCGGCTGTGTCATAATAGGTAGCGTTATAAGTAGCTACCAGTGAAGGGTCCGCCTTCAAGGCAATAGTTATATCCTGCGATTCAGGACGGGCCATTGAAATCCGGAATGAACCTTCCGTATCGGAAACAGTGTTTTTCAACAACACAGTACTGGTCATCGCCGAGCCGTTGATATACACCTGATTATCGAAATTCTCAACGTCATTATCATTACAAGCAGCAAATACACCTGCCAATAATGCCATCGATACTAAATATATACTTTTCAGTTTCATGATATTCTTTTATTTTTTAGGAGCAGGATTCATAATATTGATAGCTTCTCTCACGTATTGATAGGTATTGGTAGCATTGTAATAATCATTCTGCATGTTCTCAATAGCCAGACCAGCTTTTGTAAACTCTGCAGACGGTTCTGTCACCCAATAAGCAGCTTCCGACAGAGCTCTCAAAGCATTGTAATATCCGGTAGTCTTATCTGTTGTATCCAGAGAGACGGTAGATGCCGATACAATGAAGCGGTCAGCCGGAACACCGTCTGCCATCAAGGCCTGAAGCGCTTCTATCCCCAGTTGGGCAACATCCGTGACATCATTTGTAATCAAGATGATATGGTCACAAGAAGAGAGCACAGACTGGCCTATCAGGTTGGCAGGATACCCCTGGAACACCAGTTGCTTACCTGAATTGGCACTCTTCCAGTTGGATATCACACCGAAGAAAGTATCCTGATTTGCCTTTGCTTCAGCCTTGTCGGCTTCGGACATGTAGATAGGATTGCTACCACGATACTCGGCTACAATACCGTCGAAAGGTGCTTCAAGAGCTATCAGTCTGTTCAGCTCAGCCGACAGATAAGCCGAGAATGCAGATGTTTCTGTTCCTTCTTTCACCTTGTCGGTATGTTCCTTCAAGATATTGTCATAGCTGATGGAATAGAATACTTTCGTTCCCTTCTCATGTACATTTGCAATATCTTCCAATTCGAATTCCGCCAAATCGGGAGTAGTTGCGATAATTACGTCCAGGCTGTCGGGAACATCCGACATGTGCTGCCCGCGGCTGAAAGGAACTTTCTCACTATTATCAAACCAGCCGTATACAATCTTATGGTCAGAATTCTTGTATTCCTGCAAGTTCTTCAGATACTTGGCATACAGTTCGGGAGACTGTTCGTCGATTCCGGGTTCTTTCAGTTTAATACTCTCTGAATCCGTCCAGTCGGAGCAGGCAGACAATGCCAATACGGAAAAAGCTGCCAGCGCGATTCCTTTGAATGATTTCTTATATAATTTCATAATTATTCAGCATTTATTGTTATTATTTGCGTGCCCACCATACGTCAGTAGCCATGTTGTCCGGTCCACCCAGATAGCTGTTTACTGCCTCTTGCACGTTTTCAGTATTACTTGTATATTCTTCAGAAGGATAAGGCATACGGCGTGCACCTTTCTCGCTATCAACAATTCCACCACTCAAGTTACCTTCACTGGTTGCAGGCAACAGTTTGGGATAGCCTGTACGGCGATAGTCAGCCCAAGCTTCGTTACCTAACGGCCAATTCGCAATCCACTTCTGGGTAATGATACGTTCCTGTTTTTCTTCCTTGGATGCCCCTTCATTCCACTTGACAGTAATGGCTGAAAGGTTCTTTTCATAAGTATTAAGACCGGCGGGATCTTTGTAAAGAGCAGGTACACTGCTTTCATCAGCCAGATAGCTGTCTACACCGGTAGCTCCCCACTGTTCGAAAGAGAGACGGACACCTTGTTCATAAAAATCAGCAGCGGTTCCTTTCATGTTGAAACCATAGATTGCAGTGGCTTCAGCACGCAAAAAAGCAACTTCTGCCGCATTCATCCAAAGCACGGGATCAGAAGAGGAAATCTTCACACGTGAATAATTGATGAAATACTCCTTCATCTTACTGAGGTTGATACCGCGACGTAATCCTACATAAGTCTCTCCAGGCCATTTTGATTCCTCAAAATAGCTGGCACGACGATTGTCGTTGTAACCGTTCATGTAGCAGATGATGTCGGCAGCAGGATGGGTATCACCACCTGAAGCTTCTTCATTGTAACGTACTGCCACAAACAACGGATTGCTAATTGTACCGAAATACTTCCATGTAGCATTGTCTGCATTTGTTTCAATCAGACCCAACTCGTGATTCACTGCACTTTCAGCCATTTCTTTAGCCTTAGCAGGGCTTACATTGGCAATACGGATAGCCAAACGCAGTTTCAATGAATTGGCAAACTTCACCCACTTCTGTACATTACCACTGTACACGAAATCTGCAGAAGCAACCAACGCCGCATTTCTGTTTTCAGTCAGCACCTCGATGGATTCGTCCAGTTCCTTGAAGAATGCGTTATATACTTCTTCCTGCGTATCATAAGGAATGGTAATCTTGCCATCCTGACCGATTTTAGAATAAGGAATAGGACCATACGCATCAGTCACGCGACTCATGGCAGCAACCTTTATGATTTGAGCAATGGCATAAGGAACCGGATTATTGGTATTCTCCGATACTTGTTTCACTGTGCTCAAGTTACCGTAAAGTGTTGAAATGATACGGTCACTTATCAAGAACACACGCGTCCAGTCATTTGTAGCATTAAAATTGGATATTGTATTGGACCAGCCGGCATTTGAATCGGCAAAATAACCTCCCAACGGTCCACCCAACAAACAATCAGTAAACTGTGCCGTATTGACATCTGATGAGATAACCGTACTTGCCAAGTTACTCATGGCAGAACCCAGTGCATAATCATCCGGAGTCAAATCACCCGGTTGATAAGGATTGGAGTTGATATCCATATAATTGCCGGTACAGGACATAAAGCCCATAACCAACGGAGCAACAATCAATTTATTTATAATATTTTTCTTTTTCATATCGTTTGGTATTAAAATTTAAAGCTCAAGCTAAAGCCGATGTTACGCAAAGCCGGCATCATGAAATAGTCTATTCCCTGATAAAAGTTATCGGTAGAAGCTACACTTTCGGGATCGAAAGGAGCCTTGCTGTAAATCATCCACAAGTTGCGGCCTACCAACGAAACCTTGATATCGCACACATCATTCAACAACTTTCTGGGGATGGTGTAACCCAAAGATACTTCCTGCAGACGAACATTGGTAGCAGAATAAGTGTAGTATTGGGGAACAGACGTGCCGCTACCTACTACACCGTACCATGTTTCGGGGTTTACCTTATCTCTACCATTCACCAACACGTAACCTAAATCACGTGCATCGGCAGAAGCCTCGGACACACCGTAATAGTCCAACATAGCTTGTGTACGTGAGTAAACCACACCACCCAAACGGGCTGAAATCAAGAAACCTGCTGTGAAATTCTTCCAAATGAAGTTATTACGCCAAGCCAAATTACCTTTAGGAAGTACGCTTCCCAACTTGATATATTTATCCGGGTCCGTTATGGCTTCCGTAGCAACCGTTCCATTTTGGTCCACAAAAATCTGTCCGTTGGCATCACGTTTCATATCCCGCAGGGAGTAAAGGTCACCCATGCTCCCACCTTCTTTCAGTAAGAAGCGGGCATCACCTAAACCACCCATGTTCAACGTACTCAAAGAGAACAGCTCACCGGTAACGGGATTGATGGTTCATAGTCTTGGCATTGTAATATGTCACGTCCAATTCAAAGTTCTTGAGGAAACGCATGTTCAAACCGATTTCCCAAGAATTGGTACGCTCAGGTTTCAGATTGTACAACGGATATTGGGTCGTGATACTCCACTGGCCGGAACTTGAATTCCATTCATAGTGAGGATTAGCCAAATATCTGGAGAAAGCACTACCAACAGATGCCCATGAACCACGAACCTTTATAAAAGAAAGATAATCTTTGTTCAAGTTAGGCATTAGCTCAGACAGTACAACAGAACCACCGACTGAAGGATAGAAGAATGATTTGCTGTTGGAGTTGGGACCTGCCAGCTGTGAAGGCCAGTCGTTACGTCCGGTCAGCGTCAAGAAGTAAGTGTTCTTGTAACCAAGCTCAGCCGAAGCGAAGAGAGACTGGGTCTGTTCACGCCATCCTTCCTGCAAACGCTGTGTCTTGCTGGCACTCAGGTTCTGGATGGCAAAGTAGTTGGTCAAACCTACCGGTTCGCCGCTGAAGGCATCGCCACCATCAGCAATCGGACCACGTGTTTTCATTGCATCCGAACGTATATCGGAGAATGAACCACCGACGTTGGCCTGGAGTGACCAATCTTCACCGAAATATTTGTTGATACTCACCAGGAAGTCTGCATACAACTGTTTGTCCTGCGTCTTGGTAATACCATAAAGACCTCGTGAAGAGCTCTCGGTGAGCTGTGTATTGGTAGAAGCATAGAACTTTTCTGTATAATCATTGTTGGAGTTATCCAAACGTACACGTCCTGAAACAGTCAGCCAGTCCAGAATCTTATAGCTCAAACCGGCATTCAGCATATAGCGGTCCTTCTTGTTCTGGCGCAGATTGCGGTAGTTAATCCAATAAGGATTCTGCATTACCATACCTTCGTCACCTACCGGCCAGTATTGCGTATAAATCTTACGGGCAGCGTCATAGCGCTCATACATGCTGATATCAGACCAGTCGTTGCTGCGCGGGAACAAATAAGCACCCACCAACGGGTTGTTGTAAGTACCCTGGTTCGTCATGTTCTGGTCATTCTGCAGAATATAGCTTGCACCGAAGTCCAGAGTCATCTTGTCGTCCAGGAAAGTAGTGGTGTTACGTACCGTGAAGTTGTAACGGTTGTATTTGTTGTTGGGAACAATCCCCTTGGAGTTTACTGCAGCAGCCGATGCATACGTCTGATTTTTCTCTGTACCGGTTGACAAAGAAATACTTTCCGTACCTATAATACCCGTCTGGAAATAATCATCTTTCGGGCTGTAATTGTAATTATTGGCAGCAGACAAAGGTGCTCCCCAGCTCATGGCTCCTGAAGTACTCATCACACCACCGGTTCCCGTACCGTAACGGTTTTGGAAGCTCGGCACCACAAACGGATTGGTGAATTCGGTATTGCTGCTGACAGTAAGGCTCACCTTACCTTCTTTACCTTTCTTTGTAGTAATGACAATGGCACCGTTGGCAGCTTCCGAAC
>PPYE01776391.1_pt1 | contig 27174 bp, 19 predicted proteins | sample 1559881 | NCBI WGS metagenome assembly PPYE01 (sample SAMN08240022, study PRJNA423297) | Human gut metagenome, whole genome shotgun sequencing project. | reverse complement strand
CCTGAACATTGTATGACCTGTTAATGCAGGGACGCTTAACGCTACACGTCCGCATATTAGTACATATATCTCAGGTTAGCGGCGTTTTTTTAAGGGTAAATGTCAGTGCAGTTGTAACGATACACTCACGAAATTATTAATACCTTGTCGGTACTGAAACTGTTTTCGGCTGTGTTGGTGATATATTTCACAATGAGGTTTTATCAATAATCAGTTTATCTAAAAACAAAGCCCGTAGCCTAAGCCTACGGGCGATTCTTATAATTTACTCTGCGTCTGACTTATCCGCACTTTCCTGTACCTGCGGCTTGCTTACCGAGGCAATATCATTCATATGGCTGACGGTCATAAGATAATCCACCTTGCTTTGTACGCCGTCCTTTGTGGCTGTGCCGGTCTGCTCCATTGAGGTGCAGTATCCGTCTTTATCAATTGTATACACAACGCTGAAGCTGTCAAGGTCACCGACAAGGCCGAGCTGAGAAGCCATTGAGCTGTTGAGCTTTGAAACATCGTACTGCATAGTGATTACCTTTGTGTCCGCCGTATTCTTTACTTCCGAGCTTGTCACGCTTTCGGGCTTTATGAATATCATACCCTCTGCGGTCATAGACATCTTGTTAGTGCGTGTGTAGCATACATAATCCTTATCGCCGCTCACAAGAGTATGCCATTCGCCGTCGGAATAATAGTTGTACTCCGAGCCGTTGTGATATTCATAATATTTTGTTTTGCCGTCTGTGCCGAAATAGCTGTACGATAGGGTATCGCTCTTATCGTAGCAGAATGTCAGTTCCTGCGTAACCGTACCGGTTTGCTTATCCGTAACCGTGATCTCGGCTGAATACAGCGAGGAATACAGCTTTCGTGCGTTTTCTATGTCGCTGTAGCCGTCAATATGCGAATAATCGGCACTGCACGCCGTTATTGACGCTACAGCCGTTAAAGCCGTGATAAATGCGGCTGCGATTTTTCCTGTTCTTTTCAATATAATGCTCCTTTGAAATCTAAACAGTAAAGACTGTTAAATAAAAATACAGCGGGTGACCTGCTTTACGCAAAATCCCCGCTGTTTCTTTATAAATGTAATTCTGTCCGTCTACACTTTTCTACACGTCTACACATCGGGTTATTACCCGATATACACTACTTGGTCGGGAGTGTGAATTATTCTGCAAAACCGCTTTCAACGAGCTTTACAAGGCCGTCAACAGCAAGCTGCTCATCAGAGCCGTCAGCAATGATTCTGATAGTTGTACCGCCTACAATGCCGAGTGAAAGGATACCGAGAAGGCTCTTTGCGTTTACTCTTCTTTCTTCCTTCTCAACCCAGATTGATGACTTGTACTCGTTAGCCTTCTGGATGAAGAATGTTGCGGGTCTTGCGTGTAAACCTACCTGATTCTTAACGCTTACTTCTTTAACAAACATGATTGGTTACCTCCGTAAAATCGTATTATCTTTCCGTCGAGCTGTCCGCATTGAGATGTTATGCGGTATCTCCGCTCTGTACCTATAGTATATCCAAATGTTCTTTGTTCGTCAACAAAGATTTTTCAATTTGTCAATTTTTCTGCGATTATTTTTCACTTTTGTTCAATAGTCCTTAAACATTTCACGATAGTTTGTGTGATATGCACAAAAAACTTTCAACAAAGTATTCAACATATACATTAGTTTTCAACCGTTTTGCTTATTTTGGCTGTTTTACCCTTTGAAATGCTTTGTCCATATGGAAATGGCTGTTGCTGAAAATAAGGCTTCTCTGATAGTTCTGCTTTAAGCCGAAATCACAGCCTGCACCTGAAATCATCATAAGAGAACTCTCTTATTTTCCGCATACCGAGCGAGGTATTATAATATATTGACGGCAGAGCCATACCGTTGAACGTATTGTTCTTTACCATTGAGTATATCGACATATCGCACAGCACAAGGCGGTCGCCCTGTTTAAGCGGCTCGTCGAATGAATAATCTCCTATCACATCACCTGCAAGGCAGGTGTTGCCGCCAAGCCGCACATCGACAGCCCTTTCGCCCTTTTCTCCGGCAATATTGCCGTTTGGCTGAATGATAACTGGACGGTACGGCATTTCAAGCACATCGGGCATATGGCAGGCGGCTGAAGCGTCAAGTATCGCTATATCGTCCTCGCCGTTTACTTTTCCGTCTATCACGTCAAGTACCGTTGTTACAAGAAATCCTGCATTCAGTGCGACAGCCTCGCCCGGCTCAAGATACACCTCAAGCCCGTATTCATTCTTGAAATGGTTTATCACCTCAACAAGCGTGTCAATATCGTAGTCATCCCTTGTTATATGGTGTCCTCCGCCGAAATTTATAACGCTCATCTTATCAAGATACTTGCCGAACTGCACCTCTACCTCCTTTGCGGTACGCATTAAGTCGTCGCTGTTCTGCTCGCAGAGAGTGTGAAAATGAAGTCCGTCTATTTCGTCAAGGATTTCCTCGCCGTAACGCTTTATATCCTCCTCAAATGAAGCAAGCGTCTGTCCGAGCCTTGAGCCGGGAGCGCACGGGTCGTATATCTCGTGTCCCTCCTGTGTGGAAAATCTCGGATTTACACGGATAAGGCAGTGCTTGTCCTTTACTGCGTCACGGTGCAGGGCAAACTGCCTTATTGAATTGAACACAAAATGTCCTGCGTACTTTGCAAGCTCGTTTATCTCGCTGTCTGTATAGGCAGGAGAGAAAACGTGCGTTTCATTGCCGAAATATTCATATCCGAGCCGTGCCTCGTAAAGTCCGCTTGCGGTAGTACCGCTGAGATAGCCGCTTATCAGAGGATAGGTGCTGTACATCGAAAACGCTTTCTGCGCCAGAAGTATTTTACAGCCTGTCATATCCTGTACGCTTTTCAGTATCTCACAGTTGCGTCTGAGATAGCATTCTTCTGTGACATAGCACGGGGTATCTACCTTGTTTATATCAAAAGTCGGTGTGTTCATATTTTGCTCCAGTCTATTGTGTCGGGTATCAGGTAATCGTCAACGTCAAAGCGACGTTTTTTGAAGTAATAATGCTTGTCCTCATCCGTTATTTCACGGATAACTCTTGCAGGATTTCCTGCGGCTATGCAGTTGTCGGGAATATTCTTTGTCACAACGCTCCCGGCACCGATAACAACGCCGTTTCCGACCTTTACTCCCGGTGTGATTACAACGTTTCCGCCTATCCATACGTTATCGCCTATCGTTATATCTATGCCGTATTCATAGCCTGTGTTACGGGGAATATAATGTATGGGATGACCTGCTGTGTAGATGGCTACATTTGGGGCAAGCATAACATTATTGCCGATTTTAACCTTGCCGACATCAAGTATTACCAGATTATAGTTTGCAAAGAAGTTATCGCCGACCTCGATATTACTGCCGTAATCGCAGTGGAACGGCTGTTCTATATGAATAGTGTCACCTGTCTTACCGAGAAGCGAGCGGAGGATTTTGTCCATTTTATCTCGGTCATCCGGGTGGCAGTTGTTGAATTCGTATATTTTACGCTTGCATTCCGCACGTTCTTCGCTCAGCCCGTCAAGCCAGGCCTTATAGGGAAGATTTGCGTGCATACGCTGTTTAATATCCATATTGTTTCTCCTTTATAATAAGCCGGATTTAAGTTCTACAAGCGTATTTTAGCACAATGCAAAGGAAAATGCAACTGTATCAACCTGATACTGTGAAGCTGTTGACATCGACTTGATTTTATGTTAAAATACAAATAAAGAGGGAAACGACAGACGGTCGCTCCCTAAAGTTTGATTAAGAATAATCGCCTCGAGTTTAGCGGCTGGGGCGGTTATTTCTTTTTATTAAAAGAAAATGATGGTGAATATCATAACTGTGAAAGCAGTAAGAAATATTCCTATCTGTGTTAAATCGCTTAGCGTTATGTACACAGCTTCACCTCCTTTCTAAGTGCCTAAAGCACTTTCGGGAGATGAATTTGACCGCCTGACGTCCAAGGGTTCCCCTCGTGAATATTTTAGCATATCATAGTGGAAAATGCAACTTGTCTGAACTTGACAATGCGCTAAAGTCTTTATCGATAATCCAATTTGAAATTGATTTTTTCTCAATTATTAAGCGGTGGACTGTTGACTATCTATAGATTATAATATAATTACAGTTCGATCGACTGAATATTTGAATTGGAGTTGTAAATATGAGTTTCGGAAATATTATTAAAAAACTGCGCTCAGATAGGAATATGACGCAAGAACAACTTGCCGAAGTGCTTTCGATCTCTGCGCAGGCGGTAAGTCGTTGGGAAACAAATATTGCTTTACCTGATATTTCACTGCTGCCTATACTGGCAAACTTTTTCGATGTAACGACCGACTTCTTGCTGGAAGTCGATGCTTCGTCAAGAGAAAAAGAAATTGAGTCGCTGTCAGAAGCCGCAAGAGAATATACGACCAATGGTCAGTGGTCAAAAGGCGTTGAAATTTTGCGAAAAGCTATCAGAAAATATCCGTCAGCATATAAGTTGTCGCACGAGCTCGCAAGTGCTTTGTATTGTTCGCCGCAAGAAACAGATACAATATCTGATGAGCATTACGAAAAATTGTTACAGGAAGTTGTTTCACTCGAAGAAAATGTGCTTGAAAACTCTAAGGATACAGAATTAAGGCATGACGCAATTCAGTTGCTTTGTTATGCTTATCCCAAATTAAATATGCCCGAAAAAGCGGAAAGCCTTGCAAATACAATGCCTTATGCTCATCAGTGCAGAGAAAATCTGCTTGTATCTGTATCCGACAAAACCAAACGATACAGATACCAGCAGGAGGCAATTTTAACCCACTTGCAATTAATGCTTTCCGGTATAACCTTCAACTGTGCTCCTTTGGATGATAACACAAAGCCTTATACACCCGAGGAACTTATTTTATTGAATAAAAAAGTCATCGACATATTGAACATAATCTTTGAAGATAAGAATTATGGCTTTTTTAAGCAAAAAATCGCATGGACATATCTCGATATTGCTTGGTTCTATGCCAAAATCAACAATCGCAATGAAACCATAAAATATCTGACCCTTGCCAAAAATCAATCTATCGATAATGATAAAGCAGTATACAAGCCGACAGAAACATATACCAGCCTGATTGCGCGCGGAAAAGAGTACGGCGAAGTTTGGCATAATATTAATGCGAATGATTCAATGCACCAGATAAACGAAATGGACGATAAAATATATGACTTTATCAGAGATGATGTTGAATTTAAAAAAATCGCAGAAGAATTAAGACAATATGCGCACGAGCGTTAATATCCGTCCATTTTGCTCCTAAATCTAATATATAAGTGCAGAAAAATCAAGATTACAGATCCGAACAAGCAGGGTTTTCCTCAGCAAATGTTTCAGCATATAGCTTAAGGATAGGCAACAGCAAACCGCAGTATCGAAACTGACCCGATACTGCGGTTTCACTTACATTCAGATATGAAATCACATAACATCAGCTTTTATCCCCTGATAAGTATCCCTCAGCTTCATCTGACGGTCTATGCCGCCAAGTACCGCAATTTTGTCGGCACTCCACAGGGGAGCTGCCAGACAACGCTTGTCCGCATCGCCGGTGATCCGCTCTATGACAATGTCGGCGGGGAGATATTCAAGCTGTGATATTACTATATCTATGTACTCGTCACGGGTGAGCGGAACGTAACCGCCCGACAGGAAGAGCCGTTCAAGAGCGGTGCCGTGATTTATATGAAGAAGGTGTATCTTCACGGCGGCAGGGTGCAGACGGGCGACCTCCTTTGCGGTTTCGAGCATATCGGCTTTTGTTTCGCCCGGCAAGCCGTCAATCAGATGAAGGCAGGTGCGTATGCCGGATTCTTGCAGTTTACGGTAGCCCTCCAGAAACTCGTCATAGGTGTAGCATCTGTTGATGATTTGTGCTGATTTATCGTGTATTGTCTGCAAGCCAAGCTCAACGGTAAGGCGGGTCTTGCTGTTAATGTCACAGAGCAGGGCAATAACATCATCGGGAAGGCAGTCGGCCCTTGTGCCGATTGAAATTCCGTGTACTCCGAAATCAAGCGCCGCAGTGTATGCCTCTTTAAGCGTTGCGACAGGTGCGTATGTGTTGGTATTTGCCTGAAAGTAGGCTGTAATGAGGCTGTCCGGGTGTTTCTTGTATATACGTTCCTTTTCAGCGGCAAGCTGACGCTTTACGCTGTCGTAGATTTCACCGTCAGATTTTTCGGTGAAGTAGCCGCTTCCGCCCATACAGTAGATACATCCGCCCGTGCCTTTTGTGCCGTCTTTATTCGGGCAGGTGAAGCCTGCGTCAATGACCGCCTTGAACACTTTGCTGTTGAACGATGATTTATTATAGTAATTCAACGTGTGATAACGCTTGTTGTCATCGGAATATATAAAAGGGTTTGTATTGTTCATAGTTCTCCTTATGTTGCTTGAAAATTTAATGATACACGAAAAATAAATATACCGGTGTAAATGCAATAGCAAAATTAATCAATGCTTTCATATTTCTTAATTAAACTTTACAATTGCGGTATTGACTTTGATGCCGTAGGGGTGTATAATTAACTGGTATCTGCATACAGCGGATATAATACAGAGGTATAGACATAACAAACAGGAGGAAATAATTATGCCATTTTGTCCTAAATGCGGAACAGAGTATCAGGATGGCTCAAAGTTCTGCGCAAAGTGCGGTGCAAACCTTGACGGTTCTGTTGCACCTGTTCCGATAAATCAAAATCCGGGCTTCTTTCAGAAAATATTTGACACAAAGAATGTAACTTCTACAATGGACGCCAACGATATAAACACAGGTAAGGCAATGTCAATACTCGCTTATTGTGCGGTACTCGCATACATACTTACAGGCTGGATATTCGGCGGCTTTATTGCAATCATCGTGCTTGCAGGTATGCTTGTAGCTCCCTGTATCACAGCGGGCAAGTCAAAGTTCTTACAGTATCATCTTTCAATGATATTCCCTGTTATTCTCGGTGTAATGACAGTGGGAGCTATTGAATACTTCTTTGCAAGAATTCTGTACAACGCTGTTTACTGCGGTATTTTCTACGCTACATTCAACGAATTTGCCGCAGGCTTGGTAGGTGTTCTTTTAGCTTGGCTGATACACATAATATTCATGGCTGTACCGATAATCATACTGGTAACCGGCCTTATCAATGCTATCGGCGGCAAGGCCAAGGATCTTCCCCTTATCGGCAGAATCAAGATGATATTTGAAAAGTAAACATATGCTAAAACAGCCTTCGCTTTTGCGGAGGCTGTTTTTTATTCTCCGAATGATATTTTACACTTTTGCAGGTAAAATTTCAATATCAAAAGTGAATTTTCTGTCGGAGGAATATTAAATTGTTTGAATCGCTATAATACGGCGATTTTTGTTTTGTTAAGCCTGATCATAAAGATAACGGAAACAAGAGCAGATATAGCTTCTGCTATCGGGAACACCCACCACATAAGCATATCGGGCGCACCGCCGAGAACAAGGAGCGAAAATCCCCACGCTACCGGCAATACAAGCACAAGCTGACGCAACAGCGATACTATGAGCGATTGCAAACCGCCGTCGATCGCTTGAAATATGCCCTGAAATGCGATATTCATTCCTGCAAATACAAAGCTTATTGTGATAATGCGCATTGCGTCTGTACATAGCCTGAGTGAGTTGCCCGAAAGCGAGAACATCTCGCCGAGAGGTACGGCGAAAATTTCGATAAGAATTGTGCCGAGCGCCATTATTATAAGCGTGTAGAGCATACCGTACTTTATGCCGTTTTTGATACGGGCCTTGTCTGCCATTCCGTGAGCGTAGGATATGACGGGAGTTATTGCGTCACGCATACCGAAAGCGGCAAACAGGAAGAACTGCTGTACCTTGTAGTAAAGTCCGTAGGCGGTGACAGCGTCCACGCTTACCGAGCCTAAGATTACGTTCATACCGTAGGTCATTATCGACATAAGCGCCTGTGCGATTATAGCCGGAAGTCCTATAGAGTATATGCCCTTGATAATTTTCATATCGGGCTTTTTGTAACGCAGTTTTTTTACTATTTCCGTGTTGAATTTGATATGAAAGATAAGAGCGGTGACAAGAGAAACTATCTGACCGATAACCGTTGCGAGAGCCGCACCTTTTACTTTCATTTCCGGAAAACCGAGAAGTCCGTATATCATTATCGGGTCGAGTATTATGTTGGTGACAGCGCCTGCTATCTGGGCTATCGTCGAAAAAAGCGACCTACCCGTTGCCTGAAGCAATTTTTCATATATCGAAAAGAACGTGATACCGAATGACATTGTACAGCATATCGTAAGGTAATCGACCGCCATTCCCGCTATCTCCCCGTCCTGCGTCTGCGTGCGGATATAAGGCTCTACACCGAACAGTCCGACAAGCAGAAAAACAACATATATTATAAGCGCAAGAAATTCCGCATTGCCGGAGGTTAGGCTCGCTTTTTCCTTATCGCTTTGTCCGAGAGATTTTGAAAGCAGAGCATTTGCTCCAACACCTGTGCCTATACCTACCGCCACCATAAGCATCTGCATAGGAAAGGCAAGTGTCAGTGCGTTGAACGCCGCCTCGCCGCCCGTCTGCATATTCGTTACAAATGCGCTGTCAACTATGTTGTAGACTGCCTGCAATACCATTGAGAGTATCACGGGAAGTCCCGTTTTGAGCAACAGCTTTTTTACAGGCTCTGTCCCGAGCCTGTTTACTTTTTCCTGTTCCATATTTATATTCCTTTCTTTTGGCAAAAAAATAAAGCGTAAATCCGTGTCCGGATTTACGCTTTCGCTACTCGACTGTATTTATTTTAGCATTTTGATTTCGTTTTTGTCAAGCCGACAGAAAAATTTCGGCGTTTTTATAACTCTGCGGCGGTAAAAACAAGGTCGATTTGTCAGATATTTTACCGCCTTATATAAATATGATAAGCGGCAAAATGACGGTTATTTCCCCGCACCCCAGTATTTCCTGTCAAGACTTCTGAAATTTACCGCCGAGGATATATCCTGCCGCCTTATTATCTCGCTTCCTGCAAGGTCAGCACAGGTGCGTGCTACTTTAAGTATCCTGTCGTATGCCCTTGCCGACAGCCCCATTTTATCAAAGCAGTCGGAGAGCATCTGCTTTGCGTTTTCGTCCATAGGACACATTTCGTGAAGATATGAGGGCGGAATTTTGGAGTTCGAGCGTATTTCCGTACCTGCAAAACGCTTTTGCTGTATTTCTCTTGCTTTCATTATACGTTCAAGCACGGCACTGCTCGGCTCGCCCTTTTTCGCACTGCTTATTTCCTCGTAAGATAACTGCGGCATTTCAACCTGTATATCTATCCTGTCAAGAACAGGGCGGCTTATCTTGCCGAGATAGTTCTGTATCATATTCTGAGAGCAGGTGCATTTTCCCTTCGGGTTGCCGAAGTTTCCGCAAGGACAGGGGTTCATTGCGGCAACAAGCATAATATCGCACGGGTAGGACACCGACCCTTGCGCTCTTGATATGGTTATAACTCCGTCTTCAAGCGGTTGTCTGAGCGTTTCAAGCGTCCTGCGGTCAAATTCCGGCAGTTCGTCAAGAAATAATACTCCGTTATGTGCAAGGGATATTTCACCCGGGCGTGGTATACTTCCGCCGCCGATAAGACCTACTGCCGAGGCGGTATGTGATACGCTTCTGAACGGGCGAACCGTGACTATCGGCTTTTCACGGTCGAGCATACCTGCTATTGAATGTATTCCTGTTGTTTCAATGCTTTCGTCAAAGGTCATCGGAGGAAGGATAGACGGTATACGCTTTGCTATCATGCTTTTTCCCGTACCGGGAGGACCGATAAGCAATACATTATGGAAGCCTGCGGCGGCTACCTCCAGAGCGTGACGGGCGAGTGCCTGACCCTTTACATCGGATAAGTCCTCCGTTTCAAACATCTCTGCGGACGGAACGTAGGGAGGCTCGGGCGATATACGCTTCTTTCCTGTGAAATGGTTTATAAGGTCGGAAATATGGCTTATTCCGTATACGGACAGACCCTCAACAACGGACGCTTCCTTGGCGTTTTCGGCAGGGAGGAACAGCCGTTTTATACCGCATTTCTTGGCTTCTATCGCCATGCTGATAATTCCGCCCGTGAAAACAAGCGAGCCGCCGAGCGAAACCTCTCCGATAAAGGCACAGTCTGACAAATCATCGGTTATTATATTGTTTACCGCAAGAATGGCGGCGATTATCGTGAAGTCGTACAGCGAGCCGCATTTGCGTACATCCGCAGGAGCAAGATTTACCGTGAGGCGCTGACCGCTGACGGAGATTCCGATACCCGATAACGCACCCTTTATACGCATCCTGCTTTCCTGTACCGCAAGGTCGCCCAGTCCTACTATATCGAAGGACGGCTGACCTCTTGAGGACATTATTTCTGCGGTGACTTTAAAGGCATTCATACCGAAAAGTCCCATACCGTTTACCTGAGAATACATATTTACACCCGTTTCATATCATTTTAAGTGATTGCTATGTAATGATTATACAACGTTTTAGGTATATTTTCAACAAAAACGGGAATTTTTGATTTCAAAAAATTTAATAATATTTTTACGATTTTATTTGCATTTACGGCGGAAAAATGTTATACTGTTTGTTGAATGGAATTTTAGGTTAGCCACAGCTATATTTACCTAATTTTTAAATACAGCAAACTGTGCTACCGTTTTATACAGAAAGGACAGACTATTATGGCAAACACTACAGAGCTTTATAACGAATGGCTTGAAAAAGCGGTCAAGGATCCCGATTTAAAGACAGAGCTTGAGAATGTAAAGGGCAAGGACGAAGAAATAAACGACCGTTTCTACCGTGATCTTGAATTCGGCACGGGCGGTCTGAGAGGCGTTATCGGCGCAGGTACAAACAGAATGAACGTTTATACCGTAGGCAAGGCTACTCAGGGTCTTGCAAACTACCTCAAGAACACAGGCAAGAGCGATCTTAAGGTTGCTGTTGCATACGACAGCAGAATAAAGTCTGACGTATTTGCAAAGCACGCCGCTTCAATATTTGCCGCAAACGGCATTACAGCAAACATCTACACAGAGCTTATGCCCACACCTATGCTTTCTTGGGCTGTAAGAGCGCTCGGCTGTGACGCAGGTATCATTGTTACCGCAAGCCACAATCCTGCAAAGTATAACGGTTATAAGGTTTACGGAAGCGACGGCTGTCAGGTTACTCTTGAAGCCGCTGAAAAGATTCTCGGTGAGATTGAGAAGCTCAATATCTTCGCAGACGTAAAGAGCGGCGACTTTGAGCAGTTTGTAAACGAAGGAAAAATAAAGTACATCGGTCAGGATGTTATTGACGAATATATCGCAAACGTTAAAAAGCAGTCCATCCACCCCGAGCTTTGTGCAAAGAGCGGACTGAAGGTTGTTTATACTCCTCTTAACGGTGCAGGCAACAAGCCCGTCCGCCGTATCTTAAAGGAAATCGGTATAAACAACGTTGTAGTTGTAAAGGAACAGGAAATGCCCGACGGCAACTTCACTACCTGCCCCTATCCCAACCCCGAGATAAAGGAAGCTCTGCACTTAGGTCTTGAGCTTTGCAAGACAGAAAAGCCCGACTTACTGCTTGCTACCGACCCCGACAGCGACCGTGTAGGTATCGCAGTTCCCGACGGTGACAACTACGTTCTGTTCACAGGTAACGAGGTAGGCGCAATGCTGCTCGAATATATCTGCAAGGAGCGTATCGCCGCAGGTACAATGCCCGCAAACCCCGTTGCAGTAAAGACAATAGTTACTACCGATCTTGTAAAGGCTATCGCCGCTAAGTACGGCGTAGAGCTCAGAGAAGTTCTTACAGGCTTCAAGTTCATTGGTGAGCAGATCGGCTTCTTAGAGGCAAAGGGCGAGGAAAACAGATATATCTTCGGCTTTGAGGAAAGCTACGGCTACCTTGCAGGCTCTTATGTAAGAGATAAGGACGCTGTTGTAGCGTCTATGCTTATCTGCGAGATGGCGGCATTCTATCGTTCACAGGGTATTTCTCTTGTACAGGCAAGAGCAAAGATGTACAGCGACTACGGCTTCTACTGCAACAAGCTCGATACATTCACATTCGAGGGTGAAACAGGTATGAAGAAGATGAACGCTATCATGGATACTCTCAGAAACGAAAAGCTCGACGCTGTGGCAGGTCTTAAGGTTATCGGCAAGGCTGATTACAAGCTCAGCGTAAAGACAGACTACGAAAGCGGCAAGACAGAAGAACTCACACTTCCTAAGTCAAACGTTATCACATTCTACCTTGAGGATAACGCAAGCGTAGTAATAAGACCCTCCGGTACTGAGCCTAAAATCAAGCTTTACTACACAACAGTAGGCACAAGCGTTGAAGATGCGGCTGAAAAGCAGGTTAAACTCTCGGCAGATTTCACAAAGATTGTAGGCTGAAACTGTCTGTGATATAAATTTTTCGGGAAATTTGAAAAAACTATTGCAAAACAGTTTTGTATATGCTATAATAGTAACCTAAGCGTGAAAGCGCAGTATTCTGAAATCATAGCGAAAGCTGTAATTTAGATTAATTCTAAAGGTCAGGAGGTGACAGCATGAAAGAAGGTATCCACCCTAACTACCAGCCCACCACTATCAAGTGTGCTTGCGGCGAGGTTATCGAAACAAGATCAACCAAGCAGGATATAAAGGTTGAAATCTGCTCGAAGTGCCACCCTTTCTTTACAGGAAAGCAGAAGTTGGTTGACACAGGCGGACGTGTTGACAAGTTCAAGAAGAAGTACAATCTTGACAAGTAATGAAAAAAGAGGATCGTGGTTTTCACGGTCCTTTTTGTTTTAAGCACGGTGTACAGCCGTGCTTGTTTTTTGCTATGCCTGCATTTGATTTTTTCAAAGGCGAAGGGAGTATTTAGCAAGGCTGTTGCGAAAGGGAAAGAAAAACAGCCGTGCATCGCCTTGATGCACGGCTTTTATTATTGGCTGTTCTTTTCAAAGGTCGGCGTACCCTTTGCGTAGCTTCCGTCACGCTGTCTTACAAGCGATTCATCCTTACTGCAGTCGATTATTGCGACCTTGCCGAGAATTTCTCCGCTTTCGTTGCTGAGTATCAGCGTTTCGCCGGTTTTAAGGCTGAAATTCGTCTGCATTTTCATCAGCGTATTTTCAGACTTGTTGTTCTTGCAAACTATCGTGAGCGTTGAATGAGGCTTTACGTTGACGGTGGGTATCTTGTAGCGGTTAAGCATATCATCCTTATCTGTAAGATAAAGACCTTTTGTTGATACGTCGTTGTCATTGGGGTTGTAAAGCTCTATCCAGTCGGCGTCTCCGCCCGTGTACACTTCGCTTATATACAGCAGTTCGCCTGTAGACGATGTTTTTTCACTGCGTGCGTTTATTGTTATCTTGCCCTTTTTAGCCATTAAGCTGTCTATCGTTATCTCACGGTCGGTATAGGTCTTGCCGTTTACCTCCCAGCTGGTGAAGGCGTAGCCCGACATATCCTCGGCTGTCAGTTTTACCTTGTAGGGCGTGAAATATTCGGCTGTTACCGTATTTGAGTCCTTGACGGTCTGAATGTTCATAGTGAGCTTAAGACCCTTTGCACCGTTCAGCTTTACCTTGTATGTATCGTCCTTGTCGATTCCGAAATTCTTGCAGATGTCGCTGAGAATGATATTTGCACGCTTGTCGGCGAATTCTCTTATCTCGTTTCTGCTGTTTTCAAACGTACCCTCGTTTGCCCACGTTGATGTGATACCCTTGTTCAGAGCATAAAGCTGTTCCTTGTCGCTGTCTGCGAGCTTCTGCTCAAGCGTTGCCAGGATGTTTTCAGAGCTGAATGCGCCGCCTATAAGGTCGCAGAGGTTGTTCGCCAGCTTTTCACGCATATCCGCACGTTCCATAAGTGCCGATATAAGCACTGAGCCGCCTGCAGGGTGAGTGCCGTTTAAAATCTTGGTCAACGTCTTGTTTGCGTATCCGTCCGAATAAAGTCCCCAGGCAAATTCTGCATCGTAGAAGAAATATCTCCACTTGCCGTCTTGATACTTGCTTGTGACCTCTTCGCCGTCTGATGCAACATACCGCCACACTTTATAGTTGTTTCCGGGCCAGTCACGGTTGTCGATAAATAACTGCATTGCGAGGTAGTGCATATAGTTGTCTATATCTACCATAGAGCAGAACTGCTCGAATTTCTTGTCGTCGGTAAGTCCGCTCTCAGCAAGCTCAAGAACCTTGTTATAATCGTCTGCCGCACCTTCTGCGTTTTCATCGACTATCTCGCCTTCGGCTTTTCCGACCACCTGATAGTTGTCCTTCGTGCCGCCGTAGCGTTCTTCGAGATATGCACGGCTGAAATTCTGATGGAGCCACGCAAAGCCGTAATACTTTCCGTTAAGGAATACTGCCGCAGGGGCGGTCGACTGTGCATCAAGGTAGCCCGACTGCTTCGCAAGCGACATTGAAAGCTCGTCACGCACACCTGCAAATTCACGGTCGTTTGCACCGTTACGCAAAACTATGCGGTCAATCTTTGTGAGTATCGCACCGTTTTCATCTGTAGCGTCGCTGAAGAATGGGTAGCTGAATTTGCCTTTATCGCCGGTGTACATCGTTCTTGCGATGAGCTTCCACGATTTCTGGTCAACTGCGGCAGAATATGCGCCTGCAACTCTTGCGCCTGCCTGCTGTGAAACAAGAAGCTCTCCGCTGCTTGAAAAAGCCTCGACATACATAGGCCTTTCGCCTGCCATACCTTCCTGATTCCAGTTTGCAGGTTCGTTGGGCGTGATTTCGCTTTTTCCGTCATACTCGTTTGCTATCCACTCGTCACGGATTTTTCCTGCTACGGCAATGCCTTTTTCATAATCGTAAAGGTTTTCACTGTCGGTCGAAAGCACGAATACATAAGTGCCTTTTTCAAAACGTTCCGACACGTCCTCGCCTGTGACATAGCTTTTTGTGAATACTTCGGAAGTGCCGTTTTCGCTTACCGCAATGGCTTTTATCGTCTTTGCGGTGACCTCTCCCGAGCTGTGCACCTTTATGGGATTTGTATATCTGTTTGATTTTTTCGTGGGGGTCTCGCCGTTTGTGGTATAGTAGATTGTTGCCGTTTTATCTTTTGCTTTAAGCTCAACCGATATGTCTTTATCAAAAAAGCTGCCGTCGGGGGAGAAGGCAATATCTGTTTTCTGCTTTACCCCGCCGTCCTCGTCCTTTATTATCGGCTGAAGCGGGCTTAACACTTCGGGAAGTCCGCCCTCCGTCGATAAAAAAGCGTTATAGGTTATTGCGGCGGCTGTACCTACAGCAACCACTGCGGCAAGAATGCCTGCACGTTTTAATGTTCCGCTGTGAATAAACATGATTCCTCCGTTTAGAATCCAAGGGTTAATGGCGCTAAGCCTGTATAGATTCTATTGTAACAGAAAACGTTGTCAAAATCAACGATAATTACAAGAATTCCGCTAAATATTCCGTGAAAAATCAAATGTAAATATACGGTAACATATTTAAGGAAAATCTGACATACACTTGTAAAAAAGAAAACACAACGAGGAAGGAACGGTATTTCAAATGACGGAATTTTTACCGGAGGGAAGAAGACTTGCATACAAAGAGAACACGGCGGCATTGCAATCAGCCAAAACGCTTATGCAGGCGGCGGTGTCGGGGGCAATACTTGAGGCTTCGTGTACGGTGTGCGATGCGGAGCATAATATGCACGTCGATCTTGGCTGTATGAAGGGGATAATACCTCGCAGTGAGGGCGCAATAGGCATAGAAAGCGGTGCGACACGGGATATAGCGCTTATATCAAGAGTGGGAAAGCCTGTCTGCTTCAAGATAACGAAGATAGACGAAACCGGAAGCGAACCGTTGGCAATCCTGTCAAGGAAGGCGGCGCAGGAGGAGGCAGACAAGGAATATGTATCAAAGCTGACTCCCGGTGATATTATAGGGGCGAGGGTAACGCATCTTGAACAGTTCGGCTGTTTTGTGGACATAGGCTGCGGCATTGCGTCAATGATACCGATTGACGCTATCTCGGTATCAAGAATAGTTCATCCTGCAAACAGATTTTCGGTAGGCGACGATATTTTTGCGGTGGTGAAAGGTCGGGATCAGGGTCATATCTGTCTTACGCACAAGGAACTGCTCGGAACGTGGCAGCAGAACGCAGAACGTTTTGCGGTAGGCGAAACCGTTCCCGGCATTGTAAGGTCGATAGAGGACTACGGGATTTTCATCGAGCTTGCGCCGAATCTCGCAGGGCTGGCGGAGCTTAAAAGCGGAATAAAGGTGGGAGATTGCGCCTGCGTGTATATCAAGGCGATTATACCCGAAAAAATGAAAATCAAGCTGATAATAGTAAACTGCTGTGATGACGGCTGTGTTCCGCTTGAAGCGCCGTATTTCATTACAGAGGGGCATATTGACCGGTGGGTGTATTCAACTCCCGGTGCGCCGAAGTACATAGTTACGGATTTCAGCGAATAGCGTGGCGGCAATGTGCCGCCTCAAATTCCGCCTGCGGCAATGTGCCGCCTCAAACTCCGCCTTTGGAATTGTCTGAGCTATCCGTAGGATAGCAAAACGGCGGGCGGCAATGTTGCGCTTCAAATTTGCTTATCTGAATGGCGGAGAATTGCGTAACCTCCGATGACGGCGGTAAAATATGTTGGAATTTTGCAAAAAATAAAGCCGTTGCGGTGTTCCGTAACGGCTTTTGGCTCATTCTCTTTTCATCTTTAAAAGCGGCACAAATTCGTATTCTGTGATTTTTTCGCCGGTAAGGCTGAATCCGTTGCGGCGATAAAAATCAATTCCACGCTTGTTGTATTCAAGCACCCACAGCTCATTGACGGCAAAATTGTTGATAGCGTAACCGAGAAGCACTGAGCCTATGCCCTGATTCTGAAAAAGCGGCTCTACATACAGCTTTTCGACCTCGTTGCCCGAAATGCGTATAATGCCTTTTATTACACCGTCGTCATAGACAAATGTGTTTTTAAGTGCGGCTGAGCCTGCGGAATATTCTTTGGCAGTGTCAAGGACGTTCAGTTCACCGAAGTAAAAGGTGTCATTTCTGAAAAACGGGTAGAAATTTACCCTGTAATTTGTGACGATTATTTCTGCGATGCGTGAAGCATCGGACTCGATTGCGTGGCGTATATGTGTCATTTCTGTTCTCCGTTTGATTATGATTAAAGCCGTTGCGGTGTTCCGTAACGGCTTTAGTGTTATATGCTGATTACTTTATATCAAGTGCTGATTTAAGCTCGTCAACCTTGTCTGTCTTTTCCCATGCAACGTCAAGGTCTGTACGTCCCATGTGACCGTAAGCGGCAAGAGGTCTGTACTTTGTGTTTCTTAAATTCAGTGAGCTGATTATCGCACTGGGGCGAAGGTCGAACACCTTGCTTACAGCAGCTGAAATTTCGCTGTCGGGCTTTATGCCTGTGCCGAATGTATCAACAAAGACAGATACGGGCTGTGCAACGCCGATAGCATACGCAAGCTCAACTTCGCAACGCTTTGCTATGCCTGCGGCTACAATGTTCTTTGCAACGTGTCTTGCGGCGTAAGCGGCTGAACGGTCAACCTTTGTGGGATCTTTTCCCGAGAATGCGCCGCCGCCGTGTCTGCCGACACCGCCGTATGTATCTACTATTATCTTTCTGCCCGTAAGACCGCTGTCGCCCTGAGGACCGCCTACTACAAAGCGTCCTGTGGGATTTATCAGCATCTTTGTGTTCTCGTCAAGCAGTGAAGCGGGAACGGTAGTCTTTATAACCTTTTCGATAATATCGGCTCTGAGCTGTTCCTGCGTAACGTCAGCCTTGTGCTGTGAGGAAACAACGACAGTGTCAATTCTTGAGGGAGTGCCGTCCTCGTTATATTCTACCGTTACCTGTGTCTTTCCGTCGGGGAGAAGATAGGGTATCTCGCCTGACTTTCTTACTGCTGTGAGCTTCTTTGAAAGTGCGTGAGCAAGGGAAATCGTAAGGGGCATAAGCTCCTTGGTTTCATCACACGCATAGCCGAACATCATACCCTGATCGCCTGCACCTGTGTCAAATTCATTGTTATCTCTGCCCTCAAGAGCGTTGTCAACGCCCATAGCTATATCGGGGCTCTGCTTGTCAAGGGTCGTGAGTATAGCGCAGGTCTTGTAGTCAAAGCCGTAGTCGCTGTTATCATAGCCTGTTTCCTTTATGACATCTCTTGCTATTGCAGGAATGTCAACGTTTGCCGTTGTCGTGATCTCGCCCATAATCAGAACTATACCTGTTGTGGCGCAGGTTTCGCAGGCTACACGGGCGTTCTTGTCCTGTGCTAATATCGCATCAAGCACACCGTCTGAGATCCTGTCGCAGATCTTGTCGGGGTGACCCTCTGTTACGCTTTCGGAAGTGAATAAGTATTTTGCCATTGATTTTTCCTTTCATATAGCGGTTTTAAACCGTATCCCATACGCATATACCTGCGTAAAACTGCATTAAAAAAAGCCCCATTCGGAGCTTGCTGACTGCCTGCTCCTCATCTTTCGGTCACAGCCCTTGCCGTGCCGTAGGAATTAGCACCATTTTTCGCAAAGAAAGCTCAAGCGAAACGGTTGCTGGGTTTACGGAGCCTGACTCCCAATCTGCATTTTAATGCAGAAAATGTAAACCGCTCTTGATAAGGGATTTTTCCGATTGATATTGTAGCATAAGCAAATGCGTTTGTCAAGTAAAATGAGAATAATTTTTATTTTAACGGCATTGAAATTTAAAGGGAGTTAAAAATGTCGGGATACACTATAAAAAATATAGAACGGCTGTTGAATTGTACCGTGAAAAATGGTATAATTTAATAGAGTACGATTTTAGGAAACAACGGACGAAAGGTTGCAAGGAATTACAATGAGTTTTGTTACGCTGAGCGATATTACAAAGCAGTACCGTATGGGCGATATAATAATCAACGCAAACGATAAGGTCAGCTTTGACATTGAAAAGGGCGAATTTGCAATAATCGTAGGACCGAGCGGTTCGGGCAAGACTACGGTGCTTAATATACTGGGCGGTATGGATACCGCTACATCGGGAAGCTTTTATGTAGACGGAAGTAAGATAAGCGGTTACAGCAGAAAAGAGCTTATCGACTACAGAAGATACGATATAGGTTTTATATTCCAGTTCTATAATCTCATCCCGAACCTTACGGCAAAGGAGAATATTGAGCTGTCTACTCAGACGGTGGAGGACTATATCCCTGCTGTAGAGATACTGGAAAAGGTCGGACTTACCGACAGAATAAACAACTTCCCGGCTCAGCTTTCGGGCGGTGAACAGCAGAGAGTGGCTATAGCCAGAGCGCTTGCGAAAAAGCCCAAGCTGTTGCTGTGCGACGAACCTACGGGTGCGCTCGATTACAACACCGGCAAGATGATACTGAAATTACTTCAGGACACCTGCCGCAGTGAAAATATGACTGTAATACTCGTAACGCATAATACGGCGATATGCCCTATGGCTGACAGGGTTATACACATGAAAAGCAGTAAGGTGAGCGAAATAGTAGTAAACGAGCATCCGACACCCGTTGAAGAAATAGAGTGGTAAGCGGGGAAAGGGAACGGATATGAAAAATGCAATGCTGAAAAATGCGTTTGCCGAGATGAAGAAAACGAAAAGCCGTTTTCTTTCGATATTCGGTATAATCGCTATCGGCACAGGATTTTTTGCGGGACTTCTGCAGAGCGCTCCTGCGATGAAGGTATCATCGGATCATTATTACGACAGGACTTCCCTGTCTGATATCAGGCTGGTATCTACATACGGATTTGACGATAACGATATAGACGCTTTGAAAAAAGGGCTTCCGGATGTTGATATTTATCCCGGATATTTCACGGACGCATACGTCAACACGGATGCGGGCGAAAAGAAGGTCGCAAGGGTATATTCTCTTGACAAAACGGGTGAAAACAATCCGTACAGCTCTTTACAGATAGTTGGCGGCAGACTTCCCGAAGAAGAAAACGAGTGCGTTATCGACAGCGGTAAACTGCTTGCTCATTATAAAGTCGGGGACAAGCTGACGCTGTGTGGCGATGAAGACACGGATATAGACGGAACTTTGTCGGTCAAGGAATTTACTATAGTCGGAAAATTCGCATCACCTATGTATATATCTGATGCGGAGCGTGGAAACACGACCATAGGAAGCGGTTCTGTCTATATGATCTGTTACATACCGGAAAGCTGTTTCAAGACAGAGGTATATACTCAGGTTATGATAAACTCGGACGAGCTAAAGCAGTACAGCTGTTACAGCGATGAATATGAGGATGCCCGTGACGCTCTTGAAAAGAAGATACAGAAAATAGCGGATGTAAGAGAAGAAGAGCGTTTTGACGAAATAGCAGGCGATGCAAAGAAGGAACTTGACGACGGGCAGAAAGAGCTTGATAAAAAGAAGAGCGAAGCATACGCAGAAATAGAGAAAAACGAAAAGAAGCTGTCTGATGCAAAAAAACAGCTTGACGAAGCAAAGCCTCAGCTTGAAAGCGGCAAGAAAACGCTTGATGAATCGAAAAAACAGCTTGATGAGGCAAAAAAGGAGCTTGACACGAACGGGGCTACCCTGACGGCGACAAAAGATGTGCTTGACAGCACAAAGAAAAAGCTGGACGAAACGAAGCTGCAGCTTGAAGACGGAAAGAAAACGCTTGACGAAAGCTATATACAGCTTGTTACAGCTAAAATACAGCTTGAAAACGCAGACTCACAGTTGAAGTCGAGCAAGGCTCAGCTTGACGATGCAAACACAAAGATAACAAGTCAGCAGGCGATTATAAATACGAGCCGTGAAACGCTGGAGGATTCATACAAGAAGGGTAATATCACCAAAGAGGCTTATGATTCCGGAGTTAAGCTGCTCGACAGCTCGCAGGCGGAGCTTGACAAGCAGAAGAAACAGTATGAAAGCGGACTTGAGCAGTATAACGACGGGCTTAAGCAATATAATGACGGAAAGCTGCAGTACGAAATCGGTTATGCCAAATATGAGGACGGAAAAAAGCAGTACGAGGACGGATATTCTCAGTACACAAGCGGACTTGCACAGTACGAAAGCGCAAAGGCACAGTATGACGCAGGAAAGGCACAGTATGACGCAGGTTATGCTCAGTACGCTTCAGGCAAGGCAAAGTATGACAGCGGTAAAGCGGAGTATGACAAGAATTATGCCGATTATGAAAAGGGTCTGAAGGAGTATAACGAGGGCAAGACAGCACTTGAAACGGCAAAAACCGATGCAGACAAGCAGTTTGCCGATGCTCAGAAGAAGATAGACGACGGCAGGGAAAAGCTCGAAAAGACGAGTAAACCGGAGTGGTATCTGTTTACCCGTGATGATAATCCGGGTTACAGTGAATACGGTCAGAATGCCGAAAGAATAGGCAATATAGCTATGGTGTTCCCCCTGTTTTTTGTAATGGTGGCGGCGCTTGTATGTCTTACCACGATGACACGAATGGTAGAGGAACAGCGTACCCAGATAGGAACGCTCAAGGCGCTTGGCTATAAAAACGGCGCTATTATATTCAAATATCTGCTTTATGCGCTGACAGCGGCAACGGCGGGCGCTGTATCAGGTATGCTTGTGGGAATGAAGATATTCCCGGCGATCATTATTACCGCATACGGAATGATGTACGTTATCCCCGATATTCTTCTGCCGTATGATTATATACTTATGATATGTACCGCAGGGGTATCTGTACTGCTTACTGCTGTTACAGTTTATTTCTCGTGCGGCGGCATACTTCACGACTGTCCTGCGGCGCTTATGCGGCCGAAAACGCCAAAGAGCGGTAAGAAGATACTGCTTGAACGCATAGGCTTTATATGGAACAGGCTTTCGTTCAGCTATAAGGTAACGATGCGTAATATATTCCGTTACAAGAGAAGAATGCTTATGACGATAGTGGGCATTGCAGGCTGTACAGCGCTTGTGCTGACGGGATTCGGCGTGTATGACAGCGTAAACGATATTCTGCAAAAGCAGTTCGGCGAGATAAGCAATTATACCGGTATTACCGCTTATGACAATACCGTGACCGACGAACAGACAGCTAAGATAGAAAAGATGCTTGAGCGTTATGACTGCGATGGCAACAAGATATATCAAAAGCAGATAACGGTATATAACGGTAAGAAAAGCACAGAAGCGTATATATTCGGCGGTGCGGACAACGAAACCATCGCACAGTTTGTGACGGTAAAGGACAGACGGACAGGCGAGCAGTACACGGTAACCGATGACGGCGTTATAATAAACGAGAAGCTGGCATCTTTGCTCGGCGGTATAAAGAAGGGCGATACAATAACGCTTGCACTTGCCGACACAAAAAGAGTTACGGCAACGGTAACGGAGATATGCGAAAACTACGCCCATCACTATGTGTATATCACAGAAAAGCTGTACAAGGAGCTTAGCGGCGAGGAAGGACTGCCGTATAACTGCTTCTTCTTCAACTCTGAGGACGGCGACGATATGACCGAAAGTGACAGGGACGAGCTTGCACAGGAGCTTATGAAGATAGACGGAGTTATGGGAGTAAGCTTCAAGACAAGCGTTGCGGGAACATTCAGTTCTATGCTCAAATCACTGCTTTTTGTAATAGTGGTTCTTATAGTGAGTGCAGGTGCGCTTGCGTTTATAGTGCTTTATAATCTTACGAACATCAATATAAATGAGCGTATAAGGGAGATCGCATCGCTCAAGGTGCTTGGCTTCTATGATAAGGAAGTATCAATGTATGTGTTCAGGGAAACGGTGATACTTACCCTTATAGGAACAGTGACGGGCATGATATTCGGAAGATTCCTTGTTGACTTTGTTGTAAAGACGGCTGAAATTGATATGGTTATGTTCGGCAGAACGGTACATCCGATGAGTTTTGTATTCTCAGGTCTTATAACGATATGCTTTGCCGTGATAGTAATGCTGTTTATGCACAGACGGCTTATGAAGGTCAATATGGTCGAGGCACTCAAGAGTGTTGAATAATATTTCGGCATTAGCCGGGAGGTTGATAATATATGAAGATAAGTAAGGCGATTGTTGCCGCTGTAGGTGCGGCGGCTGCCGTAGGTGCGGCTGTATACGCCAAGAAAAAGCTGGAGGAAACGCAGACTCCGCTCAGAAAGAAAAGCCTGACCGTATGGAAAAACGGCGAGGTAACTCATAAGGAGATAATCAGAAAGCCTATAAGCGAGGAAGAACAGACCGATGCGATAAACAGCAGCATTGATGAGGCTGTACGCCGGTATAAGCCTATGTCCGAAAGAGGTAACGGCGAAACCGAAACCGAAACCGAGCCTGAGATAGCGCCTGTCAATTTTACATTTACTCAGAGTGAAGATGACAGCAATACCGGTGTCAGCTTTGAGCGTGTATTCAACCATTTCAACAGGCTTGAATCGTCCGTCGGTAATGAAGGCGAGGACGCAGGCGAAAGCGGCAAAAAAGCTGAGGATACAGCCGAAGAAGCCTTATCCGCAGTAACGGCAGTTGAGGAGAATTTTGACGAGCAAGCCGAAATGCCGAAGCAGATGATGCTTGAAAAGGGGATAATGACATCCGCTCCGATAGCAAATGCGGTTCAGGAGCTTGCAGAAATGCCGTCTGTTATACGGGATAATGAAGAAATTGAAGACGTAAAACTGCCTGTTGATGAGAGCATTTTCGATCTTTATGCAAGCGAACCTGTCGAGGACGCAGTAAAGGCTTTTGAAGAAATCGCACAGCAGGAAGAAACCGCCGACAGCGAAACTGAAATTGAAGATGAACAAAATGACACTGCTACCGAAGAAGCCATAAGCGAGCCTGTCGAGGATGCGGTAAAGGCTTTCGAAAAAATAGCCGAGCAGGAAGAAACCGCCGACAGCGAAGCTGAAATTGAAGATGAACAAAATGAAACTGCCAGCGAAGAAGCTGTAAGCGAGCCTGTCGAGGACGCAGTAAAGGCTTTTGAAGAAATCGCACAGCAGGAAGAAACCGCCGACAGCAAAATTGACGATGAACAAAATGACACCGCTACCGAAGAAGCTGTAAGCGAGCCTGTCGAGGACGCAGTAAAGGCTTTTGAGGAAATAGCCGAGCAGGAAGAAACTGCTGACAGTGAAGCTGAAATTGAAAGCGAACAAAATGATATTGCTACCGAAGAAGCTGTAAGCGAGCCTGTCGAGGATGCAGTAAAGGCTTTTGAAGAAATAGCCGAGCAGGAAGAACCTGCCGACAGCGAAACTGAAAGCGAACAAAATGACACTGCTACCGAAGAAGCCGTAAGCAAGCCTGTCGAGGACGCAGTAAAGGCTTTTGAAGAAATTGCCGAGCAGGAAGAAACCGCCGACAGTGAAGCTGCAATTGACGATGAACAAAATGACACTGCTACTGAAGAAGCTGTAAGCGAGCCTGTCGAGGAGGCAGTAAAGGCATTTGAGGAAATAGCCGAGCAGAAAGAAACCGCCGACAGTGAAGCTGAAATTGAAAGCAAACAAAATGATATTGCCACCGAAGAAGCCGTAAGCGAGCCTGTCGAGGAGGCTGTAAAGGCTTTTGAAGAAATAGCCGAGCAGGAAGAAACCGCCGACAGTGAAGCTGAAATTGAAAGCGAACAAAATGATATTGCCACCGAAGAAGCTGTAAGCGAGCCTGTCGAGGAGGCTGTAAAGGCTCTTGAGGAAATCGCCGAGCAGGAAGAAACCGCCGACAGCGAAGAAGAGTCGCTCGAAGAACAGTTCCACACTATAATGGCGGAGGAAACCGCAAGCGAGCCTGTTTCTTCTATTCGTACAGCAGAGTCTGTAGAGGACGCATTGAAAGAATTCGGCGACTTTATAGGAATATCCGAAACCGCTGACAGCACCGGTATCACCGGAAGCTCCGAAGATATTTCGGACGACGATCTTGAACAGACAAGCGGTATTTTTGAGGAAAGTACATTATCCGATGAGCTGTCCGAAACTCCGGACGAGCCGATTGACGCTGACGAAAAGCCGAGAACTATGGATTTCTTCGATCTGCCGGACGAAGCATATACGCCTGCACAGGTTACCGAAGAAAAGCACGATGAGAATGTTGCCGAGGTAGAGGATTTGTTCGGAAATCTGCTTATGGATGACGAGCCTGAGGTAAAGAAAACATTTAACGATCCCTCAGAGGTATTTTCACTGTTCGATACGGCTGACGGCGGACAGGACGATTTCGACAAGTACAGCGATGAAAAGATCGAGGAAGAAAGCGAGAAAAAGAAGACCAGCGATACAAGAAAGTACATAGCGCAGGATATTGCGGATAATATCGCATCGTTTGCACAGTTGCTTGAACCGCTCAATGCCATCAAGGAGAACAAGATACGCAGTAAGAGCGGTATACTGTTCGACTGGGAAATGAGGATACAGGCGCTTATAGGCGATCTGCCGATAAAGACGTACTGGAGAAACAACTTCCGCAATTATGAGATATGGAGCGATGAAAAGTGCATGGAAAAGGCAGGCGAGCTGCTCTCTATGCTTGAGCTTGTCGGAATAGTGCGTGATAAGGCAAAAGAGGTCGTGATAGACAAGGATACGCTTGATTTCTATTCGGCACAGAGCGAGCATCTCAACAATGATTTCCATATAGGTGAAACGGTCGTTGTTACACGGCCGTGCTGGAAAATAAACGGACGCCCTGCAAGAAAGGGGGAAATTGCTAAGAAAGCTCCGTTTGCGGAATTCAGCCGTAAGAAAGTATCACCGCTTGAAACTATGCTGAGAGAAAACAGCTGTTCTGACGGGGATGTTAATATTCCCGTTACGGAGGACAATTTCTGTACATACGACCGTGATATACCTTATGTAAAGAGGGCAATCGCAGAAGGCTTCTGCAAGTGCGCCGTAAGACGTATGGAGGACGGAGGCGCTCTGGCATTCTTCTATGAGGTTATTGCGGAGGGCGAAAATGTTCACTATTCGCCGTGCACTCTGAGATTTGAGGTCAACATTGATAAGAATGCAAATGTTGTCGGAAGATTCAGAAGCGAAAAAGTGTAAAAAGGAAAAGTGATATGTATACAAAAAGGCACCGCCAAAGCGGTGCTTTTTTCGTTTCACTTCACAATTGACTATGGGTGCGGAATATGTTAAAATCTATAACGTAAAAAGAATATTGGTCTAATTGGAAACGCACATCCCCCGGATGATAACGAACAACACAATAAAGTGCAAATTGTTATTATCAGGAGGAATTTTTTATGCCCAAAAACTTATTTCAGGAAATCGTGTTTACTGTTATGATGGTGTTTGTTATGGTGTACGCCATGATATGCTATAATATAGCACTTAATATCGGCGGTATGACAAACGAGGTCTTTTTACTTGCTTTCAAGGAGCTTGTGATAATGGGACCTATCGCTTTTGTGCTTGATATTTTTTTAGTCGGCATGATAGCAAAGTACAAGACTTTTAAAATGATTAATCCTGAACGTGATAATCCGTTTTTCATAGTTCTCGGTATCTCGGTTATTTCAGTTATCTTTATGTGTCCGCTTATGAGCCTTGCCGCAACTCTTCTGTTCAAAAATGCGGGAAGCGAAGTTATTGCGGTGTGGATTCAGACAACGATAACCAATTTTCCTATGGCTCTGTGCTGGCAATTATTCTTTGCGGGTCCTGTTGTAAGAGCTGTTTTCTCACTTATATTCAGAGAGAAGAAAACTTTACAGAAAGATGAAATGAAAGAAATGCCTGAGATAGAGGTACAGTAATATTAAAGCCACGATTTTTTATCATCGTGGCTTTAGCTTGTAGAAAAAGTTTATTTTTTAAAAATATAGCAAACTCTCTAACCCTAACCCCAAACCCCTTCCCCTCGGTGAAGGGCTGTGTATGCTTTGTTGGCTCTGCATCGTGCAGAGCCTTTGGGCATACACGCCCGGCATCCGTGCTGGGGCTGAGTGTGGGGCTGCCGCCCTCACCCCGCTTGGGGCTACGCCCAAAGCAAGGACGCTTTGGTTGCTTGCCAAAAGTTTTGCACGATGCAAAACCAACATAGCAAGCAA
>PPYE01643633.1_pt1 | contig 27177 bp, 17 predicted proteins | sample 1559881 | NCBI WGS metagenome assembly PPYE01 (sample SAMN08240022, study PRJNA423297) | Human gut metagenome, whole genome shotgun sequencing project. | reverse complement strand
TCTCATGTAAATCTCATCTTATGTGATAATTTTTAACATACGCGATGTTCTGTATGAAGTCAACTAGAAAATGAAAACAGGTAAAACCTGGATACCAAAAATACACTTAGCCTACAACAACTGGGATTGTTGTAAGCAAAAACAGTCACTAATAATGTCACGGAAAGTCCGAGATACTACGCCGTTCCACTATCTCTTATTTCCAAAATACTTATAGGTTGGTAAATTATTTTCTGTTGTGTCGCTGGGCGACAAGGGTTACATGCGAGTATTGGGAAAAAGGACAAACAAAAACGGGTTTTAAAAACAGTGTTGACATTGCTTGAAAGCGCTGTTAATATAACAAAGTAGTATAAATACGTAGGAACGTGACTTAACAAATTAAGGCGTCACCTATTCACAATGAGATCCATTTCGGGTTTTTTTGGTGAATAGGTGTTTTTTTGTTCTCTCTGGGTTGGCTTTAAAACATGTGTTTTGTAGGGAGGTGATTGGGATGAAAGTGGTTAAAAAAGTTTACAATAATAACGTTGTTCTCGTTATTAATGAGAAAGGCCATGAAGAAATCATCATGGGGAAAGGTATCGGATTTAACCTACGTGCTAAAGAAACGTTTGATGAAGCAAAGCTTTCGATCGACAAGACTTTTGTCGTTGAAGACGAGCAAAGCATTAATAATCTTCCTGATATTTTAAATACAATCGATTATTCTGATATCGAATTGGCCAGTGACATCATTAAGCAAGGAGAAAAAGTTTTAGGTTATAAGTGTTCAACTAGTATCTTATTAACACTGTCCGATCATATTAGTTTTATGCTTCAACGTGCCCGTCAGAACGCATTTTTTAATGCCCCATTGGAATGGGACATCAAGATGCTTTATCCCAGTGAGTATGAGTACTCCCTGAAGGCTGTTGAATTAATGCGAGAGCGAACTGGAATAAAAATTCCAGATCAAGAAGCCGCCTTTATTGCGCTACATTTCATCAACTCACATTATGATAATCGTGACATGCAGGAAACTGTATTTATTACAAAAGTCATTCAGAACGTTTTGAATATTGCGTCTTACCATTATGGCAGACCGTTTGATAGATCATCTTATAACTTTTCTAGGTTTGTAACGCATATGAGATACTTTGTTCGTCGACAGGTGCGAGGTGAAGATTTAAGCGCTGATTCTTCTATTTTGGGCGCCGTCTCAAAAAAATATATTAACGATTATCAGTGTGCTCTTAAAATAAAGTCATTTCTTGAAAAAGAATATAAATGGCAATTGAGTTCCAGTGAAGTCTTGTACTTAACTCTCTACCTGAATCGCTTATCTACTAACTGAATAAGCAAAAAAAATGACATAGGATCGTGACTTGTAACAAAGGCGAAACCTAGCATTTAGTAGAAGTAGTTTAACTACGTACTGCTATATTGCTAGGTTTTTCTTTTTAGGAGGTAAATTATGATAAAAGATGATGCAGTAAATATTCTACGTTTGGTTGGTGGTAAAAAGAATGTCACAAACTTAGTGCACTGCGCCACGAGATTACGTTTTGTACTGAAAGACGAATCAAAAGCAGATAAGGAAAACTTGGAGAAATTGCCTTCTGTATTACAGGTAGTTCAAAGCGGTGGCCAGTACCAGGTGGTTATTGGGCCACAAGTATCTGACTTTTACGATGCGATTATACCTTTGCTTGACACATCAGAAAGCACAAAAAATGACGAGATAGGTCAAGGTAAACGTAAACAATTTTCATTTATTCAAGTGATTTCTGGGGCATTCACGCCTTTAATACCTATACTTGCCGGAGCTGGTATGATGAAAGCTTTTATTACAGTTTTGACAACGGTCGGCTGGTTGTCTGAAAAATCTTCAATGTATGCAGTCTTATCAGCAGCAGGGAATAGTGTCTTTTACTTTTTACCAATATTTTTGGGTGTCACCTTATCTAGGCAATTCAAAGCAGACCCATTTGTCGGTGGGGCATTGGGTGCTGCACTATTAGAACCGAATTTTACTGCTCTGATTGGTAAAAAAGGCCTAAGTTTATTAAGTATTAATCTAACCGCAATTGATTATGCGACAACGGTTTTTCCGATCTTTGTGCTTGCTATTGTTTATGGCATGTTTAATCGAGTACTCAAGAAGGTTATTCCCCAGCAATTACAACTATTTCTAAATCCCATGATCTCACTAATTGTTTTATTTCCATTAGCAGTATTGGCATTTGGTCCATTTGGAACGATTGTTGGCAACTGGATATCAGCATTTGTTATGTGGTTGTTTAGTGTCAGTCGTATTCTTGCAGGAATTGTGTTAGGGGCCGTCTATCCATTCTTAACCATTTTGGGTCTTCATTGGGGATTTACACCCATCACGTTACAAAATCTCAAACTATATGGCGGAGACGTAATAGAAGGCGTGGCGATGTGTGCTGTATACACACAAATCGGTATCGCCATTGGCGCATTTCTGAGGGCACGAAAAAACTCAAAAATGCGAGAATTGGCAGGACCAACTATTATTACTGGGTTTTTAGCTGGCGTCACTGAGCCAATCTTGTATGGCATCATTATTCGTTCAAAACGTATGTTGGCAATTGTTGCTATTGCGGGAGGCATCAGTGGAGCAATTAATGCTTCATTTAATGTCATGATGACGTCATATGTTTTTCACAATGTTTTTTCATTAGCTATGATGAGCTACAAACCGATGCCATTTACACTTTTAGGTATTTCGGTTGCAGTGCTCGTCGGTGCAACACTCACTTATTTCTTTGGTGTTAGCAAAGAAGATGGTGATTATCTGGTCCCTGAAGACGCAGCATTAGAAAAAAACGCACTAAACAAAAATAGTAATATTTCAGAACTAAAAACCTCACCTTCAATCGTTCATACAAAACCTCAGGACAAAACATTGGTGATTGCACCGATAACTGGAAATATTATTCCTTTGAGCAAGGTAGACGATGAAGTATTTGCCAGTGGTAGCGTTGGTGAAGGAATTGCGATAGAACCTTCTACAGGTATAGTAAGAGCACCGTTTAATGCCGAAGTTATCGCGGTATTCCCTACGAAACATGCTATAGGACTTAGAAGCGATTCTGGAGTAGAGATCTTGATTCATATTGGACTCGACACTGTTAGCCTTAATGGGCAACACTTCAAAGTCGATATAAAAAAAGGTGACCATGTTGTGCAAAATCAAGAACTAATTGAATTTGATATAAAGGCCATTAAAGACGCCGGCTATTCATTACAGTCCCCTGTTTTAATTACAAATTTCAAGGAACATAAAGTAGAAATTAATGACGATATTGGACTTAAAGTTAATTCCAATGATCAGATAATGACTGTTAACTAAAGGTGTTTGAAAAAGTGGAGGGAAATATGAATAAAGATTTTTTATGGGGTGGTGCAGTTGCTGCTCATCAGGTTGAAGGTGCTTATTTAGATGGCCAAAAAGGGTTAAGCATTGCCGATGTCATGACATCTGGTACGTCAGATCAAGCGCGAAAAATCACTGCTGGCATAAAAGATGGCGAGTATTATCCAAATCATAATGCGATCGATTTTTATCATCACTACGAAGAAGATATTAAACTATTTGCTGAAATGGGTTTTAAATGTTTTAGAACGTCAATTGCTTGGTCGCGACTATTTCCAGAAGGTGACGAAGAAGTACCGAATGAAGAAGGCCTAAAGTTTTATGATGATCTAATAGACACCTTGATTAAATACAATATTCAGCCAATTATAACATTGTCACATTTTGAAATGCCTTACGCATTGGTAGTCAAGTATGGTGGGTGGCGTAATCGACAAATGATTGGTTTTTTCACAAAATTTGCAACTACGTGTTTTGAACGATATCACAGTAAAGTAAAATATTGGCTGACATTTAATGAAATTAATAATCAATCATTGACGGAAAATCCAATTTTTGCATTTACTAATTCCGGTTTGAAATTTAAGGAAGGTGAAGATCGTGAGCAATTAGTTTATCAAGCGTCACATTATGAATTTGTGGCGTCAGCCCTAGCCGTAAAAGAGGGCCATGAAATAGATCCGCAACTTATGATTGGATGCATGGTTGCAGCTTCTCCATACTACCCTAATACGCCAAACCCAGATGATTTGTTAAAGGCACAATGGATGAATAGGACCCAATATTTCTATTCAGATGTTCAGTGTCGGGGTTTTTACCCAGAGTATATGATCAAGCACTGGGAACGGAAGGGTTATTCGATTGATATAACCCAAAGCGACTTGAGCATTTTAAAAGAAGGGGTAGTTGACTATATTGGTTTTAGTTATTATCTTTCGAGTACAGTAAGTGCAAATTCGAAATTGAAACGAATTGGTAGTGGAAATGCCTCTGGATCCGATACGGTTGAGAACCCATACCTTACGCGAAGTCAATGGGGATGGACAATAGATCCACAAGGGCTACGTTATTACATCAATGAAATGTATGATCGATATCATTTGCCACTATTCATCGTTGAGAATGGACTTGGAGCAGAAGATGGCACTGATTCTGATGGTGAAATACATGATCAATATCGTATTAATTACTTACGAGACCATATTATTGAAATGAAAAAAGCAATTGATGTAGACGGCAATGATGTAATGGGTTACACAGTTTGGGGTTGTATTGATCCTGTTTCATTCACAACTGGCCAAATGTCGAAACGTTACGGCATGATCTACGTTGATGTTAATGATAAGGGAGAAGGAACTTTACAAAGAAAGAAGAAGGACTCCTTCGCATGGTACAAACGAGTTATAAGTTCAAATGGAGAAGTATTAAATTAGCAAATATAGATCGCAAAAATAATCTACATGTTTGATCATAAAGCTTGATCCATATTTAGAATATAGATAATCCGCTCCAAATTTAAAAATTAACGATATAATAATGATAACATTTGAAGATAAATGTAGTCAAAAACGTACCGTGAACGAGTTGATGTAGGCATGGTCAGCAGTTGATTTGGAATTTTTACGTATAACTGTCAGTATCATCTATCCGAATTGCTAAGTTGAACTTGTTCTAAGAAAAATAACTATCATAAACCGCGGCGTTGTTTTTAGACGTTGCGGTTTTTTGTTGTGATTGGTAGCCAATTTTGTGGGCAAAGACAAGGATGAGCCACACCTTAAAAAGAACAATTAGATACGGGGAGTTTGGTTTTTGAGTGTTCCGATTTCCTCTCAATAAATAGAAAATTATTTTCTGAAAATTGGATACAAATTTTTCCGTTTTTTTAATAAAATCAGTTATATAATGAAAAACAGATTCTACACGCTTACTGTTTCCAAGTGAATCATCGTATCTGAGATGGTTCGTTAAGCGTCGTGACGGGAATCGCTATTAACATGGCTGTAGGAGGATCATGATCTTGAAACTAGATTCTAAACGGATTCAATTGGCTCGACAGGCGGAACAGACGGTTCATGTCCGTTTTCGGATGTATAAAGCAAAAAAGCGGTGGCTTATTGCCGGTGCTGCTTTACTGTTTATACCGGCCTTTTTTCAACCAGGTCATGAAGTTAAGGCGGATACAAGCTTGCCACAGACACAAGTAACGGCAACGTCACAGGCAGCGGAGCCAGCGACATCTCAAAGTGCGGTGACTAGTGATCAAGCGACAACATCAAGCAATGCTGTGAATGCTACTAACTCCGGCGAGGCTGTCAAGGCTTCATCTGCGGCGAGCGCGGCTAGCAGTCAAACATCCAGTTCATCAGCAGCGCAAACACTTACGAGTCAGGCGACTGCCCCTGAACAGACAACTGATGCGTCACAGGTAGCCTCAGCAACCTCGGCACAGGTAGTCTCGGGGTCTGGAGCGGCTCAATCAGCCGCGGCTGCAGACCAAGCTGCTACACAGGCTGCCACTGCTAGTGAAACAGCAGCATCTTCAGCCGCGAACAGCCAAGCTTCCAGTGCACAGCAGTCGGCCAGTAGTCAAGCCCAACCGGTTGCGACAGCTGCTGCTCAACCTACAGTAACAGCCAATACCACGACCACTGACGCAACGGTTGACGGTTTAACTTACAGTTTTGATGAGACAACCAAAACGGCAACCGTTACGGGTCATGACTCTGGTGCAACGCTTACCGACATTAATATTGGGCCAACTGTCTCGTATAATGGTCAAGCTTATACGGTGACTGCGATTCAGGATGTTGCATTCTTTAACTTGAGTAATTTGACTAGCTTACATGTTGCCTCTACGGTCACGACAATTGGTGCTTCAGCCTTTGCCTATAGTAAATTCACTGGTGGGATCACCGTCGATAATGCGGCTGTTATTGATAAAGAGGCTTTTGCCGGTGTCAATGCGAGTGCGATTACATTGAACGGTGCAGGGAACATTGGTGAGTCGTCTTTTGCCTATGCCACGATTACTGGTGCGGTCAGTGTCGCAGGTCCGGCAACAATCGGTCAAAATGCTTTTTATGGGCTTAAGGCCGAGTCGCTGACGTTGGATGATGAAGTTGCTAATATTGGCGAAGCGGCGTTTGCCTACGAAACCATTAATGACACGATTAATGTGGCAGGATCAGCGACGATCGGTAAGAATGCCTTTTACGGTACTAAGGCTACATCGCTGACGCTGGGCGGCAAGGCAACAACGCTTGCTGAAACTGCTTTTGGCTATGCACGCATTACGAATGTGACCGTCGATGCAGCAACGATTAGCAACCAAGCCTTCTTCCATCTCTTCACGGATAATCTGACGTTTGGTCCTGATGTTCAGACGATTACAGGCGGCGCTTTTCAATTTATCCAAAACATGAAGGATCTGCCTGACATTAATGGTCAGGATAATCCTGGCAATCAAATTCCGACGCTGACAATACCGGCGAACATCAGCGTGATTGATGGATCGGCTTTTTATGGGTCAAAACTAGGAACGGTTGCAATCGCAGACAATAGTCGGCTGACAACATTGGGCTTTCAGGCATTCGCATTTTCCAGTGCGACGGCGATTAATTTACCAGACTCACTTGAACAAATTGGGGATCAAGCCTTTTACGGTGGACACCTCATCCAAGTAGCATTTGGTCCTAATCTCCAGACAATTGGTGATCTAGCTTTTACTGAGTTTGGACCGTTGCAAAATGTTGACTTCAGTCGGGCAACAGCGCTTGAGTCAATTGGTGACAGTGCTTTTGCCTATAATACGATTAACAATGCAATTGTGTTGCCACCAAATTTGAAGACAATTAAAAATGCAGCGTTTGTCGGCAACAAAATCCCGGCACTAACTTTAAATGACGGGTTACAGACAATTGGCGACAGTGCTTTTGGCTACAATAAGATTCAAAATGGTTTGGCTGTGCCGGATAGTGTCACCGCGATTGGCAAATATGCGTTTGTCTATAACTCAATTAGCAACTTAACTTTGGGGACAGGTCTGCAGACAATAGGCCAAGAGGCGTTTGAAGCAAACGTCATCTTAAATGCGCTCAATATCCCAGCGAGTGTGACTGCCATTGGTGCTAAAGCTTTTAATGCTAATTTGATTCCTGAGGTGGCGATTGCTGGGACACCGACAATTGATCAAGAGGCGTTTTCCAATAACCGGATCACAATTTTGCATGCCGCGACGGCTGTACCGACAACTCCGGATGCTCTAAATCAAAATGCCGACGCCTACACGGATTCTGCTCATGTTAGTTTGCGTGATCTATTTAGTGTGGCGATTTCTGGTGTTAGTCAGGATCAAATTGTGGTTTCGAATATTCAGGGAACCGGCGTGGCCTTTAATACCGCGACAAAATCCTTTACGATGCCTGCGGGAACTGAACAATTCAGTTTTAATTGGTCATTGAAGGCAGCAGATGGCACAACTTACACTGGTCTTTACAAGGTTCATCTGGATGATCCTGTTATCCGTGCCCATGACATTAACCTTTTCACGGGTCAGGTTTGGAAACCAGAACTGAACTTTGGCGGCGCCGTGAAAAAGGATGGCACTGAGGTTCCGCTTAGCGATCTGACTTGGACTGTAACGGACCAGAACGGGGCTGTGATCGCCTCTAAAGATAGAGACGGTGTTGTCACAGGCAGTGTACCTAGTGATCAGGTGACTTGGTATACAGTCACTTACGCGTATGGGGCTGAAAGTGGCTCAGCTAAAATTTTTTATAATCAACGGCTGGCGGCGTCATATTCGTTGACTGGTACTCAAACGGCAACTGCGACGGGTCAACCGATTACGGTGGATCTGACGGCCTTTTCTCTGAGTCTTGGGGATGGCTTCAATGCTGGTGCTTTACAACTGAGTGACCTTAATTTTTTTGATGCATCTGGCAACCAGATTGCTGCTGATGCATTGGCGAAAACGGGTGTCTACCGTGTTGAACTTTCAAAGGCGGCATGGGCGCGGATTGCTGAACTGACAAATGATGCTGGTGAGTCAGCGGCTAACTATAATTTTACCGGTACGAGTACGGCACAACTTATCATCGGTCGCACAGCTACAGGTCAGTTGAATAATAGTGGGTTCACTTATGATGGCACGACATTGGCCAGTCAGGCGCCAAAACTGGTTCTTAATGTGACTTTGAGTGATGGCTCACAGCAAGCCATTGATTTGACTTCGACAGATATTTCACTTGTTGAAGCAGACTCACCAGATGTAGGTACGTATCGATATCTTCTTAATGGTAGTGGATTGACACGTATTCAAGCGATTTTGGGTGATGAAGTCACGATTGATCAGACAGATATCAATACTCACCCAGGGGTTATCACGATCACACCTGCTACTGCAACTGCAACTGTTAATGGGACACAATTTGTATATGATGGCAAAACGACTGCTAGTCAGGCTTCAGGATTGCAGTTAACATTAACGGCCGGTTCTGGCACGACAGTTGTTGATCTTAGCTCGACTGATATTGTGGTGGGATCGGACAGCGTCAATGTTGGTGATTATCAATATCAACTGAGTCAGAGTGGTGTAGCGAAAGTCGAGCAGGCGTTGAATGCCAATTATCAGTTGCCAAGTGACTTGCTGGGCAGCTTAACAGGCACGATTACGATTGCACCAGCACAAGGCACTGCGGAGTTGCTTGATGACTCATTTATTTATGACGGGAAGACGAAGGCAAGTCAGGCACAAGGTTTGACCGGCGATGTCACAATTGACAGTGCAACGGTGCCGGTAACCTTGACGTCCGCCGACATTGCTGTTGGCAATGACGGTGTGAATGTTGGGAGTTACCAGTACACGCTGACCGCCACCGGTATTGCAAAACTACAACAGGCGGCTGGCAGCAATTATCAGCTAAACGCTGACGACTTAGCAAAATTGATTGGTACAATCACGATTACGCCTGCAGCAAGCACCGCAACTCTGACCAATACTTCGTTTGTTTATGATGGGAAGACGAAAGCCGGTCAGGCACAAGGCTTGACTGCAAACGTCACAGTTGGCAGTGCAACGGTGCCAGTAACCTTGACGTCAGTTGACTTTGTTGTTGCCAATGATGGTGTGAATGTTGGAAGTTATCAGTACAGCCTTACAAACACCGGTATCGCAAAGCTACAACAGGCAGTCGGCAGCAACTATCAGTTAGACGCTTCTGAACTGGCAAAACTGACTGGCACGATCACGATTACGCCAGCTGAAGGTGCCGTAAATCTCAGTGACACATCGTTTGTTTATGATGGGAAGACGAAGGCAAGTCAGGCACAAGGCTTGACTGCAAACGTCACAGTTGGCAATGAGACGGTGCCAGTAACCTTGACGCCAGCCGACTTTGTTGTTGCCAATGATGGTGTGAATGTTGGGAGTTACCAGTACACGCTGACCGCCACCGGTATAGCAAAACTACAACAGGCAGTCGGCAGCAACTATCAGTTAACAGTTTCAGAATTAGCAAAATTGACGGGCAACATTAACATTACACCGGCAACAACAACCGCTGATTTGAATGATGGTTCATTTATGTATGATGGCCAAACAAAGGCGAGTCAGGCTCAAGGGTTAACAGCAGTGGTTAAGCTTGGCGACGATACAACATCAATTAAGTTAGACGCTTCAGATATCGTGGTTGCTGATGATGGTGTCAATGTTGGCAGTTACCACTACCGGCTAAGTACTGACGCCATCACGAAACTTCAACAAATAGCTGGACCAAATTATCAATTGAAAGCAGATGATCTAGTAGCATTAATGGGTATTATTACGATCACCCCGGCTGAAGGAACTGCAACGGTAAATGATACGACATTTGTTTATGATGGTCGTACAAAGGCAAGTGAAGCGTCAGGTCTCAATGGCGTCGTTTACCTCTCGCGCGGGACTGCTAGGCTAACTGTTGCATTGACGACGCAGGACATTGTTGTTGACGGCGATAACACGACAACTGGCACGTATCATTATCATCTTAGTCATTCAGGAATAGCGAAGTTGAAAGCAGCAGCCGGCACCAACTATGCACTTAATGAAACCGATTTGAACGCATTGACCGGCACGATCACCATCACGCCACTGACAGTCGTGGCCACCGTTAATAATGGTCATTTCCAGTATGACGGGGTTACCCGAGCAAGCCAAGCTAGTGGATTACTGGTAACAGTTCAACTACCAACTGGTGCACAAACAGTCGCCTTAACGAATGCAGATATAGATGTTGCCAATGATAGCGTTAATGTTGGCACCTACACGTATCGATTAAGTGCTAGTGGCATTGCTAAAGTGCTGGTTGCACTTGGTCCTAATTATCAAATTAACGACACAACAATGAATGGTACCATTACGATCACACCCGCGGTTTTGTCAGGACAGCTCAGCGGCATGCAGCAAAAAATCTATGATGGCCAACCTGGAGAACTGAATGCTCAACATTTCGAATTGATTTTTACGGATGGTAGTCACATCATACTTGAAGACAGTGACTTGGCTTTTGCTGATGGTATTGCCCCAATTGTTGTTGGTCGTTACGCCGTGACACTTAGCGCAGGCGGCCTCAAGCGTATCCAAGCGTTGCTGCCAAATTATCTGCTTGAAAATGTCGATACCCAGCAAGCGGTCTTTGAAATCGTTGCGAAATCAGGGCCGCTTCCTGATACAGGTACTGGTACAGATACCGGTACTGGCACAAATACCGGTACGAGTACTGGTCATGAGACAGGCAAAGTGCCGAGTGTTACTGGTCGACCTAGTCAGTCAATTAATCAGCAAACACCTGTGAAAACGACTCATCAGCTACCGCAAACAGGTGATACATCGGCGAATGATTTGTCTATTGTTGGGCTGATCTTGACTAGCATAGCGAGCTTGTTTGGGTTAGCAGGGGTTCGCAATAAGAAGCGCTCTGAATGATGCCTGCAGCAATGACGGCTTTTGGCTAAAAGCAGTAGCAGTAATAGCGTATAAAAAACGGTTAGATCTCGCAGATCTAACCGTTTTTTCGTTGGTTCAAGAACTTTCAATGTAGAAATAGAAAGCTGCATGCTGCCATTTGGATGGGAGCATTTTTATGATTTCAGAATATCGATCAGGTTCTTATTGGCAGCACTTTTAGCTGGCAGGATGCCAAAAACAATGCCGACAATGCTGGAAATTGCAAAGGTCCCGATGATGGAACCAAGCGTTATGACGGGCTTAAATGGCAAGAATGCTGTGATCATCCAGGCAATCAAGCCACCGAGAACAAGACCCACAACGCCGCCGGTTAATGTCAGCATGACTGACTCTAACAGAAACTGTTTCATAATTTCTGCCGGGGTAGCGCCAACGGCCATTCTGATGCCAATTTCCTGTGAACGTTCGGAGGCGGAAATGTACATCATGTTCATGACACCGACACCTGCGATCAGTAGCGAAATACCCGCAATGGCCCCGACGAACAACGTTAACCCGCTGATCACATTACCGATGCCTTTTAGTAATTCACCATAATCAAAATATTGGTACGAGCCATTGCGGCGTTCAGTACCAGATTTCTTCAACTGACGAACGATGGCGTTTGCCAACTGGGAAATGTCACTGCCACGTTGGAAGGTGATGGCCAATTTTTGCCCTCCTGGGTTTAACTGGCCAGCGGTATAAGCCTTTTCAGGAATTAAAACGTCAACATCTAAAGCTGAATAGGACTCTTTAGGCGTGTTGAAAATACCAACAATGTTGTAGCTTCGCTTCCCGATAAAAATGGATGATGTCAGTGCTGCTGCGTTGCCATGAAAGACTTTTTTAGCTAACTTCTTGGATAAAAGGACATCATGACCGTCTGTTTGTAAGGAATCGGTAGTTAATTTGTTTCCAGCAGCAAGTTGCACTTTAGGCATGGATGTAACAAGTGTGGCAGATAGCATCGTATCTTGATTGGCTAACTGACCATTCAGTTGTAGGCGTTCTTTTTCATGTTTGATAGTCACTTTTTTGATTTTGTCTGGAGCGGTTTGATAGGCGAGATCCACATCATCTTCCTTAAAACCAGCCGTGGAGGCAGTGCTACTTTCAGGAAGGAAGGTGATTTCAGCCGTTTGTTGGCCAGATTGATCAGTTTGCAAATTTTTGAGTGTGGCAGCTTTGATACCGTTACCGAGTGCCATGATGGTTACAACAGAAGTGATACCGATGACAATGCCAAGCATGGTTAGGAGGCTGCGGCGTTTGTTAGCAGTTAGCGCACGGAAGGAAATTCGAATTAATTCAGTTATTCGCATGGCTAACCTCCGTGTCACTGATGATCTGTCCGTCTAATACTTTAATCATGCGATCACTTTGTAGCGCCACGTGTTCATCATGCGTCACCATAATGATGGTCACGCCTTGTTGATGGAGTGTTTTAAAGAGTCGCATGATCTCTGCCGAAGTATGGCTGTCTAAGGCGCCGGTCGGTTCATCGGCAATTAGGAATTGCGGTGAATTTGCAAGGGCACGAGCGATTGCCACCCGCTGCTGCTGACCGCCAGATAAATTGCGCGGTAATTTCGTTTCGACATCGACTAGGCCAACAGAATGCAGCAACTCAGTGATTTTTTCTTTAACATCACTTCGTCGATTGCCACCATAACTCAGAGGAATAAGGACATTTTCAAAAATGTTCAAGTTATTGATTAGGCTGAAATTTTGAAAGACAAAGCCGACATGCTGATTTCGCATTTTTGACGCAGTGGCGCGATTAAAGGCGGCGACATTTTCGTTTTGAAAAAGGTAGTCGCCCTCAAAAGCTGTATCAAGGAAGCCAATAATATTGATTAATGTGGTTTTGCCAGAGCCAGACGGGCCCATAATTGCGACGAACTCGCCTTCATCAATGTGTAAGTTGATGTCTTTAAGCACTGGGAAGGCTGTGTCGCCTTGCAGATAGCTTTTGTTGACATGCCGTAAATCAATCATCAACGTTCACCTTCGCCCCGTCTTTGATTGTTTTGTCGGGTTTTTGAAGAATGCGGTCGCCGCTGCTGAGGCCATCTGAGACTTCATACATATCGTCTTTTGCCACATAGGTTACTTTAGTTCGGATGGCGCGTTTATTGACGATTTTGAAAACGGCCCCGTCCTTAACCGCTTCTTTGGGAATTAACAAACCGCTTAGGGGAATCGTGATGGTGATGGATTGGCCGTTTAAAAAGCCGTCACGTAATTTCGTCGTGAGTTCATACTTGGCGAGATTCGGCTTGCTGGATTTAGCCGGATCACTGCTAATAAAATTGATGTCTGTCGCTTGCTTTGTTTTGCTTGCCAGCGCCTGTACGGTTGCAGATTGACCGATTTTAACACTTGAATAATCAAATTCGGAGACCTCACCAACGGCTTCAACTTCAGCCGAGGTTTCCGTGATGGTCTGACTGCCATTTGCTTGATAGTCAATGTACAGCCGACCTGCAAAGGGAGCCTTAACCACCGTATTCAGACTTTGCTTTAATTTAGCGATATCCTGATTCGATTGGGTGATGGCATCAGCCGAATCTTGGCGATTATTCTGCGCCTCATCAAGTTGTGTCTGCAAGGCGGACTTCTGTGGATCATCGGCGGCGGTCTTACTCAAAGTAGCTTTGATTTGGCTGATTTGCTGATCAAGTGTGGCTTGACTGCGTTGTTGTTTTTCAAGCGCACGTGAAGCTTCATCAATTTTTGCTTGTACGTCAGGCTTGTAAACCGTCAAAAGTTGTTGATCAAGCGTCACACTATCGCCATTTTTAACCGTCATGTTTTGGACGGTGCCTTCAGGAATGTCGATTTTTTGCGTACGTACGGCCTGTACCTGTCCCGGCACTCGTAACTCATGCTTCTTCACTTGGAAGATGGCTATCGTTGTCGGTGCGGGTGATGATGTCGGTTTTTTGGATGTGACTAGGAAAAAAACGGTGACGCCAATCATGGCTAATGCACCAATCCCAATGATCACCATGCGTTGCGAAATACGTTTACCCTTTGATCGTCCTTTATTCATACTTGCCCCTCCTGAAAGTGCTTCCCTAATCGCTTTGTTGGTGCAAGTATACGGATAGAATTGGATGACGTCCATTAATAAAAACGCTATTTGGCGGAAAAGTGTCCTTATTTTGACAGGCTTAAAATTGCTTCAATTCGCGGGTATTCGGATTCTAATACATCAAAATGGTCAATTTTGCGACAAATGCGATGTTGAATTTTAACATCTTGGGTCGTCTTCAAGGAATTTGAATGCTGTATTTTGCGCGTTTTATTTGCTAAAGGGTGTTGCATAAAGAGGGAGGGCATCAGCCAAGTCATTTAATTTTGAAGAAAAGTAGTGATCAATGGCATCAACTGCGAAGGCCAATCATCCGATGCCAAAAATAAAATCCATTATATTGCGGTTCTTGGGTCATATTAGACGAGAAGAAGGCCTTTTGTTCCACGTGGAACCAAACGAAAAGGCCGCTTTATAACGCAAAGCGACCAACTATATAGTGAATAATAATTTTTTAAATCCTGCAACATGTTGAAAGCTCAAGTGTGCCAGCCTCAGAACAGACTTGGCTGTTTTACCAAGTTGCCTCATCTAACTGTTAGCAGGCTAATACCAACGCCCAGTAAGACCACGGCGACAACCGATTGAACACCGAGTTGCCAAGGTTTAAAATTTTTAGCGCGCCATTCTGCAAAAATGACGAGCAGTGTTACCAGCAAAGCAACAACGACCATGATCAGAAGCTGAATAACCAGACTATCCATGTGTACACCTCTAAACCTCTAAGTCGAAATACGGGTTGATCTTCTTTTGAATGTTGTGAATCTGAATCAAGTCGATCTGTGGGAAGAGTCGATAGATGAATCCGGCAAAGTTATCACGGTGATATTTGTAATTCATCCGGGCCATCCGATGCTGCCGATTTTCGTCGGTAATCTCCCAGACTTCTAAATTATAATCCGCATTTTTGACGATACTGATATAAGTATGTTGATTGATCCAAACCACCGGATGCATTGTCGATTGTTCTAACATGAGAGACCCCTCCATCAGCAGATTTTGCGCTGTTGTACGATTATTGATCGGTGTTTCGACCACGCCCAAATAACGCACAGCATGCTTTGAGTATAGCAGAAAATTTGCGCTGCCGCGGTCTTGACTTTAATTGGCCAACACGGTATAGCAAGTGTTACAAACCTTAATATGACAGTGTTTTTGCACCTAAAATTAAATTTTTAAGTTCACAGTTCACACTTATTATTATGGGAACATATGTTTGCAAAGTCAACCGAAATTTAGCGGAAAATGCTGATGGATAAGCGCCATAAAAAAAGCACACCAATAGGCTAATATTGATGTGTTTTTACGCATTAAAAATTAAATCAAGTTAAAATGTGCAAGTGCATTTGGAATACCGTTTTCGCGATAATCGTCCGTTTGATAATCCGCAACAGCCGCAACTTTTGGATAAGCGTTCCCCATCGCAATTCCGGTGTCAGCTGCTTGCAACAACGGAATGTCATTATAACCGTCGCCAAATGCGTAAGTTGGCAGACCACGTAAGGATGGCTGATTTAACAGGATGGCCATGCCACTGCCTTTGGAAATGCCATGATTGACAACATCAAACGTATAATGCGAGTTGCGGTAGAACGTCATTTCTGGGAAATCTTGGATGAATTGTTTCCCAATCTGGTCACCTGCATCGGTCCATGGTACAAACATTAACATCATACAGATTGCTTCATGCTCGTAGAAAGATGGCTTGACCGGCGGCGGTGTTTGCCGCACCTGCGCATAGTTATCGGTGGTGAGCTGATTATGGCCGGTCAGCGCCGATGCTTCACTGTTGTACATGGCAACCTGAATGTCTTGTGCTGCACTCGTATTGAGAAAACGGGTGAGTTGCGGCTCGCCAATCACACTTTGAAAAATGTGATCGCCGTCAAGAAAAATGTCACCACCATTAGCAGCAATTGCACTGCGGACCCCAGTTGCTGCCATAATGTCAGCCAGTTCGTAGTAATTTCTGCCAGTCGCAATGACCGGCAGAATCTGGTTGGCTTCAAGGGCTTTGAGCGCAGCAACATTTTCGGGTGGCACCTGTTTGTCATCATTGAGCAGCGTTTGATCTAAATCAAAAAAAACGACAGCTTTGTACATAATTTCCTCCGTTACTAAATGTTGTGATGGCCTCATTCTACCATGGAATACGCACGGCAGAGGGCAAGAAATCGAAACGCTTACAGGAAAAGACGGATACTACTGGGGTGAAAGGGATTCACACGCTTGTCAGCCCGGAAACCTGCTTGCAAGGAGCGCGGGGTCATGACCAAAACCCGGTCATCACAGCCAAGGCTGCTTACACGCCGTTTTCTAAATGGGTTAGCCACACTTCCATAAAAAAACAGGCCGATGAGCATCGGCCTGTTTCATCTCAGCTGATTGAAAGAAATAGCTTATTTCTTGCTCAGCTTGCTTGCAGCTGCTTTGTCCAAGATGACAACAACATCTGAATGCTTTTGCAGTGCGGACGCTGGCACATCGTTGGTGACAGGGCCTTCAATCATTTTTTTAACAGCATCTGCCTTGTTTTCGCCAAAGGCTAACAGCAAAATCTTCTTGCTCTTCAAGATTGAGCCGATCCCCATGGAGTAGGCGTAGCGAGGTACGTCATCTTCACTTGCAAAGAACCGGGCGTTAGCGTCAATGGTGCTTTGGGTCAGCGGTACTTTGCGGGTTTCTGCGTCAAATGGTGAACCGGGTTCGTTGAAGCCAATGTGACCGTTACGGCCAATGCCAAGTACTTGGATGTCGATCGGATGGTCTGCGATTACTTTGTTGTAACGCGTGGTTTCTTCTTCAGGATCCTTAGCCAAGCCGTTTGGAACAAAGGTTTCCTTGAATGGCTTTTTGTCGAAGAGGTTACTCTGCATGAAGTAACGGTAGCTCTGGTCATTGTCTGGAGCCAACCCAACATATTCATCCAAGTTAATGGAAGTCATGTTGCTGAAATCAACATCACTATTAACCATTGCTTTGTACATGGTGACTGGTGTGCTGCCGGTAGCCAAGCCGAGCACTTTGGCACCGTTATCCATACCTTGCTTGATCAAATCAAATGCGTACTTGCCTGCTTCTGTATCGTTATCAAAAATTTTTACATCCATCATTGATATCCCCCTATCTGGTCTAGTCCAATGTAGCATCAAAAAACCTCCATGTCAATAGTGGTCTATACCGTAATGCCGAAAATTTTGATTTTCTGTGTTTATGCTGAGTCGATAGGGCGTCAGGCACAACTGACATATAGTAGATAACAACATCAGATAACAGCGTCCTCAGTATGATGCGAGCAAAAAAGTAGACAGCGGTAGCGTTTTCCATAACTTGTGAAACAGTTAACGTACACTGTTATGGTTTTAAACCAGATGCTTTCCTTAGTAAACTGTTAGCTGGGGATTCAACCTGAATGTTTGGCACAGACAACTGTGCCAAAGAAGCTTTTGTCAGCGATTACATGAAGCGGTTACAATAATACTTGTAAATAAGGGAAAGGAGTGTGTTTGCCTTGGGTGCAAAAACAGCAAACACGCCGGCAGCAGAAAAAAAGAAATTTAATCTGAAAGCCGGTATGCAATCATTCGGAACCAAGCTTTCTGGCATGGTGTTGCCAAACATCGGTGCCTTTATTGCTTGGGGTCTTATTACAGCCATCTTCCTTAAAGGTGGTTGGTATCCAAACGCTCAGCTCGCAAAAATGATTTCGCCAATGGTAACTTATCTGTTACCATTACTGATCGCTTTTTCAGGCGGTTCGATGGTGGCAGGTCATCGTGGCGGCGTTGTTGGTGCGATTGCTGCCATGGGGGTCATCGTCGGTACTGATGTGCCAATGTTTATTGGCGCAATGGTGATGGGTCCACTTGGTGGCTGGTGTATTAAGAAGTGGGACGACCGTTTTCAAGATAAGATCAAACAAGGCTTTGAAATGTTGGTCAACAACTTTAGTGCCGGCATTATTGGGATGTTGCTAGCAATCGTTGGCTTCTTCCTAATGGGTCCAATTATCTCTACGTTGACTAACGGCATGGCAACTGGGGTTGATTGGATTATCAATCACGGGTTGTTGTGGGTAGCAAACGTCTTTATTGAACCCGCAAAGATTTTGTTCCTAAATAATGCGATCAATCAGGGGATTTTGACACCGCTTGGGATTCAGGCGGCAGCCGAACATGGTAAGTCAATCCTGTTCTTACTGGAACCTGATCCAGGTCCAGGCCTTGGTGTTTTGTTAGCATTTGCGCTGTTTGGTAAGGGATCTGCTAAAGGTTCCGCACCTTCCGCCATCATCATTCACTTCCTTGGCGGGATTCACGAAATCTATTTCCCATATGTTTTGATGAAGCCAGCACTGTTCCTGTCTGTTATGGCTGGTGGTGTTACTGGGACGACACTTTTCTCCATCTTCAATGTTGGTTTGAAGAGCTCACCATCTCCAGGTTCTATCTTCGCATTATTCGCAATGTCACCGGTTAACATTGGGAATTATATTGGTTTAATTGTTGGTGTCACAGGTGCTACACTTGTTTCTTTCCTGATCTCGGCTGTCATTTTACGCCGCGATAAGAGCGCAAGCGGTGACGAATTAGCCGAAAGCGAAGCCAAAATGAAGTCCATGAAGGCTGAAGCTAAGGGTCAGCAAAATGTTGCGGCAGCTAAGGATGTGATGTCAGCCGCCAAGGGCATTAAGCAGATTATCTTTGCTTGCGATGCCGGCATGGGTTCCAGTGCCATGGGCGCTTCCATCTTACGCGACAAGGTAAAGAAGGCAGGTCTGGATCTTTCGGTTACCAACACAGCAATCAGTAACCTGCAAGACAAGCCGGGATTGCTGGTTGTGACACAAGAAGAATTAGCTGATCGGGCTAAGGACAAGACACCTGATGCCGCTCATATTGCGGTTGATAATTTCCTGAACAGTCCGAAGTATGATGAAATCATCGCAAGCTTGAAGGCTGAAGCAGTTGGCGGTACTGACGAAGCAATGCCAGCAACTGAGACGTCTAAAGCTAAACAAGAAACACCGGAAGACGAATTAAAGGAACTTGATCTCGATAAGATTACCGAAGTTGACTTCCTGCATCATGATCAAAACATTGGTTCCGCAACCATGGCACAGGCAACATTCCGTGCTGAATTACGGAAACTGAATAAAGACGTGAAAGTTCGTAATGTCGCAATCGGCGAGATTGATGACAAGGACAATGTGCTGATTATTGCTTCGAAAGAAACAGCACGTCGCGTTAAATTGCAGTTTGCCAATGTTCAGGTCTACACCGTTGATGGCCTCTTGAACGCAACGAACTATGATAAGCTTATTGAGAAGATGAAATAAGTTCGGTCGGTGTTGCGGCCGCTTGAGGCGAAAAATATGTTACTAACGAATCGTGAACAGGAAATGATCAGACTCATGATGAGTCAGCCCGCCGGTGTTAGCCGAGATGAGCTGGAACGGCAGCTGGGTGTCAGCCGTCGGACCATTTACCGTGAGCTTTCGCAATTGGAAAGTGACATCGCCACAATCGGTTTAAAACTCGATAAAGGCACTGGCAGCACGTATCGGTTGGTCGGGGATACCAATGATTTGGCTACCTTAACCGCGACTTTGGCAAAACAGGATCAGGTGGTGACATTTGATCCTAGCCAACGACAAAGTGCTTTAACATTACGGTTGCTGAATGCCAACGGTCCGGAAACAATGACGGCGTTAGCGGCAGCGGTTGACGTGAGTGTCACCACCATTAAGCAAGATCTGGATATTCTTGAACCCGCTTTGAATGAATATCATCTGCAATTAAATCGCCAAAAAGCTGCCGGTATCTGGATTGATGGTGCGGAAGGCGATATTCGCCGAGTATTGGTAGGCGTGTTGAATGCTGAGATTAATCCGTACGTTTTCTTCCGCTTTCTCCGTGATCCTCAGCAGACATTCGATCCAGTCACACATTATTTTGTTGAACGATTACCGCAGGAAGAGTTACTGGCAGCAAACGCGGCTTTGCTGCGCATCAAGGCGTTGGCGGATCTCAGCGACAACCAGCGCAAAGCGGTGTTACTGACAGTAGCAGTTAATACCCGCCGATTGCGAGAAGATCAGCATGTTGAAGCGCAACGCCATTTCGACCAGGAACGGCTTTTCCAGGACCAACAATTGGCTCTCGAGTTTCTGGCGGAGATGGACTCCGCGATTCGCCAGAAAGTCCGCGTTGGCGATTATCAGTTTCTTGCCGTTGAGCTCAGTACCATTCGCGGTGGCTTGGCTGGAGAACCAGTTGATCCGTTTGATTTAACGGTTAACCTTGAAGTGCAGGAATTGATTCGTGAAGTTGCCAGATCATTTCCCGGGAAATTTTCCGGGAATACGCAGCTTTACTCATCGCTGTTGGCTCATGTCCAACGAACCGCTGGCGGTGATTGGCTGCCAGGCGTCACGATGACGAATCCAGTGCTGGCTCATCTGCGCGACGATTATCCTGAACTTTACCACGCAGTTCAACAAGCGGCTGACGATGTTTTTGGTCGCGGTGCCTTTACTGGAAATGCGCTCGGGTATCTGGTGTTGTACTTTGCTTCAGTCTTGGACCATACCCACACCGAAGTGCCAGCAGCTGTCTTGCTGATTACGAGCGATGGCCCGGGGACCGGCAGTCTGATTGCTGGGAAGCTACGTGTACAGGTGCCGGAAATTCGAGAGATCAAGATCATTCAGGTTAGTGATCTGCCGAACCAGAATCTGGCACATTACGGTTTGATTCTTGCGACGATGCCATTGCCGGGATTCAAGCATCAGTATCTTGTCATCACGCCAATCTTGGCGCGTGATGAGATTAGTGAAATCAGACGGTTATTGCAACAGGTCAAGCCGAAAGAAGCGACCCAGCAAAGACAACCGTCATTAGATCAGACTGTGACGGCGTTTGAAAGTCTCAAAACCATGGTATTAGCAGCTGATGACATGTTACAGCACTTCGCTGTGACAGAGATCACCGAAGCGGTGACAACCTCAGGAGCGACAATCGATGCCATGCTAGCACATTTACCAGACGTGGTGGCAGAAGCGCCGGTCGTCAAAGATGCCTTGCTAAAGCGACTAGAATTAGCGCCAGTTGGGATTCCCGATACCGGTCTCGCTATGATCCATACCAGTAGTCAGGGTGTGACAGTGCCTTACATCGGCGCATTCGATTTAAAAACGCCGCTGTCGCTTCCAGCCATGGATATGGGCACGATCATGTTGCATCGGGTATTGCTACTTTTGACACCGAACCCAGTTGCTCAGGAAACACTGACGCTATTGAGCGCTGTCAGCGCAAAGCTGATTGCGTCAACAACGAATTTACAACTTTTTGAAAAAGGGCATTATAGCCAGTTGTATCAAATCATCACAGAAGTATTTATGAATGAAATCAAAAAAATTGATCGAAGGTGACATGATGAAAGGACTAGACGTTAAAACGATCAAACTTGGTCAGGAAGCAAAGACCAAGGAAGAAGCCATTCGTCAGGCCGGCCAACTCTTGGTCGACAATGGTAATGTCGAACCAGCTTATATTGATTCGATGCTTGATCGGAATCGCGATGTTTCTGTGTATATGGGTAACTTCATTGCTATTCCCCACGGCACTGAGGCCGGGATGAAATATATTAAGTCGACGGCTATTTCGATTGTGCAATATCCATGGGGTGTTGACTGGTCGGATGATCCGGCTGATGAGAACTTGGTCACGGTTGTTTTTGGGATTGCTGGCTTAAATGGCGAACATCTCAAATTGTTGTCGCAAATTGCGCTTTATTGCAGTGATGTTGAAAATGTTCAGAAACTTGCCGACGCCCAAACGCCGGAGGAAATCGTCAATTTACTGAAGGAAGTTGAATAAATTATGATGGAAGCAGTACATTTTGGTGCAGGTAATATTGGTCGCGGATTTATCGGTGAAACACTTGCCGCTAACGGTTTCAAAATCAATTTTGTCGATGTTAACGAGACGATCATCAATGCGTTAAACCAACGCGGCGAATATACGATCACCTTAGCAGCGCCCGGTGAGAAGAAGATTCATGTGGACAATGTTGACGGGTTGAACAATGCCAAGGATCCCGAGGCAGTTGTGAAGGCAATTGCGCAGGCTGATCTGGTGACCACCGCCATTGGTCCGAAGATTCTGCCAATCATTGCACCCCTAATTGCCCAAGGCTTGCAGGCACGTGATGCAGCCAACAATCATCAGGCATTAGATGTGATTGCATGTGAAAATATGATCGGTGGCTCTCAGTCACTTAAGAAGAGTGTCTACGAGCATCTCGATGACGCCGGCAAGACCTTTGCTGATACGTACGTTGGCTTCCCTAACGCCGCGGTTGATCGAATCGTGCCACAACAAAAGCACGATGATCCCTTGGCCGTTAGTGTTGAAGATTTCAAGGAATGGGTTGTTGACGAGAGTCAGATGAAGAACAAGGATCTGAAACTCAAGACTGTAGACTATGTGCCCGACCTGGAACCTTATATCGAACGGAAACTCTTCTCCGTCAACACTGGTCACGCTACCACAGCTTACACCGGCAAGTACCTTGGCTATACAACAATTGGCGACGCCATCAAGGATCCTAAAGTCTTCAATCAGGCAAAGGGTGCGCTGGCCGAAACCCGTTCGTTGTTGTTGTCAGAGTTTAAGAATTTTGACGAAAAAGACCTCGAAAACTATCAAAATCGGGTGTTGCAACGTTTCCAGAATCCGTACATCTCAGATGATATTTCTCGAGTTGCCCGGACACCAATCCGCAAACTAGGTTACGACGAACGCTTTATTCGCCCAATTCGCGAATTGAAGGAACGCGGTTTGAATTACAGCGTTTTGATGGACACCGTTGGCATGATGTTCCATTATGTTGAACCTAATGATGCCGAAGCTGTGAAGTTGCAAGCGATGCTGAAGGATCAGCCGCTGGTGGATGTCATCAAAGAAGTGACCGGTTTGAAAGATGCTGGCTTGATTGATGAAGTCGAAGCTAGCGTTAAGTCCAAAGATCGTTAAGAGATAAGGTTAATTCATACGATTAGACTGTCAGTTGACTCACTGGCAGTCTTTTTGCGTTAAGATGGGATTAATCTTTTAATGCGATTTGAACATGGTGAAATGGAGGCCTTGGTAATGGCAGATGATGACATTTTAGCAAAAATTCAGGCAGGCTGGGCGCAGACGGCAGCGCGCGATAAGGCACGCTATGCGGATGAACGGGTGCCAGAGGATGTCCACTGGGAAACGGAATACCGGTATGAAAACTCTGCTGACCCGCAGCAGACCTTGAACTTATATTATCCGGCAAAACGCCGCAATGCGACGTTGCCAACTGTGATTGATGTTCATGGCGGCGGCTGGTTTTATGGCGATCGCAATCTCAACCGAAATTATTGCCGCTATTTGGCGAGTCAAGGTTATGCTGTGATGGGCATGGGGTATCGCTTGCTGCCAGATGTCGATGTGCGCGGGCAGATTCAAGACATCTTTGCTAGCTTACGTTGGTTGTCGCATTTTGGCCCGCAGCGCGGCTTTGATCTCGATCATGTTCTATTGACCGGTGACTCGGCAGGCGGCCATCTAGCGTCACTAGTGGCCTGCATTCAGCAAAGCGAAGAGCTACAAGAACTTTTTGGCGTTGATCGGGTTAATTTCAATTTCACTTTGGTGGCCTTGGTGTGCCCAGTCGCTGAACCTGGCAAACTGCCAGAAGCCGCTGGTGATATGAGCGATATGGCCGCTTTTTATCTTGATAAGCTGAGCGGTGGCGATGCTGCATTGGCTGACCACCTTAACTTTTCTCAAGTTGCCAAAGACCTCAAGTTGCCGCCATTCATGCTGATTGGCGGCCAAAATGACAGCTTCTATTTGCAAAGTCAGGCTTTGCTAGAAGTGTTTGCTGCCGATAAGGTGACCTATACGACCAAATTGTGGCCAGCCAGCGCCGGTCCGCACCTCAAGCACGTTTTTAATGTTCAACATTGGGAATGGCCGGAAAGTATCGAGACAAATTTGGCCATGTTGCGTCAATTCGATGTGCTCAGTAAACAACGCGATGAAGCTGAAGCAGATGAAGAGGACGACCTCTAGACTGTGCTGCGCTTTTTTGATTAGACATTAAAATGGACCGTTTGAATGGTGGTGATCATTCAGACGATCCATTTTTGTGATGGTTACAAAGCGGCAGTTAGAAAAAGATATCTAGAAAACGTTTGACGTGTGCTTGATAAGCTTCCGGGTTGATCCAGTAGCTTTCCGCGTGCGCAGCCCCCGGAACGATCCAGAGGGCTTTAGGACCCGCAGAAGCCGCATAATTTTGCCGACCCATTTTCGTTGGCACATAGACATCTTCCGCACCGTGAATAACCAATAGTGGCAAGTGGTTGCGAGTGAGTGCTTGGCGGACGTTGACAACGCGTAAAGGATAACCTAACCGGCGATAGTTAAGAAAACTTGCCAGTGGCACCAACGGCATTGGTGGCAGGTGAAACTGCTTTTTCAGTAAGTAGGCCAACTCGGTTTCAACATCGGTGTAGCCGCAGTCTTCAATGACAGCCTTCACTTGTTTTGGCAAACTGGGTTCGCCTGCCACCAACGAAACTGTGGCACCACCCATGCTGGTACCAAACAACAGCAGTTGACTGTCTGCACCGATTCGATCAATGATACGTTGCAGCCAACCCAAATAATCCAGCCGATCCAGCCAGCCGAAACTAATGTATTGGCCATCCGATTCACCATGCCCGCGATCATCCGGTAGCAGAACATTGAAACCTAGATCGTAAAACATGTGGGCAAAGTTGCTCATCGTAATCCCAGTACCTTTGTAACCGTGGCCCACAATCACCGCTTTTTTACTGCCAGGATGCGGCAACCAAAGAGCTTCAAGTCGTTGATTATCCGGGGCTGTCATATGCCATGCCTCAATATTGGCCTGACTTTCTACCCAGTGGACATGGCGATAATATGAAGCCGCATACTTTTGCATCGAACGCCGCGCGTCTGGAATATAGTTAATGCGGCGAAATGCATATTGATAAAAGCTTTCGGCGGTCGCTAACGTGCCAGCCGATAATAACAGTGGGGTTGCAAGGCCGATCAAATGGCTTTGTTTCATGACTCAGTGCCTCCCATTTCCAAGTCTTGCAGTCAGGGCAAAGCACGGCGGAGACCGGGGTGCCGCCTGCTGGAGCGCTGCTTATGAATCTGCAAATGTTATGATATTACTTTACCGCATTGGATAATCAGTCGCAATTTCTTGCCTTTTCTCGTATAATGACGGTGCAGACCGTTAAATACGAAAAAGGGAGAAATCGATGCACGAATTAAAATTATTCAGTCTTAATGGGAACCGGCCATTAGCTGAAAAGATTGCGGAAGAGGTCGGGCTACCGCTGTCGCCAGCTCGAGTGAATCATTTTGCTGATGGGGAAGTTCAAATTGAACTACCGGAAAGTGTTCGTGGCGCTGATGTATATGTGATCCAGTCGGTCTCTGATCCGGTTAATGAGAACTTCATGGAACTTATGATCATGGTTGATGCGTTGCGGCGGGCGAGTGCTCACCATATTAATGTCGTGATTCCTTATTATGGCTACGCACGGGCTGATCGCAAGGCGCGCTCCCGTGAGCCAATCACAGCCAAACTTGTTGCTAACATGCTGGAGATGGATGGCGTTAATCGGATCATTGCTGTTGAACTTCATGCGGATCAGATTCAAGGCTTTTTCGATATCCCAGTTGACCATCTCAAGGCCCACCACTTGATCGGTGATTACTTCAAGAAGCTAGATCTTGGCGATAATGTCGTTGTCATCGCGCCTGATCACAGTGGTACCAAGCAAGCGCGGGCATTGGCTGAAGAATTACATACGCCAATTGCTATTGTTGATAAGCGTGATCAAGAGCACATCGGGGTTATCGGGGACGTTGCCGGCATGCACGCCATCGTGATTGATGACCTAATCGATACCGGCGATCGCATCGTGGACTCTTACAAAGCCCTGAGTGAAGCAGGTGCACTTGATGTCTACGCGGCAGCCACCCACGGCGTATTCTCCCGTGGCGCTGTTGATCGCATCAAGCATCTGGGACTCAAGCGGGTCGTCATCACTGATACCATTAAGCTCGATCCTAAGCACAAATTCGAAGGCTTAGATCAGATCTCGGTCGGTCCAATGCTTGGCAAGGCGATCAAACTGATCAACAGCAATCAATCCATTCATGTTTTGTTCTAGAATAAGTTAGTGAAATAAGGCGGCGATGGCCGTCTTTTTTTGTGAGCGCGAGCAGGAGCGCATTTTAACCGGAGCGTAAGTGGCCTTGAAGCCAAATGCCCAAGTTTTGGTCATTCGACTTCAAGGTCTTTACATGCAAGGCGAATGCGAGCACATTATCACGAAATAAGAGCGTGAACAACCACTCGTCAAATGACCATCAGCAAATTGCCAGTAACCGACGAAATCGCTGCCTAACCGCTTGATGACACAATGCAGCAGTCAGCTTTTTGTCACATTCTTTGAAAAAAGATTTGCAAAACACTTGCGCCAGTAAGGGGTACATGATATTATATTTAAGTCGTGAAGCGCGACAGACATAAGCAGCATGGGTGGTTAGCTCAGCTGGCAGAGCAACGGACTCTTAATCCGTGGGTCCAGGGTTCGATCCCCTGACCACCCAGAAT
>PPYE01776403.1_pt1 | contig 27181 bp, 27 predicted proteins | sample 1559881 | NCBI WGS metagenome assembly PPYE01 (sample SAMN08240022, study PRJNA423297) | Human gut metagenome, whole genome shotgun sequencing project. | reverse complement strand
CCGGTGTCGATGTCCACGCCGTCAAGGGCGTTGCGCAGGACGCGGAGGGTCAGGTAGGCCTGCACGTCGGCGTGCTGGCTGATGGTGCCGCCGTAGCCCTCGGCGATGGCGGCAACGGCGTCGGAGTTGGCGTCGTAACCGAAGGTGGGCACGCCCTCAGCCTTGGACCAGGCGAGGAACATGGACATGCCCATGCCGTCGTTGTTGGAGGCGACGACGTCGATCTGGTCGCCGAAGGAGGAAGCCCAGGTGCCGATGGCGTTGCCGGCGGTGGCGGCGTCCCAGGTGGCGCCGGCGGAGTTCTTCATCTCCTGAGAGGCCAGCTCACGGACGATGTAGGTGGTGCCGTTGATCTCGAGCTCGCCGTCCTTGACGTAGGCGGAGGTGCCGTCAATGTTGGTGCCGACGGGGGTGCTGTCGATGACGCCGTCAACCTCGACGGCGGTGCCGAGCGCGCTGCGCACGCCGCGGGTACGGGCGATGGAGTCGTTGTGGCCGATGTCGCCGACAGCCAGGACGTAGCCGATGATGCCGTCGCCGTTGCGGTCGAGGCCCTCGATGTTGTTCTGGATGTACTCAAGGATCATGGTGCCCTGGAGCTCGGCGCCCTGGTTCGCGTCGAAGCCGACGTAGTAGGTGTTGTCGTTGAAGGTCAGAGCGGCCATGTCGAGCTCGCCGGTGGTGCTGTTGGAGGGCTGGCGGTTGAACCAGACCAGGGGCTTATCCTTGTTGGCAACGGTGCCGTCGCCGCTGTCGGCGGGAGCCTCGCTGGCCGGAGCGTCGCTGGCCGGAGCGTCGCTGGCGGGCGCGCCAGAGGGGGTGCCTTCGGTCCCGCCGCAGGCGGCAAGCGCGAAGACCATGACGAGTGCGAGAAGCAGGGCAAGAAGTTTCTTCATGGCAATTCTCCTTTTTCATTTCGAATTGAACAGGGCGGCCTGGCCGCGCCTGTCCCTCATATATAAATCATATTAAAATTTGGTTGGAAAAACAAGGTGAAATATCACTGAAAGGAGGTAGAAAATTTTATTTGAACCTGATAAAATATTAAAAATTGGCCATGAAGAATTATGCAACAAGCACAAGAAATTTACTGTTCAAAGGCGAACAGGGCCTTCTGGCTGTCCATAGAAAACATATTTTCTCTATCCACCACCTGGGTGGATGTATCCACAGTCTTTGCCAGTCCGGAGTCCTGGCCCGTGAGCAGTTTGTAGGCGCTCTCGACGCCGAGGTAGCCCATGGCGTAGGGGTTCTGGACCACAAGGGCGTCCACGCAGCCGTCCTGGAGCCCGTCCACGGTGGCGACGTTGGAGTCGAAGCCGACAAGGAAGACGCTCTCTGACAGGCCCAGCTCCTTCACAGCCTCGGCGGCGCCGACGCTGGTGGGCTCGTTGAAGGCGAGCAGGACGTTTATGTCCGGGTGCTCTTCGAGCATGGCGGTGGTGTCCTCCCGGGCCTTTCCGGCCTCGGCCAGGGTGTTGATGACGGCGGCTATTTCGGCGCGGCCGCTCTCCTCCAGGACGGCGAGCGCGCCGTGCTCCCGCTCCTGGCCGTTGGCGCTGCTTATGTCGTAATTGACGACGCCTACGGTAAGGGGGCCCTCCACGCGCTCAAGAGCGGCGCGCGCGGCCATCTGACCTGCGGCGTAGTTGTCCGTGCCTATGTAGGTGCTGACCATGTCCGAGGCGACGGAGCTGTCTATGGCGACTATCTTCACCCCGGCGCGCGCGGCCTCGTCTATGGCGGAGGCGTTGTTCTCGTAGTCTATGGCGGAGAAGACTATGGCCTCGGCCCCGGCGGCAGCGGCGTCCGCGACCATGCGGTTCTGCGTCTCGTAATCCTCCTCCGTATCCGGGCCTATTATGCTCAGGGCGACGTTATACTCCGTTGCGGCTGCCTCGGCCCCGGCGAAGACGGACAGCCAGAACTCCGTCTGTGTGGACTTTGCCACAAGGGCCACGGAATGCTGCCGGAGCTCGGCGCCCGTCCCGCAGCCGGAAAGGAGCAGGGCGCAGAACAGGATGCAGCAGAGCGCGCGGCTACTTCGTCTCATGGTCGCCCTCCTTTATCTTCGGCATGCGTATCTCGACGCAGGTGCCGATGTCCGGCTCGCTGGTGATGTGCAGGCCGTAGCTTTTGCCGAAATAGATCTTGAGCCTGTCGTTGACGTTCTTGATGCCGATGCCTGTGCGGTCCGTGGGGCCGTGCTGCATGATGGCCTCGATTTGTTCCTCGCTCATGCCCACGCCGTTGTCCCGGACGGAGAAGACGATGTCGTCCCCGTCCTGCCTCACCAGCACGTCTATGCGCCCCTCGTCCACCATGAGGTCCAGGCCGTGGTTGATGGAGTTTTCGATGATGGGCTGGAGGGTTATCTTGTTGCAGTAGTAGCCCAGGCAGTCGGGGTCCACGTCGAAGTCGTAGGTGAACTGGTTTTTATAGCGGTACATCTGGATCTGGAGGTAGCTCTCGGCGTGCTCTATCTCCTTGGCGATGGGTATAAGCTCGTGGCCGCGGCTGATGCTGATGCGGAACAGGCGCGCCAGGGCGTGGACCATGCGCACGGCGTCGGCGTTGCGGCCCTGCTCGCACATCCAGGCGATGGAGTCCAGGGTGTTGTAGAGGAAGTGGGGGTTTATCTGGGCCTGGAGCGCCTTCAGCTCGGTCTTGCGGAGGTTTATCTCCTCCTCGCGCACGGTGGTCATGAGCTCCTGTATGCGCAGCACCATGTGCTCGAAGCTGTCCGAAAGCTCCTGCACCTCCCGGGTGCCGCCTACGGGCTTGTAGGCGAAGTGGTCCGCGTCGGATTCGAAGCTCTCCATGGCCGAGGCGAGGCCGCGCAGCGGCCGGCCCAGGAAGCGGAAGAGCAGCCAGCTGGTCAGCAGCGCCGCGCCCAGCACGACCACGGCCAGCAGGCATGAGAGGCGTATCATGTCGTTCACGTTGCGGTTCACGAGCTCGTCCACGTAGCTGACGCCGACGGCGCGCCAGTCGCTGCCCTCGACGCTCGCCAGGCAGTAGATGACGGTGTCGTCCGCGTAGTCGCCGTCCTCCAGCGCGGCGAGGGCCTCCGTGTCCTCGCTCTTCAGCCCGGCGTAGAGCAGCTGCTGCTGGGGGTGGTAGACGATGTTGCCCTCCCTGTCCATGAGGAAGCAATAGCCGCGCTGGCCGATGCTGACGTTTTTGAGGTAGCTAGAAATGCTGGAGAAGCTGATGTCCAGGGAGACCCATGCGGCCTCGCCCCCGCCCTCAAGCGGGGCGGTCATGGTGACCACCCAGGGATAGTAGCCCTCGAAGATGGTCTCGACGTGCGGGGCCGTCATGTAGGCGCCCTCGCTCTCCCGGGCCGCGCCCAGGTCGAAGGAGAGGTTCTGGAAGATGTTCTCCCTCGGCTCCCGGCCGGGGGACCAGCAGTCGAGCAGCTCGCCCCCGGCGGAGTAGCTCGTGACGGCCACGACGTCCGGGCGGTATTTCAGGAAGGCGGCCAGCAGCCAGTCCCGGCTTTCCCCGCTCTCGGAGACGGACTGCTCGACGAGCTCCATGGCCTGGCCCATGTCCCGGAGATAGCTGCCCACGGTGTTCGAGACCTGGGAGACGGCCTGGGAGCTGCTCGTGCGGGCGCTCTGGACCATGGCGCTCCGGTAGCGGTCGAGAAAGAGCAGGATACAGCACAGCAGGATGATGGCCACCGTGCCGACGACCATGGTGACGAGGATGGTGGTTATGCGCAGCCCGGTGCGCGGAGCCCTGGCGTTCAAGTGGCCTCACCCGGCCTTTCCGCCTCCAGCCTGCGCCTGAGCGCGTTGGGGGACTCGCCGCTGTATTTCTTGAAGCAGTAGCTGAAATAGTGCTGGTCCGTGTAGCCGCAGCGGCGGGAGACCTCCTGGACCCGGAGCGGGGTGGAGACGAGCAGCTCCCGCGCGGCCTCCATGCGCTTGCGGATGAGGATGTTTATGAAGGTCTCGCCGGCGTATTTCTTGATGCAGGCGCTCAGGTGGTTGGGGCTGACGTCGAGCATGCCGCTGATGGAGACAAGGGAGAGCCCGGCGTCCATGTAGTTCTGGTCTATTGCCTCAAGGGCGCGGCGGCACAGCAGGCTCCCGCCCCGGGCGGCCGGGGCGAGGTCGCTTATAAACTGCGCGCCGCCCTCCGAGCGGTCGCCCTGGCGCAGGGCCTCCATAGCCTCGCGGTAGGCCCCGTGCAGCTCTGACAGGCCGCGCACCATGCGGCTGACGCCTATGCGGCAGCGGCGGCCCAGCACGCGCTCCGCCATCTGGGGCAGCTCGTCCGCGAGAATGTGCAGGTACTCGTCAAAGTCCGAGGCATTGCCCAGCAGCACGCTTATTACCTTGCCGGAGGCGAAAAAGCTCACGGAGCGCAGGTACTTCGACGCGAGCCTTTCCACCGAGGCGACAAAGGCCGGGGCCGTGCGGTTCGCGCCCTCCTGATCCAGCAGGGTGGAGACCATTACCGTGTAAAAGGGCCTGTCGTTCCTGTCGCGCAGCAGGCCGCACTGGCGGGCGTAGGCCTCCGCGTGGGCCAGGTCCTCGGACTCGGCAAAGTCGTCCAGCACGAGGGGCATGAGCACGGCGGCACGCACATCCGGACCCTCCGCCCGGGGCGCGCGGCGGAACATGGCGTACTGCGCGTCTATCTTCCTGCGGATGTTCTGCAGCTCTGCGCCCAGGCCCTCCATCGTCAGGGGTTTGAGCATATAGCTGATGATGTTATACTGTATGGCCTGCTTGGCGTACTCGAAGTCGTCATGCCCGCTCAGGAAGGCGATGTTCGTGGCCGGGCGCACCTCGCGCACCTGCCGGGCCAGCTCGATGCCCGAGATGAAGGGCATGCGTATGTCCGTCAGCAGCAGATCCGGCTCCAGCTTTTCGACCAGCTGGAGGGCGTCCAGCCCGTTGCTGGCGTTTCCAACAAGGCAGAAGCCCAACTCCTGCCAGGGTATCATGGTGCAGACGGCCTCCCGGAGCTCGTCCTCGTCGTCCGCGACTATGACGGTGTAAAGCGGCTTCGCGCTCATCTGGACCCTGTCCTTTCCCACGCTCTTCGTGTTTTTTCACCATTATAACAGATAGCCCGTCCGCTCACAAACATTTCCTGCCCGGAAAAAAGAAAGGCCGGAGGGAAAGCCCTCCGGCCTCTATCCGGCGCCTATTTCTGTGCGTGCGCCCGGGCTGAGGCCTCCATGAAAAGCTCATAGACCGGGGCTATGCTCTTGTAGTCCTCCGCGAGCCTGCCCGGCAGCGCCGGGGAAAAGAGCAGCTCCAGTCCGTCCTCGCAATGCGTCAGGCAGGCGCTCTTGAGGTCGAGCCACTCCCGCTCCGCGGCGGAGCTCTCCGGGTATTTGCTGCGCTTGTAGCGCTCGGGTTCGAGCACGAAGGAGCGCTGCGCCTCAAAGGCGCGGCGGGCCTTGCGCCAAGCGGTGGAGTTTTCAAGGATGAGCTGTCTGAGCTCGGCCATCGTCGCGGGCGGGGTCTGGTACCAGCCGCAGCCCCAGCGCAGCAGCCGGGGCGAAAACTCGAACCAGAAACCAGGCAGCTCCTGCTGTTTGGCGCGCAGGAAGGTGAGCCACATGACGTCGCGGAAGATGGGCAGCTCCGGCCCGCGCCGCGTGTCACGCCAGATGCGCGAGATGCTTTTTCCCACCTTCGGTATGCACATTATGGCCGGGTCTATCTCCAGCATGGCCGACGTCAGCGCCGTGACGAGCTCGGCCATGGGCTCGACGACGAGCTTTTCGTATTCCTCCCGGTGCTCATGGAACCAGGGCCGAGAATCCGTCAGCCTGTTGCGCACCAGAAATTCCAGGGTATCGTCGGTAAAAGGCAAGATATGCGCCTCCTCTCCGGGGTATTATAACACAGCGGCGCGCGGGAAGGAACATTTTGTGCTCTGCCGCCGTCTGCTCCCATACGACTTTTTTCGCCCTTTATTTGTGAAGCAAAGTGTGGTAATATATATTGGTATGCCGCTCGGCAATCATCCCATGGAGGTAGATATATGCCCGGCCTTATGAAAAAAATCGACATGTTCTGCTACCGGCACCCCAGGTTCGGCGTGAGGAACCTCATGCTCATCATCGTCATAGGCACGGCGGCGGTCTGGCTGCTGAGTATGATGGACCGCAGCGGGCAGCTCCTCGGCCTGCTGTCCTTCAGCCCCACAGCGATACTGCACGGGCAGATCTGGAGGCTCGTGACCTTCGTTTTTGTGCCTACAAACAGCGGCATCTGGCTGCTCATCTCCCTGTACTTCTATTATTTTGTCGGCTCCGTGCTGGAACGGGAGTGGGGCGCGGGGCGTTTCACCATCTTCTACCTCTCCGGCATGCTGCTCACCATCGTCTATGGCTTCATCGTCTACTTCGCCGCGGGCCTGCCGGTGCCGCTGTCCACGGTATACATCAACTACTCGCTTTTCTTCGCCTTTGCAACTCTCTATCCGGACAACATGGTGCTGCTTTTCTTCTTCATCCCCCTCAAGATGAAGTGGCTGGCCTGGCTGGATGCGGCCTATTTCGCCTACAGCATCCTGGACGGGCTCATCAGCCTGCCCGGAACCCTGAAACTGCTGGGCATCATGCCGGTCATCGCCATTTTGAACTACCTGCTCTTTTTCGGCAGCACGCTGGGCGGCCTGTTCCGCCCCCGCGCTGCGCGGCGCAAAACGGTGAACTTCCAGCAGGAGCTGCACCGCATGAAGAAGGACGCAAAGCAGAAAAACTACATGCACAAGTGCGCCGTCTGCGGCCGCACGGACGCGGATTACCCGGAGCTTGAGTTCCGCTACTGCTCACGCTGCGCGGGCTATCACTGCTTCTGCCAGGACCACATAAACAACCACGTACACTTCACGGAGTAATACGCGGGAACAGAAACTCATACTCTGATATACAAACTATCTGGTGGTGGGAAAATGGGAACGAGACAAACTCGCGGCAGGCGGAGGTACAACCCCGGCCATGTGAAGATCGTCGTGCAGTACTCCATCGCGGCGCTGCTCGTCGTGGTACTCTGCATCGTGGTGGGCAAGAACATAGCGCTCAATCGCGCGGACAAGCCCGGCCCCACGGATGAGCCGACCGTGACCGCCCCCGTGGGCGGCGGGGACGAGCAGGAGACGCCCGAGCCCGGCGGCGAGACTGAGAGCCCCGCGCCCGAGGAGACCCCCGTCTCCACGCCCGAGCCGGAGCCCTTCGAGCCGCACAGCGTGGACAGCACCGCCTCCGGCAACTACCTGCAGGAGACGGGCATCATGCTCGACGGAGAAATGGTCACCGAGGGCTATGAGGACGACACGGGCATCTACTTCGGATACCCCGAGGAGTACAGCGCCCTGCCCGGCGTCATAACCTTCCGCGGCAACAACTTCCGCGACAGCGCCGCCTACGGCACGGCTAACATCACGCAGAAGCAGTTCGGCAAGAGCTGGACTGCCACGACCGGCTCCCTCACGGCGCCCGACGGGGCCTTCTGGTCCGGCAACGGCTGGACGGGCCAGCCCCTCATCGTCGAGTGGCCCAAGGAGACGCGGCAGATCATGAACATGTACGACTGGGCCAAGCAGGCGGAAACCCTCGTGGAGGTAGTATACCCCGCCATGGATGGCTACATCTATTTCCTTGAGCTTGAGACCGGCAAGCCCACGCGCGACTCGCTGAACCTCGGCTTTACCTTCAAAGGCACAGGCACCCTAGACCCGAGGGGCTATCCGCTGCTCTACGTCGGCAGCGGCTACAACAGCTACAACGGCACCTCCCACGTCTTCGTGGTGAGCCTCATAGACTTCTCCATCCTCTACGAGTTCGGCGCGGCCGACGGTTTCGCCCTGCGCGGCTGGCCGATGTACGACTCCGCGCCCCTCATTGACGCGGAGACGGATAAGCTCATCTACTGCGGCGAGAGCGGCGTCATCTACATCATCACCCTCGGCACGCAGTACGACGAGGAGGCGGGGACCATCTCCGTGAATCCGACGCGCGCGGCAAAGTGGCGCTATAAGTCCATCCGCTACGCGAGCACCGGGCAGTACTGGCTGGGCTTCGAGGCCTCGCCCGTCATCTGGCAGGGCCATCTCATCTGCCCCGACAACGGCGGCCATCTCATCTGCCTCGACCTTGACACCCTGACCGTGGACTGGGTGCAGGACACCTTGGACGACACGAACTGCACGCCGGTGCTGGAGATCGAGGACGGCCACCCGTACATCTACGCGAGCACCTCCTTCCATCTCGGCTGGCGCTCCTACAACACGGCGACGGTGCCGGTGTGGAAGATAGACGCGGTGACGGGGGAGATAGTCTGGCAGACGGACTACGAGTGCTACTCCGTGGCGGAGCTCTCCGGCGGCACGCAGGGCAGCATTGCCGTCGGCAAGGAGAACGTTTCGGACCTCATCTACGTCCCCATAGCGCGCACGCCTACGGCCAGCGGCGGCAAGCTGGTGGCTCTGGACAAGGAGACGGGGGAGCAGGTCTGGGAGTTTGTGACGCAGGTGTACAGCTGGTCCACCCCAACGCTGGTGTACGACCAGAACGGCGACGCGTATGTGCTCTACTGCACGACGGGGCACTATATCTATCTGCTGGACGCCCGCACGGGCGAAATGCTGGACTCCGAGAACCTGGGCGGCCTTATAGAGGCATCGCCGGCGGTGTACGGCAACTGGCTGGTAGTGGGCCATCGCAGCGGGACGATATACGGCATCGAGCTGACCTGACAAAAAAACAGCGCGGCGGGCAAAAAAAGGCTTGCAATCCCCGCCGCGCTGTGCTATTATAACAAGGCTAAAGACACCCGGGTGTGGCGCAGATGGTAGCGCGCTTGAATGGGGTTCAAGAGGCCGCTGGTTCAAATCCAGTCACTCGGACCATATTAAGACGTCACTTTTGATAAAAAAGTGGCGAGGAGAAAATCCCTGTTTACAGGGGTTTTCTCCTTTTTTATGCCCATTTTTCAGCTCCGGAAGCGCATTTGAGGCGGTTCCCGTATATAGCTTTTCTCCTTGCCTCTACACGAAATACTCCGTTTTGCACCCGATGCACCCGCGCTGGTGAAAGTTTACGATTTGCACCCGTCCCGCTTATGCCTTACAATTTTTCCTCGATTTGCACCCTGTCAAAAAGCGCAGCCAAAGCTGAGTATGGCTCGCTTCTCAGGGATAGAAAAAGCCCACGGATTTCTCCGCAGGCTTGTAAGGTGCTCGCAGATGGTTCTGCGCTACTTTTTGTCCGGTATTGGCACCGGAATCTCCGTCCCATCCTTGAACCGGAAAGTCAGGAGCTTGTCCTTGCCCACTGTGGCTGTTTCTACAGTAGAGTTCCAAAGGTCTGGATCAAACTCTGTCAGGATGTCCCCGCACTGCCGCAGCTTGTCCAGCCAGCGGCGGATTTCTTCCTTTTTGCTCTGTCGGGTATGGATTTTGGACTCCAGCCGGGCGATCTGCGCCTCCAACTGCTGGCACTCGTCATGCAAGGCGTTATACCGCTCAGTATACTCCGCCTGATCCTGCACCTGATGCTTGTTTTCCTCAATGTAGCCCTTTAGCAGCTGCATTTTGGCGTCATGGCCGGATTGGAGCTCTGCCAAGTGCTGTTCTAACTCAGTGGTGTCAGTTATGATGGGCAGAAGCTCCTCAAACCGGGTGATGTACTGTTCCTTGTCCCCAAGCAGCCGGTTGAAGGCTGCGACAAAGCACTCCTTTATCCCATCCTCCCGCAAACTAGGGGTGGCACAGACGGTATCGCCTTTGTATTTCTGATTGCACCGCCAGACATGGTGCCGGTATTGGGTGTTGGATTGCAGTACCTTCCTGCCATAGCTGCCGCTACAGTCCCCGCAGATGAGTTTAGCGGTAAACAGGCTGCGCCGGTGCATTTGGCGGCGTGAGCGGCGTCTTTCCACGATCTCGTTCTGTACCAGCGCAAAGGTATCTGGGTCAATAATGGCCGGGTGCGAGTTCTCCACATAGTATTGCTGGATTTCCCCGTGGTTCTTCTTAACCTTTTTGGTCAGAAAATCGGCGGTGTAGGTCTTTTGGAGCAAAGCGTCGCCTTTATATTTCTCATTCTGGAGGATGCTCATAATGGTGGAAACGCTCCACTGCTTTTTACCGGAAGGGGTAGGGACGCCCTGCCCGGTCAGATAATCTGCAATCGTGCGGACGGTCTGGCCGCCCAGATAGAGGGAGTAGATTTTGCGGATGATTTCCGCTTCTTCCTCCACGATCCGCAGGGTGCCGTCCCCGCCCTTCTCGTAGCCCAGAAAGCGGCTGTAGGCCAGAGAGAACTTCCCATCGGCCATGCTCTTACGCTTGCCCCAGCGGACATTCTCGCTGATAGAGCGGCTTTCTTCCTGCGCCAGACTGCTCATGATGGTGATCATCAGCTCGCCTTTGGCGTCCATAGTGTGGATATTCTCCTTCTCGAAGTAGACCTCCACACCTTTTTCCTTGAGCTTACGGATAGCGGTCAAGGAATCCACGGTGTTGCGGGCGAAGCGGCTGATGGATTTGGTGAGGATCAGGTCAATCTTACCATCCAGCGCATCGGCGATCATACGGTTGAAGCCCTCCCGTTTTTTGGTGCTGGTGCCGGAGATACCTTCGTCCGTATAGACCCCGGCAAACTCCCACTCCGGGTTGTTTTTGATGTGCCGGGTATAGAAATCCACCTGCGCCTCATAGCTGGACTGCTGTTCGTCCTGCTCGGTGGAGACACGGGCATAAGCCGCCACGCGCTTTTTCCTCTGCTCATTGCTGAACACGGCAAAGGGCAGACTTGCGGTTTTCTCTATGATATGAACCTTTTTAGTCGGTACCGTCATCTTTGCGCCTCCTCTCGATCATCCGCAGCTGGCGTTCCCGCGCAGTTTGCTTCATCTCATCCGACCAGCTCTCCCGGCGGGACGGGTTCTGCCAGGCGACCTCTTCGGTGTGGCCGTCGCGGAACACATACATCAGGAGATTATGCTCCGGTACCCATATCTCGGAGACATACGACAGCAGGGTCTCACGATCCCAGTCCGCCGTACCCAAAACCTCGGAGGTTTTCTCTATGAGGATTTTTTCCGGGATCTGCTGGGCCGAGCAAATGTCTTTGCCATAGGTGTTGAAGGTTGGGCAAATCCATACCGGCTTGGCGTACTTTGTACCTGAAGCGGTAATTTTACGCCGGAAATACCCGCCACAGAACCCGCAGCGGATCAGCCCGGTAAATGGGTATTCACCAGAAAACGGAGCGTTAGGCTGGAACTTTTCCGCCCGCCGCGCCAGTTCCTGCTGCACTTTGGCGAAGGTTTCTTTATCGATGATCGGCTCGTGACTGTTCTCGATATAATACCTGCGCCGCTCCCCGTGATTAATCATCTGCTTTTTGGTGAGGTGGTCAACAGAATAGGTCTTCTGTAACAGCATATCACCGGTGTATTTCTCATTGGTGAGGATTCCCAGAACGGTGCTTTCCCGCCACTGCCCACCGGACAGTGTGGGGACGCCCATGCGGATGAGCTTCTTCACGATGAGGTTCCTACCCATGCCTGAGAGGTAATCATTGAAGATCATTTTGACAATCTCGGCTTCCTCCGGGACGATCTGCAAGACGCCGTCTTTGAGGCGGTAGCCCAGCATGCGCCCGGTATTGGGGCGTCCCCTCTCAAACATCCTGCGGATGCGCCATTTCTGGTTCTCACTGACATTATAGCTTTCCTCCTGTGCGTAGGCGGCAAGCAGGGTAATCATCAGCTCTCCGTCTGCACTGAGGGTGTGGATGTTCTCTTTCTCAAAGTACACATCAATCCCCAAATCCCTCAGTTCCCGGATGGTGGCAAGCAGCGTCACAGTGTTGCGGGCAAACCGGGTGATGGACTTGGTGATGATCATATCGATTTTCCCGTCCCGGCAGTCTTGCAGCATACGCTGGAACTCCGGGCGGTTGTCCTTGGTGCCGGTCAGCGCTTCGTCCGCATAAACGCCAGCAAACTCCCAATCCTCCCGGCTGCCGATATAGCTGTTGTAGTAGCTGATCTGCGCCGACAGGGAGTGCAGCTGGGTGTCCTTATCGGATGAGACGCGGGCATAGGCTGCTACTCGCTTGCGGATGAATGTCCTGATCTTCGTGCCTTCCAATTTGATGATCCGTTTCATAAGATCCCTCCGTTCTGTATTTTTGTTCTCTGCGGTTATAGTGACGGGGGATTCTCGTACGAGAATCCCCCGTGAGCTTACAGCTTACGGATCCGGTCAACGCCGTATACGACGCCGAGGCCGGAGCCATTGTCCCAGCGCACAAAGACGGTGCCGGTGTCGTCCACCGAGCGCACAGTGCCTTTTGTGCCGGGCGTGAGGCTGGAGTAGGGGTCATCCATCGAGATGAGCTCCACCCGGCAGCCGGTGGGGTACATGTTCCGTACCCGCTCTACGGCCTCGCGGCCTGGGAATCCGTTACTGTTCATAAGGTACGCCCCTTTTCCCGTCGGCGGATACCTCCGCCGTAGTGTCAGCCGTTGCCGGTTCCACACCTTCCGTCGGGGCAGGTTCTGCCCACTCCGGGCGGTGGCCGGAGCGCCAGCTGCTGTTGCCGGTCAGGTTCCTCAGCAGGATCCTCCGGGCGGTTTTGTATTCATCGCCAATAAACCCTAAGCGGATCAGGAACAGCCGCATGGCGAACTTTTCGTTGTCAGTGGCACATTCCTTGGCAATCACCCGTTTTTGTTCCTTGGCCATCTTACACATCGCAGTGACTAGGCGGTTGTAAGCGTCGGCCTCGCCGTCGATCCCATGCAGGGTAAACCACTGGAAGCGGATCGCGTTATCGGTAAAAACGATTTCCAACGAGTCTGTCTCCAATGCCTTTTTAAGCAAGGGTGCTTTGCTGGCGATTATCCTCCGCAGGTTTTCCTCCGTTTCCGGGATAAACCCATCTCGTGGCACTTTGATGATCAAGAAACGTAAATCCTCATCATCAGCCTGTGCAAGATTGGAATCCGCAGCGGCTGTGGGCTGCTCTGCCGGTTCTACCGGCTGGAAGCCTTTCTCCCGCAGTGCGTCCACCAGCTTTCGGATATCCTCCGAGCTGGCATCATCCGGGACGCTCACCATGCCGTCTTTGTCTACTCGGCAGCCTCCGACAGCATAGGCAAAGCTGGGTGCGCCTTGGTAAACTGGCGGTTCGCCCAGAAACTCCACCATCGCCCGGACGAGGGCTTTCCGGTCTGCGCCGGTCACGTTGTAGTTGATACGCATAGGACTTACTCCTTTCCTTGGTTTTTGTATCGCACACCATCTATCACTCAACCCGCCTCAGAAAGCAAGTCTGAAGTGTAGAAATCTGCATATTTAGTGCTCTTTCCCCGTGAGGATAAAGTTGGCGTACTCTTTCCGGTGGCCTTCCAGATACACCACCAGCTCGTAGTAGCCTTTGCGGTTGGCGATGTGCTGTACCCGGTTGACGTCGAACATGTTGGTCTCGCCGGTTGCCCGGATAGCGAGGATCTGCTGTTTTACGGTATTGGTCATAAGATGGTCTCCTTTCTTTTGGCTGCATACCATTCATCACTCTGCTGCCTGAGAAAAGCAAGTCTAAAGTGCGAGAAACGTATGGATTTACGGTTGTTTTTGCGGTTCCTCCATCGACCTGATCGCGGCCTGCCGCAGAATCTGCGAATCAAAGCCCGCGCTCCGGTAGCCGGTGAGGATGGTGCAGAAATACTGGGGCGAGGGTGCGCCGTAAGGGTAGCGGTCTTCGTTCATGATGTAGATCATGGCGTAAAGCCGCTTGCCGTTGACTGTGACGCGCAAAGTCTCCTTGCGGTAGAGGTGCGGCCAGCCCTCGTAGACGTCCAGTGCCTTCTCATCCTTGGGCTGTAAGCGCCAGATCAGCACCGGCACTTCGTCCCCCTGGCTGCGTTCCACAGTGGCGACTGCCGTATGGCTGCCGCCCCGGAACATCAACCGGTAGTTTTTAAGGGTGGTGCTGCCAACTACCTTGGCGGTGGGGCAGCGTCTTGCCATCTGTTCCAAGTTGAGGTTGGAACCATAGGCGATGTAGTATTTGGCTCTAATCTTCTTCATGTGCATTTCCTCCGTTTCCTGTGCGGCTGATGTGGCTGCGGACGTTTTCCCGGCTGCCATAGCGCCAAGCGGCGTTGCCGTCTAAGTGCTGGTAAAGGTGCTCCCGGCAGCTCTTGAACTCATCGCCAATGAAGCCGATCCGGTTGAGATAGACCCGCATGGCGAACTTCTCGTTTTCTTCCTGCACCTTCCGGCAGCTGGCGCTCTTTTGGGTGAGCGCCTGATGGTTAAGGGCTAAGGCGAACACGATGTACGCCCGGATCTTTCCGGCGTGCAGGGTGCCGTTGAAGCCCCTCAGCTCCACCGTATGGTTGCCGTGGAAGAAGCTGTGCAGGTTGAGAAAGTGGTAGCGGCTGTCATGGTAATGGGTGTTGCGGTTACCCCGGTAGCCCTCGTACCATATGCTCTCGATCTTAGAGAAGGTCTTGGGCTTGATGCGGTTCATCCGCTCCACCAGATAGGCGTCCATCTTTTTGCAGTAGCGCATCCGCTCCGGCGCGATCTGCAGGGCTTTGTAGAACAAATCGTTATGGCTGGCGATGATGTTGACAAAGTTGCGGATGCTCCGAGGCGTGTGGCCGGAGCCGTCAAGGTGGATGTGGATGCCGCAGGACTTATTGGCAAACCCGCCCGCCTTGCGTAAGCGCCGGGCCAATCCCTGCACCGCGTCAATATCCTCACGGTACAGCAGGATTGGGCTGACCAGTTCCACACTGTAGCTGCTGTTGGCGGAAATGGTGCGGCGGCCATCCTTGCGCTGGCAGTCGATGCTGCCGTCCGACATGAACTTCCACACCCGCCCGTCCGGTGCGGTGACCCTATGGGTGCCATAGTAGTCACCGCTGACCGAGACGGTGCCGCCGAGGTATTGGGCGGCGATGTCCGCCGCCTGTCTCCGGGTAATGCCTGTGAACTCGATCTCGATGCCAAAGTGGTTGGTAAACATGTGACTTGCCCTCCTTTTGTGGGCGGCGTTGAAGCGCAGTCCCAGAGGGCATCCACGGATGCGCCTCTAAGGATAAGCGCACCGTGGCCGCCAGATTGGTTTACCGATAATGTTTCTGTGTTAGACCTCCTTTCCGGCCTTGCGGCCTTTGATGATTTTGGGGATGGGACTGCCCGTAGCGTCCCGCTGTGAGCTGATCTTCGGGTGGTACTTTTGGATAAGCGCTGCTTTGATCCTTCTATGCTCATTTTCTGTGATCAGCTCACTTTGGAGAAGCCGGCTGGCGATAGCCATCGCCGCGCCGAAGTGCTTCTCACGCTCCAGCTGTACCTTGTCCATTAGGGCAATCCCTCCCCATAACGGCTGAGCAGATAACATTCCCGCCCGCAGAACTTCCGCTTCCGGTTGCCGTAGCTGGTAAACTGCTTACCGCAGTGGTAACAGGTGAGCAGATAGGGCTTCTTGGCCCGTGTGCGGTTCCACCACTCATAGCGGCAGTGGTTACTGCAAAAGACCTTGCGCCTTGCGCCGGGCGTCTGCTTTAACGGCTCCCCGCAGTTTTTGCAGACCGTTCCGGGCAGGTGCCCGTCCTGCTGTTCCTTGAGCGTATTGCGGCGGCAGACAGACTTGACGGTATTGGAGGACAGGCCGAGGGCTTCGCCGATCTCCGCAAAGGTCATCCCGCCCCGGCGCATCTGTAAAATAAAGTGCTTTTGGTAGTTGGTAATCATGGCGTTGCCTCCTGTCTTGCCCCTGTCGCGGCCACAGAGGGCGCAGGGGCGGTTTTGTCCCGCGAGGCGTATCCGTCGGCGGAGGGCTTTTTCCGCGCCGTGTCGCGCCGTTTCTGCGCGGCAGTTTGGATGCGCCCTTCTGCCAGCTTGCAGAAGACGGGGTTGATCTCTATCCCGATATAGTGCCGCCCCAGATTTTTGGCGGCAAGTCCGGTGGTGCCGCTGCCGAAGAAGGGGTCGAGCACCACGCCTCCGGCTGGGCAGCCCGCCAGAATACAGGTCTCCGCCAGCTTGGGCGGGAACACCGCAAAGTGTGCGCCGGAGTACGGGGAGGTGCTGATATGCCACACATCCCGCTTGTTGCGGTGGGTGGGCAGCTGCTCTGCCGCAACGCTCCCGGCCTTACGGGGGAGGTTGATGGCCTGAATGGTCTGTCCCGGTACACAGGCGGCATATTTGTGGCCGCCGCTGCGCCCCCGGCGCAGACGCTCCAAGGTGGCCGGGGAAACCGGCTCGGCAATCGAGCGGCGGTCAAAGTGATACCGCTTTGCCTTGGTAAGCTGGAACACATGCTCATAGCAACGGCTGCAGCGGTCAACCACGCTCTCCGGCATGGCGTTGCCTTTCTCCCAGATGACGTCGCTGCGCAGATACCAGCCGTCCTCACGGAGCGCCAGCGCCAGCCGCCACGGGATGCCCAGCATGTCCTTGACCTTTGCGCCCTGACGGGTGTGCTTGCAGTAGGTATCGGAAATGTTCAGCCAGAAGGTGCCGTCCTTGCGGAGCACCCTGTAGACCTCGCGGAACACCTCCACCAAGCGCTGGATGTACGCCTCCGGGGAAGCCTCGCGCCCGATCTGCCCCTCCACCCCATAGTCCCGGAGGGCGTAATAGGGCGGTGAGGTGACGCAGCAGTGGACGCTGCTATCCGGCAAGGTCTTGAGGACGGCAAGGCTGTCGCCCTGTAAAATGGCATCGGTGGGGATATGTAGGTTTTTGAGGCTGTTCACGGGGTTCTCCTGTAGGTTGGGTTGTTTAGCACTGCGCATCGGGATTTCCTCCCTTCTGAAGCAGCACCGGCAGCTCCTCAATCGTGATCACGGTAAAGAGCTTTACCGGCTCTGCGGCAAAGGCTTCCCGCAGATGGTATAGCAGCCGTTCCTTCCTGTCGGCGTTTGGCGCGATCCAGATGGTCAAGGGGAACATGCCGTGTTTTTCCTGCTCGATACCGCTGCGGTAATACTGGTGGTACCATTCGCACTTTTCTTTCACCTTTTTGGGCGATTCCGTGTCTAGGTCAACCTCCAGAAACCAGCGGTCTTCGCAGTCGTCGGATACGGCGGCGGCATAGAGGTCGGGTTTGAGGGTGCGGTGCACGCCCCTGCTCCGGTAGCTTCGCCAGCAGTCCGGCTCCAGCTCCAGCGCAGTCAGGCGCATGCTGGTTGCGCTGCAAATCTCAGAGATCTGGATGGCGGCTTCCGCCACGGCCAGCGTGTGGGCGAGGAAGAATGGCGACGGCTCGAAGAACCGGCGGCAAGCATCCTCATCATCGGCGCGGAGCCGCAGCAGCCGTTCCCCGGCATGGGTGAGGTACCAAACCAGCGAAGCCGACCCCGCCCGCACACCCCCGATCCGGCGGGACAGGGTGTTGAGCAGATGCAGCTCCCGCAGCTTTTGCAGAATGAAGGAAGCTGCCTGTTTGCTGACATCGGTAAAGTGCAGCCGGTAGATCTGGCCGGTCATCAGATAGCGGTATTTGCGGACGGAGGCCAAAACCTGCTTGTCCCGGTCGCTGAGCCGCATGTCCAGTTCCTCCAGCCAGCGGCGGGAAAGCCGCTTGGAGTCCGCCGGGTCGCCGGACGGCAAATTATCCATAACTGGTTTATGATACGAGTCGTGAACCTTAAACTTGGAAAAGTCCGGTGTTGTGCGGCGTTCCGGCCTCTCGCCATCGTCGCGGAAGATAGGGCGGTAAGTCATGAGCGTTTCCTCCTTCCGATAGGCGCATCACCGGCAGCGCCTTTAGGCGGGCTGCCATCCAGCATGGACAGGTATTCCTGATCCACCTGTTCCCACGGCGTACCGTAGAGGGCTGCGCTGCGGGCGCGTACAGCTGACACCTCCCGCAAGGCGGGCAGCGGCGGCATGGTGCGCCCCTGTATCCAGCCGGTGTTCTTGCCTCCGGCTTGGAAGGAAGCGTAAACGTGGTGGCGCGGGAGCAGCATAAAGTCCTCTGCGCTAAGCTCCGGAGCCATGGCGGCCATCGCTTTGGCGTCGGTGGCATTGAGGCCAAACACGATCTTGTTCCGGGCGTTGGCGTCGATCCCGGCGCAGACGCCGGTGGGCAGCTGCCCCCGGTATTGGTGCGCGAGGGTGAGGCCAAGCCCCAGCCCCCGCGCCTGTGCCAGTGCGTCGGAGAGGTCGGTGGGAAGTGAGAGGTAATCTTGCAGCTCGTCGATGTAGACGGAAACGATGTGCCGCTTCTCCGGCGGGATCTTGGCGCGGGACAGTGCCAGCGTCCAAGTCATGCCCACGATCAGGGAACCGAGCAGCCGGGCGCTCTCCCCGCCGATGATGCCTTTGTTGAGCGGCACCAGCACGATCCGGCGTTTGTAGAACAGGTCGGTGAGGGAGAACTTGGGGCTCGCCTGTCCCAGCACGCCGCGCAGGTATTGCCGGAGCAGGAACTGGCGGATCTTATTGAGCACCGGCTCGATAATCAGGCGGCGCTCCGTGTCCTTGAGGGCGTCGAACTGTTCCCAGAAGGGGCGCAGCGCCACCCGGTCTTTGAGCTGGCCGGTGATCCGGCGGCGGAAAGCATCGTCGGTGAGCAGGGCGGGCAGCCACAGCAGGGTTGCGCCCTCCACCTGTACCAGAGTGAGCAAAGCGGCATTAAGTACGTCGGCAATCCTTACGCCCCAGCTGTCCGACCATATCTCCTTCAAGACGCTGAGGATGCTGTCGGCAATGAGCGCCGGTTCGCCATACTCCCGGAAGGCCAAGGGGTTAAAGCCCACCGGGCAAGGGTCGGAGGGGTCGATCACCACCACCTCGTCCATCCGCTCCTGCGGGATGCGCTCCAGCACATCCCGCACAAGGTCTTGCTTGGGGTCGATCACGAGGACACTCCGACCCGCGTTAATATCCGAAAGGATCAGGTGCTGTAAAATGGTTGACTTGCCTGAGCCGGTCGGTCCTAAAAGGACACTGTGTTCAAGGCTGTCCATTGGGGAGATACTCAGGCGCTTTGGAGTAGGCTGGTCCATGCTCAGGGCAAAACACCGTTCGGCTCTGCTTCCGGCCTTGGGGCTTTGGTACCACAGCGGCGGCAAAGTGAGCTTGGGATGCAGCCCCGGTGTGCCGGGCAGTTCCGCCTCGCCGGTGGGCAGGAGCAGGAAGTTGGAGAGCTCCTTCACCGACAGCTTCAGCGGGAAATGCCACGGGACGTGGACGCGGGTAAGGCGCTCCGGGTTTTCTGTGTCGGTATAGATACGCACACCAGCGGACTCCAGCACCTTGAGCGCGGAGAGGATGCTGCGCAGCCGCGAGAGGCCGTTGACATCGGATGCGCCGATGCGGATTACGGCTTGGAAGCTGTACTGCTCCGCCTTTTCCCGCACCGCCTTGCGGCTCTCCGCCGTGGCTTGGTGAACGTCGCCAATCAGCACCTCCAGCCAAGTAGCGTGGGGATCCGGCAGACTGGCGGGGATGGGAGCCGGAGGGTACGCCATGCCCAGAATGACCTGAAGCACCAGCTCCGTACCGTCCCGGTCCTCCGTCATCGCCGCCAGCCCCGCCCGGATGACAGCCTCGGCAATATCGGTTTTGAGGGAAAGCTGGGGATGGGTGACCCGCAGCTGCTTGGCCATACCCACCGGCAAGCGGGCAGCCCGCGGGAGCGTGTGGAACTTGACGTCCCCATGCGCCCGGAAGACCTCCTCGATCTTGCCGATGTACTGCTTATCCGCGCCCAGCAGATGGCTGACCTGCCCGTTTCGTCCCCGGATTTCCCAGATGACCGCCCCGCGGGGCGTCAGGTTTGCCAGCTGCGCGAGGATGTTCTGGACGGCCTCCAAGTCGTAGGGGCGCTGCCACAGCACCTCCTGCCAGCTGATGTTTTCTATTTGGTGCTTTCTCATAGCCTGTTCCTTTCTTCTGTTACCATTTTCCCATATCCCGCTTGTGCTTCCAGATGCGGTAGAGGATGACGGCGGTAAGGGCGATGACGGCTATAATGACCAGCACCGGCCAGACCGAGCAGAGGAAGCAGGCCGCCAGACGGATGAGGAAAGCGGAAAGCGCCAACAGCGCGGCGGTTTCCAGAATCCTGCTGAGCAAGCTTCTGTGTTCCAACCATCACACCCCCTCCTCCGGTTTTTGCCCGGTTTCCGGCGTGGCAGCTTCTCTGCCTTCCTGTACCTTATCGCTGTAGCGCGGCACCGGGTAGCCGGGGATGACAATATCGCTGTCGATCTCGTTGCCCCATGCATCCCAGCCGGGCTGTCGTCTGCGGGCAAAGAGCTCCAGATATGGCCCGTGTGAGAGGCGCTCAATAACAGCGAACTGTTCCTCCGGTTTGTGGGAGTGATCCTGCTGCGGGGCAAAGAGCCAATTAGGCTGGGCATGGAACTTGACCGGTGCGCGCCCGCGGGTGGCGAACAGGCAAGTCTCAGACGCATTTCTGATAAAATTTCCAAGAAGCAGGCGCGGCTTAATCCAATATATGGGACTGCGGTAAGTGAAGCCCCACTCCTTGACGACCTCCAAACCCTCCGGCAGCAGCCCATTTGGAACCCAGAGATAGAGGTGGGCATTCTCTTCACAGAGGTCTGCTACCGGCATGGCCTTGATCTGGTCTAAGGTCATGAGCGGGTAGTGGCGTGCCGCTCCCCGCTTGCCCTTCTGGTTGATATCCCAAGGCGGGTCACACATCACGGTGCGGTATTTCTGATTGATAATTTGTTTCATATGTTCACGTTCCTTTCTCGTTTGTCGTGCTTTGACGCCAGTTATAGCGTCCTTCCTCGGAAAACAAAAAGTTAAGCATAATAAGTTTTCCGAGCGATAATAAGGCGCTTAACAGGGGTCAAAGGCCAATTAAGCTGTAGCAAAAAACGCTGTTGTAAAAATTACAACAATACCTTGATTTCCTTACTTTCTTGTGTCGGACCGGCTGGCCTCCCGCAGCATGGCGCAGTAGGCGTTGAGGCAATCGCTGTCCATCTGGATTCTCTGCTCCAACAGACGGCGGAGTTTTTGGTTCTCCTTGTGCAGCCGCCAGCGCTCCTTGTTCTCCCGGAAAAATGCCTGTGCGAAAAACACAAAACCGGCGACAAGGATGACCAGCATGACGACTAACATCACAGTTTCTTCGTAAGTCATACTCTCACCACCCTTCAATCCTCTGTACGGCGCTGCGGACATAGGCTGCCACGATCTCCCGGTAATGCTCGGTACCCTCCGAGTCGATGTTGGAGAGGCGGGCGGCCATACAGGAGAGCGCCCCGGTGTGCTCCAGCGCGGCCTTGGTGAGCAGTGCTTGGCAGTGGTCATACCCTGCGGCGATCAGCGCCTTCTCCACCATGGTGCCGAGGGCGGTTTCTCCCCGGCGGCTGAAGCCTCGTCTGGCCGGTACCATATCGAGGATTTCCCCGGTCACCGGCATGTCCTGATTTGCTGGCTCATAGTTGATTCTTCTCATGGTCAGATGCTCCTTTCCTGATTCTGAAGCCCTCCGGCGGGGCGGCGGTTTCCGCTCCGCCTTGGTGCTTCTAGGGGGTAGTCATCAAGGGGTGGGCAATCTTAACCCTCAGAAAACAATTTTTCTAAACTTTTTCTGAGGCGCTTCATCCGTTTGGAGATAGCGGCCTCAGAGCGGTGCCACGCGCGAGCGACCTCGCTTTGGTTCTTGCCGTCAAACACGATTAAGGTGAGCAGTTCGAGGTCGTCATCGGACAGGGCTTTGAGCCAGAGGACAAGCGCCGGGGTATCGATGTCCTCCAGCCACCCGTAGCGCCCGGAGTAGCGGATCTCCAGCCGGACGCTGCACTGCGCCAAGCAGTTTTTATAGAGGGGCGACCGGCCCTCCTCGCGCTCTTCGTCATCTCCACCGGAGAAAGCAGCGCCATCAAAAGGCTGCGTGTGGGTGTAATAGCGGCGGTCACTGTTGAGCGCCTCGCGGTCATATTGGTACATCTCAGCGATGGCCTCCTCCGGCATTCCAGCCTCCCGGCAGGTCTTAGCGAAGCGGGCAAACTCCTTCTCGGTGCGGTATCTTTCTTTCCCATAGTTGAATCCCATGTGCGGCTCCTTTCGCGGGGATCCGCGAGGAGCCGTACATGTCCATAAATCCGTAAGACACAAAAAGACGGCAGGGGAACATCTGGGAAATCCAGATATTCCGTACTGCCGTCTTGCGGTCTCGCGGATCGGGTATGTAGTTTGTGTGGTTATGGTGCGTCAGCGGTTATGCGGTCTTGCGATTGACAACCTCCAGTTCTCCGCCGTAGTGGTAGCGGATATCTGTAACGCAATCCTTGAGTTTGATGGTCAGCGTGGCGGTCTCAAAGCAAAAACGCCCGACCAGCTTCCCGTCTTCGTTGCGGATGTCAATGATATTGTTCTCCTGCATAGCGCGTACCTCCAATTCTCAGGGCTTTGTCCTGCGCCCTTGTTTGATTGAAGTTTAGCGCATTGGGAGGCCGTTTTGGGGTTTCCCAAAAAACCGGAAATAAAAAGATGTTTTCCGAAGAGAGCCAAAAACATCCGAAAAGAGCCAAAGAAATCCGAAGTGATATATTCCCGTTCTCAGCCCACCACAGAGGGATAAAACAGGGGTGCGGCTTGACACCGCCGATGTATATTGGCTTTGATATTGACATTTTTTGACATCTGTGCTACAATTAAAACATAAGTTAGTTATTACTAACTTATAACCGCACCTTAACTTACTGCTTCAGCGCCTCCGGATTATCGTTGAGTTCACTTGTGCTTCTCAGGGAAGGACGGGTGATAATACGATAATCTTGGAGGTAAGAAAAATGCGTACGGAATGCTATGAACGTGATCTGACTGAGAATGGTTACACGGTGCTCGCTTCTCGCCGCATTGGCGAATACTGCGATACCAAGGCAGAGCCGCTCAAGATGTGGCTGGATAAGGGTGACGAAGTCTTTTGGCCCGGATTTACGCTGACGGCGGATTCCGATCTGCCCTTGCGCCGTCCGGCCGACCTGCCGGATTACCCGGACAACCCCCTGCCGCCGGAAACGGATATCTTCACGATGGATTCGGAAGAACTGTCTCAGGAGGAACGGGACGAAGTGGACTTCTGCAAAAACTGGTACGACATCCTGCGTGGAAAACGTCAGGATTGGCAATGCAGTGGGTTCCGCGTATTCGCCGGGCTGGTTGAGATTTACTTTGTACGGCCGGAAACCGGTGGGATCGCCTTTCTCTGGCTCAAGGAAGCGAACGGTCTCCGCCTGCACTTTGAGTGCCCAAAAACGAGACTGGGGTTTACCCCAAGCTACAAGGTGACCATCAGCCGCCAAACCACCCGTGTGGAGGAAGACCAGGGGTATATGATGCGGGAGATCCGCTTTATGCTCAAGGATTCGTCCAAGGGCGTCAGTCTCGATGTAGACAACCAGCGCATTGCCGTCACTGAAGCTGTAGGTATCTAAGCCAAACCGCTGCGGGTTCCGCAGCGGTTTTTCCATGTATCCTCACACTTCTGCGTCTTTCGATGGAGCGCGGAATGTGATATAATAAAATATCTTCCATTGAGGCGGGGTGAGCAAAATGCCGGATTTCTTTCAAATAAATCTGGAGCAAATGTTATCGGAATTAAGGCTGCATGAAAGCAACACCCAAGCCCTGTTCAATGCGTTAGAGGGAGAAAAAGCTGTCGCTGATTACCGGAAGCGTTACCAGAACAGTGAGCCGCAATATGAGGTCTTCTGTAAAAGTTACATTATTGCTTTGGTGAAAAAGTATGTATCCAGTCCCCATGACAGCGAAATCCTTCTTGCAGCATACGGCTTCCTGCGGGGCTTCGATCAGATCAACGGGGTTGAAAAACGGCGCAAAGAATATGTAGAAGCGGCCTTTGGGTGCAATAAAAAAGTGACGGATAGAAATGGGAAACCCATAAAGGCCCTCTATACGAGGGAACAGCCGATTATCCAAGCGCTAGCCGCACAGCTGACGAAAGAGGTTTATAAGCAGGATAAACGCGGTTCATTGGGGTTGGCGGACGAGGTTTTCCGTGAGTTGTCTGTGCGATTTCCAGATGGTCTGCCTGATATTTGCCCCTTGCCGGAACCGAGGTTTGTTAACGAAACCTCGGAATACGGGGATGGGTCTCCTCATAAAGCGTATTCTGCCGGAGACGTCTTACAGACAGAGGGCAGCAACGAGGAATCCGATGAAGCAGAAACCGGTGACCGGCAAAAAGAGGCTGCTTATATGAGGAAGCCATTTAATTTGCCCCCCCAGCAGCCTTCCAAAAAGGCTTCGGCACGTGATGAAGTGCCGCTTAGAACCGACGCTGTCATTTCCAATATCAAAATTGCGCCCGGTCGTTTCTTTGGGCGCACAGCGGAATTGAAGGAAGTCAGAGATAATTTCCAGAATAATTCCCGCGTCCAAATTATTAGTGGGCGCGAGGGGCAAGGGAAATCTATATTTGCTCTTGAATATGCGAAAACCTTTTATAACGAGTATCAAATTTTGTGCTGGCTTAATTGCAAAGATGATATCACGATGCTGGGAAGTATTGTGGGATTCCTTGATTGCGCCGAGGTTGAATTGCAGGGTTACTCACCGGAAGAAATCAGGGACACGTTCCGCAGGTTCTTTGAGGAAAACAGCGGTTGGCTGATTGTGTTCGACTGTTCAGCGCTCAAGACGGCAGAAGATCAGGAGGCTTTGAACCGCTATTCTCCTCAGAACCCAAAGGGTCATATTTTGATCACAACCTGCGATACCCCTGAATGTTGGGAAGCCAAGCGCCTGTCTCTGGGCAGTTTTACAAAGTCAGAGGCCGACGCCTTTTTGGTGGATGCTGTTGGCGAAATGCAACACGGCCAAACCGTAAGCAGCCTGTCCTATGCGCTTGTTTATGATCCAGTCGCATTGGAATACGCTGCCGCCTATATCCGTGGGACAAGCTGGGCGGCTCCGCTGATGTATTTTAACTCGTTGGCAGAACGCGGCATCCATCCGGCAGAGCCGTCAGGGGAAGAACGTAATGTGTTTGAGGTGTATCTGGCAGAAGTGGACAGTCTGAACGCGGCATTTGATATTTTAATGGGGCGTTTGCGCACGCAGATGAAATTTGCAGGAGACATCTTGGATACTGCTGTATTTCAGATTCTTCTCATTAGTTCATATTTGTGCCGCTATGACAGCCTCAATTTGACTTTTTTGAGCCAAACCTTCCCCGTATTTCCAGCGGAGCTGACAACTGTTTGCCGGGACGATGAATTACGTATAAAACTAATTCAAAGGCTGAGGGACTACACTTTCTTTGAGATACAGGATGGCAATTTGGTCTACAATGAACGGGCGAGGATGGTTGCCTATCAATATTTTGCGGATCAAATGGTAGAATCTGTGGAAACGACGGCAGAAGCCGTGGAAGCCGCGCTCATTTCTATTGAGGCGAACCAATATGCCAATAAGGAGCGGGTACTTCTCCATGCTGCACCCTATGTCATGGCTACTATGGGAGAATTGCTTACAACTTTGAAAAGTGAGGAAATCGAGCAGAGATATCCATACATTGTCGGCTTTCTGGAAGATTTTTATATCAAGCGGTATTATCGGAATGAGAAGTAACCGAGGAAGTTGAATACAATCAAACTCTATCCGCCAAAAGCCGCAGGTACTGTTCCGCTCCTCGTAATGTGTGCGGCGCAATTACCCAATAGAGGCTGGGAGAGAACACAAGCCTAACCAGAGCGGACACACCGCACATATAACCCATCATCTCTGTATGTCTCCATCCCTGGTCCATTTCCAGAAATATTCATGCCGCCCCTCTATTAATATAATATTAAGGCGCGTTGATAATTCTCTTCAGAGTGAGCCATGGCAGACCACCACTTACCCTGCGTTGCATTTTCAAACCCCCGTTTTTATGCGTACTTTCATCAACTGGCATAAATTCTGACGTGTTGCTCATAATACTGAGATGAAATTTGTCAAGGATATATTTTGTTTTGTTGAATGCTATGAGTCGCGTGAAAGATGAAACGAGACTCTTTCATTGCAAAAAGCACTTAGAACATTCCGGTTCTAAGTGCTTTTTCCTGTTATGTACCTCAACGCCGCATCCTGCCGTTCCTTTGATTCCTCCAAGTCCTTGAAATCGCCCAAGTCGGTCAATTTAACTTCCGAAGCGTCAACTTTGGCGTCCGGATTTTCCGCCTGACCACGGATGGTGGCGGGGATTTCACCGTCCAACTGCCCGCGTATACTCTCGGCCCGCAGCAGACAAACCTGTTCCAGCGTATCCACCGCCAGCCGGTGGTCTTCGTAGGAGCAAAAGGCGGTGGGATCTTTTTGAACATAAGGGGCAATCAGCTTTCGTGCTTCATCAGGTTGTGGTAAAGCGGGCGGCTTAGCATAACCTCCCCTTCCGCCGGGGTGTTAATGGGGTAGTTGATGAGAATGTTGGGATCTTTGATAGGGTCGGTCATTCCCAGAGCATAGGTGCCGAAGGCCAGGTTATAATCCCATGGAAGGATGCTGAGGATCCCATCCTCCTCATACAAAAAATAATTGTGCCCGGTATAGCCCAGATAGCTGTCCCAGTTCATCACAAAGACCTGCACGGTGAAATACCGCAGCACCTCGTCCACATTGACGGCGATTTCCAGGTTTTCACCGGTGGACAGGGTTTTCAGCGCCTCGATCACCCGTTTCTGATCGGCTTCCGATCCCTTGAATTTGGCGTTTTCAAAGATACCGGGATAGCTGTCCGGGTTATCGTCGATATATCGCAGCGCCACGTCGGCGTTTTCCGCGTTCAGGGAACGGTAATCCGGCTTGTACAGCTTCCCGTGATCATTCCCGAAATTCCGGCGGGCAAAGGCTTCCTCCGGTTCCTCTACCGCCAGGAACAAGCCCCAGTCCTCCCCATTGACCGTCACCCAGACATAGCTGCAAAGGGGCGCAGGCACCCCCATGAACGCCATCATATCGTAGGCCATATAGGTTTTCAGATAGCTGTTATCCTGAAAGGAAGCGTCCAGGGAAAATTTGTCCAGCCCATAATAATTCCCGCCGTCCAGAAACTGGTCAAATTCCAGCTTGAGGCTGTAGCGGGAAAGCCCATATTCCTCCGTCAGCCGCAGGGAATTGTTGCCCTTTGCCCGCAGCCCGATATTATGAAACGCTTCTCCGTCGATTTCGA
>PPYE01740130.1_pt1 | contig 27181 bp, 28 predicted proteins | sample 1559881 | NCBI WGS metagenome assembly PPYE01 (sample SAMN08240022, study PRJNA423297) | Human gut metagenome, whole genome shotgun sequencing project. | reverse complement strand
GAGGGCTTGAAGCCGTCGATCTCCGGGATGGCCCGGGAGACGATGACGCTCATGGCATAGGGCATGTAGTTGAGCTCCAGGGTGTCGGTGATGGGCTGTTCCACCACCGCCGCCTTCAATCCCAGAACATTGGGGTTTGTCGCTTTGTGCCGGTTCTCCTCCGGCTGCTTCTTCTTTGGCATAGTTTCTTGATCCTTACTTCCAAATGATATTTCCGCGGCGCGGCATTGCCGCGCCGCGACCGGCTTTATGTAATGTCCAGCTCAGGTACCGGCACGATGTCGGTCCCCGGCGTGATTTCCTCCGGAACATAGCCCTCATAGGGGTTGATGACCGTCTCCCCTGCCGGCGGGGCGGCAGCGGGTGCCTCGTCCGTGGCGGCCGTCACTGCCGAGTAGGTGAGGGACAGGTCAAACTGGTTTTTCAGCCGCAGCAGCAGCTCCATGTTCACCCGGGTGGGGGAGACGGTGCCCTGGGCATCCACCAGGAACACGGTACCGAAGCCCGTCTGGTCCCGGTTCTGCATCAGCACCCGGAACGCGGCGCTGCGCTCGGCCACCTTCAGCTCCAGCTCCAGCTTTTCAAACTCGCTGGCCCAGTCCACATACTCCTCACCGTAGATCGCCGCCAGATCCGCCTCGTACTCCTCCTGGCCGTAGTGGAGCACCTGATAGCCGGCGCTCTTTTCAAAGCATGCGTCGCCGATGTAGCCGGCCAGGCTGTCCGCCGCCGTATCCAGTTCCCGGCACAAAAGGGCCGGGTCGCCCCAGGCGTAGGGGCCGGTATAGCTGGAAAGGACGCTGTTATAGAGCACGGCGCCCACGGAGGGATCGCCCTCCAGCGCCGTCACCGGCTGGGCGGGCATGGCGATCCAGGTGCCGTCGGCATACATGCCGTAGCTCAAAAGCTCCACGGCCGGCAGCTTCCAGTACAGCATGCCGCCCTCGCCGTCATAGATCATCTCCACCCCCGTGTTCTCCAGAGACTTCCAGACCTGCACGGTGGTCTCGTCGGCATATGCGCTTTGAAGCAGCGCCTCCCAGCCCTCCAGGCGGAACTTGGCGGTCAAGTGCACGGTGGCGCCGCTTTGCAGCACCGTCATATCCGCGCCCAGGCGGTAGGTCTTGTCGCCGTTGATGGAGTCCAGCGCCGTCAGCGACCCGTCCAGCTTCACCGCCGTGCGGTAATTTTGATCCTGGTCCAGGGCCATGGCGGAGAGGAGCCCATTGAGCACGGTAAAACGGCTGTCCATCTTTTCGATGAGCATGTCCCGCCGCAGCAGCACCGCCGCGCCGAAGCGGCTGTCCCACAGCACGTCACAGCCCAGGGTCTGGGCCAGGAAGCGGACAGGCACATAGGCGGCGCCGCCGCTTTCATAGCAGGCCGCTCCCATGTCCGCCGTACGGCTGCCGGCGGCGTCGGAGATCTCCGCCTGGGCGCTGCCGGGCTGCAGGCGCACCGTCACGCCCGCCGCCTCCACCGCCAGCACACTGCCCTCACGGCGCACGGTGCCGCCGAAAGCCTCCGCCAGCTCCTTGGCAGGCGCCATGGTGACGCCGCCGGTCACCTGGGGCTTTTGGGCCGGAAATGCAATGTAGGCCCCATCCAGAATAATACCGGTCTCGCCGGCCGTGCCGCCCATCTCCGCGCGCAGGCGGTCCATCTCCTGGGCGTCCCACCAGGCGGTCCACTGCCCGGAGAGCCACTCATCCAGCATCACGCCGGCAAAGTCCTCCTCCGTCTCCAGCAGCCAGTCCTCCATGAACTGCTCCTTGGAGTCGTAGTACTCCGCCATGGGGCACTGGCCGGAGGACCAATAGGCATCCGGATCAAAGGCGGCGATCTCATCGGACATGGAGGCACGCCAATCGTCATAGGCCGCCTGCTCCGCCTCCGCAGCGTCATAGGCGGCCTGGTCGCCGCCGAAGATCAATTCCACACACTCGGCCTCTGAGGTGCAGCCGTAGGACTGCCACAGGGGGACCGACTCCGCCGCCAGGGCGGGAACACCCAGGCTCAGGGTCAATGCCACGGTCACTAACCAGGAAAACACGCGCTTCATGCCGCTTCACTCCTTTTCAATTCCCCGGCCGGGCGGCCGGCTGCGTCGGGTGTGATGGGTCTATGGTCCTCCGGGATGCTCATGCCGCCGAAGCGGTCTGCACGGACTCCAGCAATGCCTGGGCGCTGATGCCGTCCACGCCCTTGATGGGCGCGGAGAACAGGGCGTCGTCAAACACCGCCGGGTTCTTTTCCATGAGGTTTTTCAGATACGGTCCGCGGGTCACGGTCCAGGGGTCCTTGCTCCCCACGTTCTCCCGGGCCCACCAGTTGTAGCCGTCCAGGTAGTTTTCGCAGGCCTCCTCCCAGCTGGAGAAGTTCTCGCGGAGGGCCGCAGCGGCGGGCTCCAGCAGCGCCAGAGCCTCCGGGTAGGTAAGATAGCCTGCCGCATAGCCCCACTGGACCAGGTTGCTCATGCGGAACAGATCCCAGCAGAGGATGCCCCTCTCGCCCCACTTTTCTCCCAGGGCCTTGGTGTAGGGGAACATGTAGGCGTCCACACCTGTGGACTCGGAGAGCAGCGCACGGTACTCCGCGTCCGTCATGGAGGCGATCATCTCCACATCGTGGAGGAAGTTTGCATTGTGTCCCGCCGCCGTCATGGAGCAGACGGTCTCGATGAGGCCGGCCCGGTCACGGATGCTCCAGCTGTCCTCCAGGATGTATCGGGCCCACTCATAGGTATAAAGATCGCCAGCGGCAGAGGGCTTTCCGATAGCGTCCATCCCATAGGACAGGCCCCGGCCTTTCCCGCCGAAAATGAGCTGCCCGCCGTTGTTGACGGCGCCCAGATACGCGCCCATGGGCATGGCCCACTGCTCCAGATTCGTATCCCCCGCCAGGGCCTTGTTCTCCGTCACGGCGGCCGTGCGGGTCTCGGAGACCCACTGGATGCTCTGGCCGAAGAGCTCCGAGATATACCGGGCGGGGATCATGGTCCGGCCGTTTTCGATGTAGGGCGCCGCGTCCATCTGGAAGGGTTCGCCGTTGACGGTGCAGGTCTTGCTGCCGATGGGCATGATGATCTCCACCCCCGCCCGGACGATGCGGGCGGCACCCAGCGTCTTGTCATAGGACACCTCGGCGCCCATCTGCTCCGCCAGACACCGCACCGGGATCATGGTCCGGCCGTTTACTACCTTGGCAAGGTTCTCCGTGTCGATCCGGTTGCCGTCCAGCGTCACGCTGGCCCGGCTGGCGGCCAGGGCTGCTTCGGCCTTTTCCGCGTCGATCCCGGCGGTCATTTCGGCCCACTCAGCCTCTGTCACCGCCTTGAGTGCAGAGCAGTCCCGGAACTGATTCATGGTATAGCCGGAACGCTCCAAAAACTCCTGGAGTTCCAGTCCGGAGAAGGTCATGCTGGTACCCGGCCGGCATTCCAGCCTCCTTGCCCGCAGATACCACAGCGTCAGAAGATTGTACGTGGCGTCGTTCCGGGTGCCGCCCTGGTCCAGATAGCCGTCCTGGGCCATGGAGAAGCAGCGCCGGGCCGTCATGGCGTCCCGCTTTTCCCCGGAATTTTCGGCGTACTGCATGGCGATCAGGCCCAGCTCAAACTGCAGGGAAACAGAATCGCCGTTCCTCCCCGCCCAAAACCAAATGTCGGAGGAATCCAGCCCCTGCTTGGGCTCCAGGTTCCCGGCAGCCGCGTCGGAGCGCAGCCGCAGGATCTCCTGCCACGTCTCTGCCTGATAGGCATCGCCGTCTGCAAAGGTGCAGTATTCCTCCGCCTTTACCCAATCCGGCGGAGTCGGGTCTGCCGCCAGGGCGGGAGCGCACAGTGTCAGGGCCGTTGCCAGTGTCAGCATCCAGGAAAAAGCGCGCTTCATCACGTTCACTCCTTTTATGTTTCGGCTCCCGGGAGCCGTCCGCTGCCGTATGGTCTTTCATCCTCTTTTATGCGCCGGTGGGCGATGCTGTGTTTTCTCCCGGTCTGGGCGGCTGTACGCTGCTCCGACCAAATTCTGTCTCCTTACGAGATATCCGCCATTTCCAGGTACTTGTAGCCGTTTTCGGCAATATGGTCCTTGCGGCCCTGGAGGTTGTCGCCCAGCAGCAGGTCAAAGACCTCCGCCGTGGCGGCCACGTCCTCGGGCATGACCCGGATGAGCCGCCGGGTGGCGGGATTCATGGTGGTCAGCCACATCATGTCCGGGTCGTTCTCGCCCAAGCCCTTGGACCGGTCGATCTTGTACTTCTTGCCCTCCAGGGTCTTGACGATGTCGTTTTTCTCCTTGTCGGAGTAGGCAAACCAGGTCTTGTCGCCGCAGTTGATCTCAAAGAGGGGCGTCTCCGCAATGTAGACGTAGCCCTTTTCGATGAGGGTGGGGGTAAGGCGGTAGAGCATGGTCAAAATCAACGTGCGGATCTGGAAGCCGTCCACATCGCCATCGGTGCAGATGATGACCTTGTTCCACCGGAGGTTATTGAGGTCGAAGGCCGCCATGTCCTTGACGTGCTTGTTCTGCACCTCCACGCCGCAGCCCAGGACCTTGATAAGGTCCGTGATGATCTCGCTTTTGAAGATGCGGGCATAGTCGGCCTTCAGGCAGTTCAATATCTTGCCCCGGACGGGCATGATGCCCTGGTACTCCGCGTCCCGGCTGAGCTTGACGCTGCCCAGAGCGGAGTCGCCCTCCACGATGTAGATCTCCCGCTTGTCCGGGTCCTTGGACCGGCAGTCCACGAATTTCTGGACCCGGTTGGCGATGTCGATATTGCCGGAGAGCTTTTTTTTGATGTTGAGCCGCTGCTTTTCCGCGCTCTCCCGGCTGCGCTTGTTGATGAGCACCTGCTCGCCGATCTTCTCGGCGTCGAAGGGGTTTTCGATGAAGTAGATCTCCAGGTTGGAGCGGAGGAACTCCGTCATGGCCTCCTGGATGAACTTGTTGGTGATGGCCTTTTTCGTCTGGTTTTCGTAGCTGGTCTGGGTGGAGAAGTTGTTGGAGACCAGCACGATGCAGTCCTCCACGTCCGCCCAGGTGATCTTGCTCTCGCCCTTCTGGTACTTGCCCTGCTGGCGCAGGTACGCGTCGATGGCGGAGACGAAGGCGGACTTGGCCGCCTTTTCCGGGCTGCCGCCGTGCTCCAGCCAGGAGGAGTTGTGGTAGTGCTCGATGATGCTCACCCGGTTGGAAAAGCACACGGCGCAGGAGAGCTTCACCTTGTACTCGGGCTTGTCCGCCCGGTCCCGGCCCTTCCGCTCCGCCTGCCAGAACACGGGAGAGGTAAGGCTCCCCTCTCCGGCCAGCTCCGTCACATAGTCCACGATGCCGTTTTCATACAGAAATTCCGTCTCCTGGAACTTACCCGGCTCCGTCTCGCTGCGCAGCACGAACGTGATGCCCGCGTTCACCACCGCCTGACGCCTCATCACGTCGGCAAAGTACTCCTCCGGGATGGCGATGTCCGTGAACACGTCCAGGTCCGGCAGCCACCGGGTGCGGGTGCCGGTCTTTTTCTGCTGGGACTTGGGGAGAGGGTCCTTTTCAAGGTCTCCCACCAGCTCGCCCCGCTCAAAGTGGAGCCGGTACTCAAAGCCATCCCGCCAGACGGTCACGTCCATATAGCGGGAGGCATACTGGGTAGCGCAGGCGCCCAGGCCGTTGAGTCCCAGGGAGTATTCATAGTTGTCGCCGGAGGCATTGTTGTACTTGCCGCCGGCGTAAAGCTCGCAGTACACCAGCTCCCAGTTGTACCGCTGTTCCTTTTCGTTCCAGTCCACCGGACAGCCCCGGCCCGCGTCCTCCACCTGGATGGAGCGGTCCATAAAGCGGGTGACGGTGATGCGGCGGCCATGGCCCTCCCGGGCCTCGTCAATGGAGTTGGAGAGGATCTCAAATACCGCGTGCTCGCAGCCGTCCAGGCCGTCCGAGCCGAAAATCACGCCCGGGCGCTTGCGGACCCGGTCCGCGCCCTTGAGCGATGAAATACTGTCGTTGCCGTAATCCTGTTTTTTTGTCGCCATAGTTCCTCCCAAAGGGCGCAAAGTGCCCCAATTTCATACAAGCATTGTAGCACACACGCCGTTGCGGCGCAAGCGCCGGGGAAAATCCGCCCCGAACCGTACCCATCCGCCCCATTTCGCCGGAAATGTTGTTGCGTAAAATTTCCCATAACCCGTCTGTCACCCCTTTATCCACTTGTACAGCAGGGTTTTTCACAGTTTCCACAGAGTTTTTAACATCGTTATGTAAACTTTTGAAATCATGAAAAAATTCTGTATTCTGTCAAAACGCTCCGCTGGTGCCTCCGTACCGGGCAAAAAGGCGGAAGCAGGCGAAAAACGCCGCCGGAAGCCGTTTGCCCGCCCACGGCATGCATACGCCTCTCCGCAGAGCACAAAAAATCTCCAAAAAATTTTCGTTTCTGTTGTAAATACAACATATTCGTACATCAGAATCTGCTAATATGGGAACAGATAAGGAATCCACCCGATCAAACAAAAGGAGCGACAAATTATGAAGTTTTATATTTGCAGACATTGCGGCAACATCATCACCAAGCTGACCTCTTCCAAGGTGCCCGTCCACTGCTGCGGCGAGCCCATGGAGCTGCTGGAGGCCGGCGTCACCGACGCGGCGGTTGAAAAGCACGTGCCCGCGGTCTTCGTCTCTGACGGCCGCGTCACCGTGGAAGTGGGCACCGTGGCCCATCCCATGACGGAGGAGCATTTCATCCAGTGGGTGGCCGTGGAGACCGAGCGGGACGCCCTGGTGCACTGGTTCCATCCCGGCGAGGAGCCCCGGACCGTGTTCGCCCTGGCGGACGGTCAGCAGGTCAAGGCGGTGTACGCCTACTGCAACCTCCACGGGCTCTGGAAGAAAGAGGTCTGAGCAACAAACGGCATAAAAAAGCGGCGCGGACATCCGCGCCGCTTTCCTATTGTCCGCCCAGCAGCATCAGCGCCGCGCCGTACACCACGGCGGCGCTGGTGCCGAACACGATGACCGGCCCCGCCACCTGGAACATGCGGGATGCCATGCCGGTGATATAGCCCTCGCTTTTAAAGTCGATGGCAGGGGCCGCCACGGCGTTGGCAAAGCCGGTGATGGGCACCAGGGTGCCGGCACCGCCGAAGCGGGCCAGCTTCTGATAGACGTTCAGCCCCGTCAGCAGGGCGGAGAGGAACACCAGCGTGCAGGCGGTGGCCGTGCCGGCGTCCTCCCGGCCAAGGCCGCCGGACATCCAGGCTGACTGGATGGCCTGCCCGATCACGCAGATGGCACCGCCGATGGCAAATGCCTGGGCCGTATCCCGGACGATAGGGGATTTGGCCGCTTTCTTTTTTACATAGGCCTGGTATTCCTGGGGAGTGATCTCCATGGCTGATCCTTCTTCCTCGCATTGTTTTCCATAGCATCTCCCGGCGACGGGAAACTATCCGCGCAAGCCGCAAAAAAGGAACGCCCGCAGGCGTTCCTTTTTTTCAGCTTTTTCAGCGATCCAGCAGACGGCGCAGGGTCTCCAGCACCTCGCCCCGCTCCTGGCGGGCGCGGGCGGTGGGGTTGTTCTCCAGGATGCGCAGAGAGCGGCGATATACGTTTTCGCTGCGGCTGCGGATGGAGCCCTCCCACCGGCGCAGGCGGGCGATGCACTCGTCCAGCTCCGCCCGGCGGCTCTCCAAAGAGGCGTCCGCCGCGTCGGCCACGCTTTCCAGGTTGTTCCGGGCCATTTCCAGCGTCTGGGCAATGTTGGCCAGGGCCTGGAGCTTGGCCTCCGCCCGGCGGCGGATACGCTCCTGGGCGGCCTCCCGGCGGCGGAGCTTCCGGGCCTGATGGGCCTCACGCTGCTCTGCCAGCTCCGACTCGATGCGGTTTTGCAGCAGCAGCTTTTCCACCTCCGTCCGCTCCCGGAAGCGGCGCAGGTCATCCCCGGCAAAGGCCGCGGCCACCTCCGCCCGGCGGGCCAGGCGGCGGATATCCTCGTTCTCCTCGGCAAGACGGGTGAGCATCTCCCGCAGGTCCAAAGCCTCCTGGGTAGAGCGCACCACGTCCACGGTAAAGGCGATGGTCAGCACCAGCGCCGCCGGGTCTACCAAAAAGGAGGGCACGTCGGCCAGCAATCGCCCTACCGGCGGGTGGATGAAGCGCACCAGCAGCACGGAGAAGAAGCCCCAGGCTATGGAGCTAGAAAGGCAGATATAGCCGTTGAGATTGCACCAATGGTGGGAATAGTCCCAATAGCGCACGCCGAACAGCCGCTCCATGACGGCGCCGGTCACATACTCCAGCGCCGTGGCGGCCACCAGACCCAGCACATACACCAGCCACAGGTGCTTTGCCGCCGGCAGCGTGACGAACAGGATCAAAATGGCGCCGGAGCCGTAGATGGGCAGCAGCGGCCCGTGGAGAAAGCCACGGTTCACCCAGCGGCGCTGGCACACGGAGACATAGCAGCTCTCCCATACCCAGCCGCAAAAGCAATAGAAGAAAAACAGCAGGACCCACTGTCCCGTGGTGTAGATATGCATAGTTCCCTCAATTCCCGGTATTTTTGGGGCTCTGGCCGGCGTCCTCCAGGACCCGCACCCGGATCTCCAGCGCCCGGCGCCGGTCCGCCCGGGTGACCGTCACGTCCAGCCCGTCGGACTGGAACTGGTCGCCGGTCTTGGGCAGACGGCCCAGCTGCTCGATGACCCAGCCGGAGACGGTGCTGGCGTCGCACTCGCCCCGGATGGAAAACAGGTCGTAAAGGTCGCTCAGGTCTGCGGCGCAGGCAATGAGATAGCTGCCGTCGCTTTGCTTGCGGATCTGCTCGATCACCTCGTCGTGCTCGTCCCAGATCTCGCCCACCAGCTCCTCCACGATGTCCTCCATGGTGACGATGCCCTCGGTGCCGCCGTACTCGTCCACCACCACGGCCATGTGGGATTTTTCCACCTGGAGCGTGCGCAGCAGATGGTCCACCCGGGTGTTGGGCGTGGTGTAGTGGATGGGGGCGATGCAGCCTTCCAGGCTGGTCTGGCCCCGGTAGCGGGCGGCGTAGAAGTCCTTTTCGTGGACCACGCCCATAATGTCGTCCAGGCTGTTTTGATACACCGGCAGGCGGGAGTAGCCGCTCTCAGCGAACACGGCGCCCACCTCGTCCATAGTGGCGTCCCGGGCCACGGCGGCGATCTCCACCCGGGGCGTGAGGATATCGCCCACCTCCAGGTCGCCGAACTCGATGGCCGAACGGATCAGCTCGCTCTCATGCTCGTCCAGACCGCCCTCGTTCTCCGCCTCGGACACCATGGTGATGAGCTCTTCTTCGGTGATGCCCTGATCATCGGAGGTGCGGATGATGCGGCCCAGCACGCGCTTCCACTGGGAGAAAAGGAAGTTCAGCGGGGTCAGCACCGCCAGCAGCACCCGCAGCAGCGGGGCGGAGGCCATGGCAAAGGCCTCCGGGCTCTCCTTGGCGATGGACTTGGGGGAGATCTCGCCGAAGATCAGCACGGTCACCGTCAGTACCACGGTGGACACGGTGGGGCCGTAGCCCTGGCCCACCAGGTCCGTGAAGAGCACGGTGCCCACGGTGGTGGCGGTGATGTTGACGATGTTGTTGCCGATGAGGATGGTGGAAAGCAGGCGGTCATAGTCCTCGGCCATGCGCAGCGTCAGCGCCGCGCGGCTGTCTCCTGCTTCCGCCTTGCTCTTGAGGCGGATCTTGTTGAAGCTGGAAAATGCGGTCTCCGTGGCGGAGAAATAGGCTGACATGGCGATCAGCAGCACGATGGCAATTATTTGGGCAATACTGGAACTGTCCATGGGGGAAATCATCACTCCTCAAAATTTTTAAAATCCGGCGGAAGCGCGAAAAAGGGCAGTCTCACCCCTTGGCGGAGTCAGACTGTCCTTGAAATACCGGGTATGTATGGGCGGGCAACGGAGGTTCGTCCACGAAATTTCACGATTCCTTCCCTGGCCAAGCGGCCAATGATTGTTAGGTATCATACCATATCTCCGGGAAAATTGCAACGGGTGGTTTGCAAAAAAAGGAAGCCGGCCTTTGGGCCGGCTTCCTTCTTTGCAAGGACTCACATGAGGTTATAGAGGATCTTGGCCATCTGGCCCCGGGTGATGTTGGCACTGGGGCGGAAGGAGCCGTCGGCGTAGCCGCCGATGACCCCCTGGGCCGCCATGGTCTGGATATAGTAGCCGGCGTAGCCGGGGATGGACGCGGCATCCGTGAAGGTCAGTTCCACGGTGGCGTAGCCCTTTTCCTGGGTGCGGCCGATCATGGTGGCCGCCTGGGCCCGGGTCAGGCTGGCGCCGGGGTTGAAGTACAGCTGGCCGTCGGCGCCGGTGGTGCCGTTGACAATGCCCTCGCTGTACAGCGCCTGCACGGCGGGCAGGGCATAGGCGGGGATGGACGCAAGGTCTGCGAAGGGCAGCGACGTGCCGGTGTAGTCCTCGGCGTCCAGGCCCAGATACCGGTAGAGCATCACGGAGAACTGGGCCCGGGAGATGTTCTGGTTGGGCCGGAACGTGCCGTCGTCATAGCCGGTGGTGATGCCGGCGTTATAGAGGAAGTCGGCGTAGGTGGCGCCCCAGTAGCCGTCGATGTCGGTGAACTTGTGGTCCACGCCCTGGGCCTCCACATCCACGGAAGCGCGGCCGATGTTGCCGGAGGCGTCCCGGGCTGTAACGGTGACGCGCATGGCCTCATGGGTCTCGCCGGGGCCGGGCAGGAACACGGTGAACTTGCCGGTGGAGGCGTTGTAGTCAAAGTCCATGGGCGCGCCGTTATAGGAGACGGACACGGAGGACTTGGGCAGTACGCCGTCGGTATCGTCCAGGATGGTGCCGGTGACCTTCCAGCCGTCGCTCTCCAGCGAGGCGGTGACGGCGGGCACCGTGGTATCCACGATGCCGTTATAGGAGGCCACCATCTGGTCCAGGTAAATGGCGCCGGTGCCGCCCGGGTAAGTGACGGTCTCCCAGCCCATCTCGTCGGTGCCGTACTGGGGCACGCCGGTGAGCTTGAGGCCCGTGAGCGTCACGGTGCCGGTGGGCAGCTGGACGGAGATCTGGCGCCAGCCGGTGAAGTCCAGCACGGCCGCCTGGGTCTCGGTCTCCTCGCTGCCGTCGGAGGTGAGGACGCTGAGGGTATTGCCGGAGCCGTCGCCGTACACCCAGAAGTTCAGCGTGGAGTAAGCGCTGGAGAAGGTCTTGTAGGCGCCCAGAGTGGCGGTGCCGTCGCCCTGGAGCGTATAGTCGATCCGGCCGGAGCCGCGGCCCATGCGCACATGGTCGGCGTCGGTGGCCTGGGTCATGGACATGCCGCTGCCCATATCGGTGAACTTCGTGTAGAGGTCAGAGGCCTCAAAGTCCTCCAGGGTGGACAGGGCGATCTTGGAGACAGTCACCTGCACCGTGGTGCTCTTGCCGCCGGCGGAGACGGTGATGGTGCCGCTGCCGGGGGCAGTGGCCGTAAAGACGCCGGTGGAGCTGATGGTGCCGATATTGCCGCTGACGGACCAGGTGAACGCCTCGGGGTCTGCCTTGAGAGGCAGGTGGCGGTACATGGCGGAGGCGGTGAGGGTGGCGGTGGAGCCGGGCGCCACGCTGATGGAGGTGACGGTGCTGCCGCCGTTTTGCACGGAGATGGAGTCCGGTGTCTCGATGGCGTGGACGGTGGTGGAGCCGCTCTTGCCCCGCCGCTCGGCGGTAACGGTGATGTCGCAGGCGTAATTGGGCGTGGTCAGCACGTCGCCGTCCAGCTCGCCCTCGTCGGCCGTCAGCTCAAAGTCGGAGTCCATGGGGATGAAGTTGGTATCCACGGCGGAGGCGGAGATATGGACACGGCTGCCCGCCAGTACATACTGGTTGTCCGGGCGGACATAAAAGTGGCTCAGCTCGTCGGTGGGCTCACTGTCCGCCACCAGGAACACCTGGTTGCTGACGGAGCGCTCGCTGCCGCCGGAGGGGGTGTTGACGGTCTTGGCGGTGGTGGAGTCCGGCGCCGTGACGGTCATGGTGGTGGAGCCGCCGCCGTCCAGGCACAGGGCGGTCACGCATCCCAGCTCCACCAGCCGCTGGGCCACCTGGGTCATGGATGCGCCGATGGAGTGGCCGGATTTGCGGCCGTCAATGGTGTAGAACACCAGCGTGCCGTCCGCCTTCTGGCCCACGGCGGTGCGGGGGTCCATGCCGGTAGGCAGGCCGGTGACCACGGCACCGTTTTCCACCAGGGAGTACAGCGCGCCCAGAGCATACTCCACGTCGTTCCACTCCTCGCTGGAGGCCGTGGCGGTGAAAGTGATGGTGGAGCCCACGGGGATCCTCCGCAGGGCATCCACATAATAGCTGTTGGACTGGGCATTGGCGGAGAGCACCACCTGGTTTTCTCCGATGGGCGTGGCGGCGGAAGTCTCCCGCACCTCGTCCACCGTGACCACCAGAGGCTCACCCAAGCCCAGGGTGCCCTCCTGGATGGTGCACAGCACGTCCACGCCGGCCTCGGTGGTGCCGGTGGTGTGCTTGGCGTTGAAGTCATACGTATAGAGGTAGATGCCGCCGGTGGACACCCGCGCCTTGTTGACGCCGGCCAGCTGGCGCACTACCTGGGTGGTGTAGCCGGATTCATCCGCCACGGCATAGCCCAGGTCGGCAGAGACCTTGATAGCGGGCTTGCCCAGCACGGCAGTGCCGTCGGCACGGAAGCCGATGGCGTAATAGCCGCCGTCGCTGCTGCGGATCTGCCCCTCCGTCATCACAAGGCCGATGGGCAGGCCCGTGCCGAAGTTGTAGAAATCGCCGTTCATGCCGGCCACCACCCGGTAACCCTCGCTCTCCAGGGTCTTGGCGGCGGAGGAGATGGTATTGCAGGCGGTGAGCACGCTGCCGTATGTCACCACGGGGGTGACGGACTCATTGGGCGTGTAAGTGATGAGGTTCTCTGTTCTCAAATCGGAGTAGCTGGTGCTCCAGAACACGTTGGTGGAAAGCTGGGTCTGCTCGTTGAGCAGCGTGTCCTGAAACAGCAGGTCCTCTCCCAGTGCCTCCGACGCGGCAGCGCTCACGCCCAGGGAGCAGGCCAGTGCCGACGCAAGGCACAAAGATAAGGTGCGGCGAAGGAATTTTTTCATGGTAAGCCTCCAAGCAGTTTCCGGGTTCGGTATACATAATATTTAACAGGATAGCACATCCAGCCGGCAAAGTAAACGGGAAAGGGAAAACAAATCCTTCCATCGGACAACTTTTCCCTTTTATAAGACGCCGCCGGACCGAAAAAGTTCCGCCGCCCTTGTCAAAGGCGCCGCCGCATATTACAATGAGACCACAGAAAAAAAGGAGGCGCGTCCCATGGAACAGATGCAGTATGTTTGTCCCAAGTGCGGCTGCCGGCACTATGAACACGACCAGTTCCAGGCCACCGGCGGCAACTTCGCAAAGCTTTTCGACATTCAGAACAAGCGCTTTATCACGGTCTCCTGCGCCCAGTGCGGCTATACGGAGCTCTATCGCGCCGCCGGAGACCGGGGCATGGACATTCTGGACTTCCTGCTGGGCGGCTGAGAAAGGCGGTATGAACGATGACGATAACGGTAGACGCCAAGCGGTGCATCGGCTGCGGCATGTGCGCAGCGGCGGTGCCGGGCGTTTTCGCGGTGGAGGGCGGCGTATCCGTGGTGAAAAGCCAGCCGGAGGGCGCCCAGGCGCGCCGGGCCTTTGACGCGGCCAACGGCTGCCCGGTAAACGCCATCCGCATCAAGCGCTGAGCGGAAACAAGCAAGCGGGGGAGACGCAAATGCGTCTCCCCCGCTTTATTTCAAAGCTCCACCCGGAAATCCCCCCGGGCGGCGGCCTCCGCCCGGCGGCGCTTGTCCTGTGCCAGGGCGTCCAGCATGCCGCCGATGATCTGGTTGGACACCAGGAATCCCTTGGGTGTCAGGTGCCAGCGCCCCTCTTCTTCGCAGGCGTAGCCATTTTGGCGGCACTGCTCCAAAAAGGGGACAAAGCAGTTGAACCGGCGGCGGAACCGGCGCTCGAACTCCTTGGGGTCCAGCCCCTGCCGCAGCCGCAGGCCCAGCATCACATACTCCGTGTCCCGGTCCAGAGGCGGGATGCGCTCGCTCTCCGAGAGCATGGGCGCCCCGGTGGCCACGCCCCGGATATAGGCGTCCAGATCCCGGGCGTAGGCATAGCGCACACCGCCGAAGTCCGAGTGGGCGCCGGGGCCGAAGCCCGCGTACTCCTCCAGATGCCAGTACTTCAGGTTATGCCGGGACTCCTTGCCCGGCCGGGCGAAGTTGGAGATCTCATACTGGCCGTAGCCCAGGTTCTCCAGAAACTCCACTGTATAGAGGTACATATCCGCCTGGGCGTCGTCCCCGGGCAGGGTATACGCCTCCCGGCGCTGGAAAAGGGGCGTGCCCTCCTCTACCTTCAGTCCGTAGCAGCTCAGGTGCTCCGGCTCCAGGGCAACAGCCGCGGACAGGTTCTCCTGCCAGCGCTCCAGGCTCTGGCCCGGCAGGCCGTAGATGAGGTCCAGGGAGAGGTTCTTGATGCCCGCCCGGCGCACAGCCTCCACTGCCGCGGCCGTCTGGGCATGGGTGTGCACCCGGCCGATGGCCGCGAGCTCTTCATCGCAGGCGGACTGCATGCCAAGAGACACCCGGTTCACACCGGTGCGCCGCAGGGCACGCAGAGCCTTCCAGTCCCCGGCGGAGTCGGGGTTGGCCTCCAGGGTGATCTCCGCGTCCTTGGCCACACGGTATTTTTTGTGGACGGTCTTGAGGATCTTTCCCAGCCGGTCGGCCCCCAGATAGGTGGGAGTGCCGCCGCCGATGTAGACCGTGTCCACCAGGTGTCCGGCGGCAAAGGGCGCCGTCTCCGTCAGATGGGCGCACACGGCAGCCGTATAGTCGTCCATACGGGACTCCTGGTGGGGCAGGGAGTAAAAGTCACAGTAGATGCACTTTTGCTTGCAGAAGGGCACGTGGATGTAGAGCCCCAAAGGCTTTCGCTCCGTTTTCATACCGGCTCCTTTCCGTCTTCCTCCGTCTTCCGGGGCGGGAACGACAAGATCTTTCGGATGGTCAAAGCGTAGACCGCCACGCTCATCAGCGGTCCCAGGATATCAGACACAGGCTCGGCGTAAAAGGTGCTGCGGGCGCCGAAGGCTGCCGGCAGCACAAACAGCGCCGCAAAATATACCACCTTGCGGAATGCGGAAAGAGGCAGCGACAGCTGCACCAGCCCCATGCCCGTAAAGCCGTCTACCAGGGCATACTGGACCCCCAGGGGGATGATGGCCAGGGTGCAGACCTTGATGGCGTCGAAGGCCTCGGCGGCCAGGCCGGCATCCGCTGTGAACAGCCGCACGAAGAGCGGGCCTGCCAGACGTGCCAGAATGAACAGCACCGTCACATAAGCCGCGCACATGAGCACGATGTACTTTTGCGCCTGGACGATGCGCTCTCGGTTCCGGGCGCCGTAGTTGAAGGCCAGGATGGTCTGGGTACCGGCGGAGATGCCGCCCAGGGGCATGGTCACCACCAGCATGAAGCTCTGGGCGATGGTGGCACAGGTGATGAGCCGGTCGCCCAGCTCCGCCCCGCCGTAGTGCTGGAGCACGGCGTTCATGGCGATGATCATCACGTTGTCCACCGCGATGATGAGGAACGGGGTCATGCCCGTGAGCAAAATCCGCCCCATGAGCCGGGGGCGGTAGCCGCCGAAGCTGATGGAGATGGGCACCTTCTTGCTGAAGAGGAAGCGCAATACATACACACAGCTGCAAAGCTGGGAGATCACCGTGGCCGCCGCCGCGCCCACCACGCCCATATCCAGCACGAACATGAACACCGGGTCCAGCACGATGTTCACCACCGCGCCCAGCATGACGGAGATCATGCCCTTTTTGGCAAAGCCCTGGCAGATGATGAACTGGTTCATGCCCAGAGACAGCAGGTTGAAGACCGTGCCGGTAAGGTATACGGTGAAATACTCCTCGGCATAGGGGAACGTGACGGAGCTGGCGCCAAAGGCCAGCAGCATGGGCTCCCGCAGGGCAAAGGCCACGCCCGTCAGCACGGCAGAGCACACGCACAGCATCAAAAAGCTGTTGGCCAGGATCCGCCGGGCCTCTTCCATTTTTCCAGCACCCATGCGGATGCTCATCAGCGGCGCGCCGCCCACGCCCACCAGCGAGGCAAAGGCGCCGATCATGGTCACCACCGGACCGCAGATGCCCACGCCCGCCAGGGCCACATCGCCGATGGCGGGCAGATTGCTGATGTAAATGCGGTCAACGATGCTGTAAAGCACGCTGACGAACTGGGCCAGCATGCTGGGGATGGCCACCCGCACCACCAGGGGGCAGATGGGGTCGGTGCCCAGGTTGTTTTCCAGCTTCATGGTCGCTTTCTCCGTCTCACACACAAAAAATCAAGGGGCCGCCCCATTGGGCAGCCCCCTCATTATAATACGAAAAGGACGCTTTGCAACCCCTATTTTCCCCTTTTATACGCCGGAGAGGTCGAAATCCGGGGTATACTCCTCCCGGGCGGAGGTGCGCTCCTGGGTATAGCCGTCGGTGATGCCGCAGTTTTCCATATATTGCGCCGCGGCCCGGTACTCCGCCGCCGTCACATGGCGGGCCAGATTCCCCGCCGCGCCGGGCTGGGGCGTATACTGGCTCATGAGAGAGAAGAGCACCTGACCGGGGGCGAAGTGCTCCGCCACCCAGTCGATGCACCGGCGGGTATTTTCCAGCTGGCCGGGCAGCAGCAGGTGGCGGATGAGAACGCCCCGCTTCAAAAGTCCATCCTCCAGCACGTAGGGCCCCGTCTGGCGGTACATCTCCAAAATGGCCTCCGTGGCGCGCTCGAAATAGTCCGCCGCGCCGGAGTAGCGCCGGGCCGCGTCGGCCAGGGTGTACTTGAAGTCCGGCAGGTACACCTGCACCTTTCCGTCCAAAAGCCGGATGGTCTCCGCCTTTTCGTAGCCGCCGCAGTTCCAAACCACCGGCACCGGCCATTTCTCATTCCCCAGCGCCTCCAAAATGGCAGGGGTGAACTGGGTGGGCGTCACCAGATCCAGGCAGGCCGCCCCCTGATCGATGAGCTCGTGAAAGATCTGCCGCAGGCGCTCCACGGTGATGGGCTTTCCAAAGCCCTCCCGGGACAAAACGCCGTTTTGGCAGAAGCAGCATCGCAGGTTGCACCCGGAGAAAAACACGCATCCGGCCCCGTGCGCGCCAACTAAGCACGGCTCCTCCCACTGGTGCAGCATGGCCTTGGCCACCACCGGCGCTGCGGGCTGGCCGCACACGCCGCCGGGTCTGGTATCTGTCCGCTCCGCCCGGCACTCCCGGGGACAAAGGGTGCAGATCATGGCGCGTCCGGACAAAAGTCCGGCCCCAGGTCACCGGCCATCCAGTGCTTGCGGCAAAGGCCGATGTACTGGTCGTTGGCCCCCAGCACCACCTGCTCGCCCTCCTTGAGCACCTTGCCCGTGTGGTCAAACCGGGCGTTGAACGTGGCCTTTTTGCCGCACCAGCAGATGGTCTTGACCTCCTCCAGCTTGTCCGCCATCACCAAAAGCGCCTCGCTGCCGGGGAACAGATCTCCCTTGAAGTCCGCCCGCAGGCCGTAGCACATGACAGGGATGCCCAGGTCGTCCACCAGGCTCACCAGGTACATGACCTCCTCCTTGGTGAGGAACTGGGCCTCGTCCACGATGACGCAGGCGTTTTGCTGCAGCTCCATGACGCTCATCTTCCGCAGCTCGTCAAAGTAGATGCACGGGTACGTCAGCCCGATGCGGGAGACCACCATGTGGTCGCCGTCCCGGGTGTCCAGCCGGGGCTTCACCAGCAGCGCCTTTTGTCCCCGCTCCTCGTAGTTGAACCGGGCCATCAGGGCGTTGGCCGTCTTGCTGGAGCCCATGGCCCCATATTTAAAGTATAGCTGTGCCATGAATCAGTTTTCTCCCTCGTGTTGGTTTGCCTGCGCCTCGCCGCGCAGGGTGTCATTGTCCCATGTCTCCTCCGGCTCCGGCAGGTCTGCCACCAGCTTGCGGCAGTCCGGGCAGGTCCAGGCGATCTTGTAGTCGCACCAGAAGGTGCCGTCTCCCCGGATGTACAGGGCGTCTTCCGCGATCCGCAGCAGACCGGGGCGCTGCCGCACTAAGCGGACGTAATCCCGTCCGCCGCACAGGTACCCCACCTCCATCTCCTTGCCGCACCAGGGGCAGGGGATGGGCACGGGCGGCGTCTCCCTCCGGGCCTTTTCCGCCTTGCGCGTTTCGTTCCAGGCCCGCAGATCTTGAAGAAGGCTCCCGTCGTCCGATCCTTTCTCCGCCTCTTCCTCCTCAGCGGCAGGGCGGCGCTTATCCGGCTCCAGGTCCCAGGGGTCCTCGCTCTTTTTCCAAAAGGCCATGGTCACTCCTCCTTGCCGCGTCCGGTCTGGTCCACATGCCGGTCAAACGTCTCGCCGGTGCGCCGGGGCAAAAAGGAGATGGGCTCCGGCGTGGGCGCATGATGATAGTAGCGCCACAGCCACAAAAGGCACCACCCCAGCTTTCGCAGCAGCAGCGCCAAAAGGGCGATGAGCAGCAGATTAACAAGCTCCATGGCCGTCCTCCCCGTCGTCGTCCACTTCCTCGTAGTCCACGGTGTACACCGGGCCGTCAAAATCCGGCTCCTTGGATGAGGATGTGCCGCCGCGCCTGGACCGCCGCCACAAATAGATCACCACGGCGATCACCAGAATGGGCACCGCCAGGCGCACCAATACCATCAAAATGCCCAGCAGCATGCGGAAAATGCCCAGGGGCAGGCCGATCAGCCATCCCATTGAAATGCTCCTTTCATTCGTTGCACACCCAGCCCGCAGCAGGCGGGTACGTCTTTCGTTCAAATCGGGGATCGATGCCCCAGGCGGCGGCGATATCCAGCACGTCTTCCTCCTCCGGCCGGCGCGCCTCCGCTTCCCCGTCCGGCAGGGCAAAGGCGTCAAAGCCCAGCGCCCGCTCTTCCGGTGTCAGGGCTCCCGCGTCCCAGGTCACCGCTCCGTCCTCACAGCAGTACGCCCGCACGCACCGCCCCGCCTCGTATCGTGCCCAGCAGTAGGAAGAGGACCCCCGGTGGCTGGCAAAATACTGCACCCGGGGAAACCGCGCCGCCAAAGCCTCCAGCTCCTCCCGCCGGTGCACCAGGGCAAACAGGTCCCCGCCGATCACCAGCGCAAAGCCGTCCAGCGCCGGGGACAAAAACAGCCCTCCGCCGCTTCGGCCGCAGCAGGCAAGCCCCGTTTCCCAGTTTGCCGGCGTCCGTTGCAGGCAGCACATGGCTTCGGCAACCTTTTGGGGATCGTCACACTGTACCGCCAGCCAGGCGGTCTTATAGCCGAAGGGCACCGGCCCGTCCGGCTGCGCGGAGCACTCCTGGATGCCCGTCTTTCTCCTTTGGGTGCTTTTGACCCGGACGGTCCCCCCATAGACGCCCAGATCCTTCAGCTGGCGGACCAGCTTATGGTGGCGGCGCCGCTCCCGGACCTTTTTCACCAGCCGCGATGCCAGCCAGCCCAGAAGCGCCGCCAAAATCAGCCGCATTCCGCCGCCTCCTTCAAAAGCGCCAGTGCCTGGGCGTAGTACCGCTCAAAGGCCGAGGGCACGGCCCGCTCTCCGAGCGCCGCCGCGTCCGCCCAGGTCCACTCCGGCGGCCCCTCTCCCGCCACCTCCAGAACATAGCCCGTCATGCGCCACTCCACATGGGTGAAGACGTGCTTTGCGTTCAGGCGGCTGCGCCAGGTCCTGGCCGTGAGGCCCCAGCTCCGGACCGCCGCGCCTGCGGCCGCCTCGTCCAGAGCGCCCTCCACGTTGGGAAATTCCCAAAGGCCCGCCAAAAGGCCCTCCGCCGGGCGCTTGCGCAGCGCCGCCCGGCCCTGCCGCAGCAGCAAAAATACGGTCTTGTCCTCCACCCGCCGGGGCTTTTTTGCCGCCTTCACCGGCAGCTGCGCCGCCGTGCCCCGCCTGCGGCCAAGGCAGAGGTCCGCCGCCGGGCAGAGCATGCAGGCAGGCTCCCCCGCCGGGGCGCACACGGTGGCGCCCAGCTCCATAAGGGCCTGGTTGAAAATGCGGATGTCCTCCCTGTCCCGGGGCATGGCGGCGCGCACGGCCTCCGCCGCGGCGCGCTTCACCGCCGGGGAGGCGATGTCCCCATGGTCGTCGGCCAAACGGGCCGTTACGCGCAGCACGTTGCCGTCCACCGCGGGCTCCGGCAGTCCAAAAGCCGCCGAGGCAACGGCCCCGGCGGTATAGTCTCCAATGCCCGGCAGGGCCCTGAGCCCCTCCGGCGTACAGGGGAAAGCGCCCAGCTCCGTGATGCGCCGGGCCGCTTTCTGGAGATTTCTGGCCCGGCTGTAATAGCCCAGGCCCTCCCAAAGCTTCATCAGCTGCTCCTCCGGCGCCGCCGCCAGGGCTTCCACCGTGGGGAACGCTTCGAGAAAGCGGGTGTAGTATCCCACCACCGCCGCCACCCGCGTCTGCTGGAGCATGATCTCCGACACCCAGATGGGGTAGGGGTCCTGGGTACGCCGCCAGGGAAGGTCCCGGGCATTTTGGCGGTACCAGTGCAAAAGCGGCTGCCGCAGCTCCATGAGGAGCTTTTCCATTGTCAGATCCATTTCACTCATGATATGATTATATCATACCCCGCCCTCCGTGCCCACCCCCCGGATGCTTTTTTTCAAATCCCACTTGACTTTCCCCCTTCTGGAAGGTATATCATTCTCTCAGAAAGGGGGGCACGGCGTTGAAGATCAACGAGGTGGAGGCCCTGGTGGGCATCACCAAAAAGAACATCCGCTTCTACGAGTCGGAGGGGCTGCTGTGCCCCCGGCGCAACAGCGAAAACGGCTACCGGGATCACAGCAGCAGCGAGGTGGACACCCTCCGGCGCATCAAGCTCATGCGCAAGCTGGGCGTGCCGCTGGAGGAGATCCGCCAGATGCTCTCCGGCGTGCACACGGTGGCCGACGGCATGCGCCGGCATCTGATCTCCCTGGAACGGGAGCAGGCCAACATCCAGGAGGCCATCCGCCTTTGCACGGGACTGACGGACTGCCGGGAAAAGCTGAGCGCCCTGGACGCCCAGGCTCTTTTGGAGCAGATGAGCAAGATGGAGCAGGAGGGGACCACGTTTATGGACAAGCAGAAACACGACACCAAGCGGCGCCGGTACATTGCGCCGGTGGTCATCTCCTGCCTGACGGCCGTACTGATGGCCGGGTGCATCTGGCTGATGCTCTGGGCCTATGCACAGGACCCGGCGGACGCGCCGCCCCTGCCGGTGCTGGCGCTGCTGGTGGCCATTCCCGGCGCGGTGGCGCTGGGGGTGATCCTGGCGCTGGCGTGCCGCCTGCGGGAGATTCAAAAAGGAGAAGAAGACGATGCAAAACAATACTAGATCCGCCCGGCGCCGGGCGGCCATCCGCACCACGGTGCTCTGCTGCGCGGTGCTGGTCATAGCGGCCATTGTGACCCTCTGGGCCCAGCGCGCCTTCTGGCCGGAGGGCATCCTTGCCCGGATGCTGCCCTACATGGCCCTTTTATACATTCTGCTGATCCCTGCCATGGGCATCAGCCTGCGCACGAAGCTGCGGCGGATCGATGAAGAGGAGGAACGTGAACATGAAGCTTCTGACGATTGAGACCATTCCCGGCCAGGCCTTCGAGCCGCTGGACACGGTGAAGGGCACCGTGGTATACAGCAAAAACATCGGACGGGACTTTATGGCCGGCATGAAGACCCTGGTGGGCGGTGAGATCGCCGGCTACACGGAGATGCTGACGGAGGCCCGGCAGATCGCCACCAAGCGCATGGTGGACGCGGCGGAGGCCCTGGGCGCCGACGCGGTCATCGGGCTGCGCTTTGCGTCCTCCTCCGTGATGCAGGGGGCCGCGGAGGTCATCGCCTACGGCACGGCGGTGAAGTTTCTGTGATCCGGGCCACATTTCTGGACCACAGCGGCTTTTTGGTGGAGCTTGCGGACGTGTGCCTGCTGTTCGACTGGTGGAAAGGCGCCTTGCCGCCCCTGCCGGAAAAGCCCCTGGCGGTCTTTGTGAGCCACCGCCACGAAGATCATTTCTCCCCTGCCGTCTTTTCTCTGGCGGACGGGAAGCGCCCGGTGCGCTTCCTGCTGGGACGTGACATCCGCCCCACGGAGAAAAACCGGGCCCGCTGGGGCCTGACGGACGAGACTCTCTCCCTGTGCCGCTTCCTTGGCGGCAATGAGCACGCGGAGGTATTCCCCGGCGTCACCGTGGAGACCCTGCCCTCCACCGACGAGGGCGTGGCCTTTGTGGTGGGCGCCTGCGGCCGCACCGTCTACCACGCGGGGGACCTGCACTGGTGGCACTGGGAGGGGGAGGACAAGGCCTGGAACCGCAACATGGAAGTAAACTTCCAGCGCTTCCTCCGCCCTCTGGAGGGCCGGCACATCGACCTTGCCATGGTGCCCCTGGACGGCCGGCTGGAGGACGCCTTTGACTGGGGCCTTGCCTATTTCCTTACCCACACGGATACGGACACGGTGCTGCCCATGCACCAGTGGGGGCAGTTTTCCCTGACGGAGCGCTTTTGCGCCCTGCACCCGGAGCTTGCCTGCCGCATCCGGCCCGTCACCGCCCCGGGGCAGACATTCACCATCTGAACAGAGCAGGAGGGACCGCCATGATCATCGACGGCAACGAACTGGCCATCCTTCAGGACCGGCTGGAAAAGGAGGGCCGCCATCAGGAGGCCTGGGACGTGAAGCAGGCGTTTTTGCGGCAGGTGCGCGCGTCAGGGGACCACTGCCCCTGCCCGGAGAGCTGCCCCCACCACGGCAACTGCTTCGAGTGCGTGACGCTGCACCGGGGGCACCGGGACCATCTGCCCATGTGCATGTGGGACATGGTCAACGAACGGCTGCACCTGCTCTCCCACATGACGGAGGGCACGCTCCGGCGCTATGAGGAGACCCATGCAAAAGAAGAAAAAAAGCAGGACGCCTGAGCGTCCTGCTTTTTTATTTTCATGACATGCCCGCGCCGCTCTGGGCCGGCAGCAGCCAGCTGCCCTCCTGGGGCGGCGTGTCCGCCGCCGTGAGCATCACGGCAAAATCCGTACCCTCGGCAGCCGCCTCCACCTGATCGGCGAGGGCTGCGGCGTCCGCAGGCGCCGCGGCGGCATAGATCCGGTCCGCCCGCTGGGCCGTATCCGCCAGAGAAAGCCCCGCGGCATCGTCGCTGCCCTGGGTGATGACCTGGGCGGGCAGCTCCACGGAGAGCGTCACGTCATAGGGCTCCAGGGCCGCGGCCATCTCGTCCAGGAACGCCGCCAGGTTCTCCGCCCGGGGCGTGGTGCCGTAGGCGATCTTATCCAGCTTTCCCTCCGTGGGATAGCTCACGTCCGTCAGCAAGATCTCGTCAAAGCCCAGCTTGGCAAGCTCCTCCGCCAGGGCACACAGATACTGCCGGGCGGCGGGCTTGGCCGGGTCCAGCCACTGGCTGTTGCTGCCGTCGTAGAAGATATAGCCGCCGGTATTCTTCAGCCCCATGCCCTCTACGTCCGCGTTGGCGGCCAGGGGGTCATGGAAGCAGGAGAGGATGGCGATGGTGTGGGTATCCGCGGCGTTCAGCGCCTCCAGGGCGGCCGCAGTGCCTGCTTCGGTGCGCACGGCGCCGCTGACGGCACCGGCCGCGTCAAAGTAGACGTGACCTGCGGCATCCTTCATGGTCACAGCCACCGCGTCACAGGTCTGGTCGGTATAGGTGCCCCCGGTGAGCACCGCACCGTCCCACACGGTCAAAGGCGCGGTGGAAAGCTGCATGGCCCGGACGGTCTTGGAGGTCTTTTCCTGGATCACCAGGTTCACATCCTCCTCTTCCTCCGGCGGGGTCTGCTCCGCGGATTCTCCGGGCAGGGACAGACGGGGCCGGCCGCTCTCATCATAGACCACATACTCCTGCATGCGGATAAATGCCAGAGAAGCCACGATCACCAGCACCAAAATGACCGCCAGTATGATCTTGCCCTTGGAACCGCGGCCCCGGTAGCTTCTGTATCCTCTTGCGCCCGCCATGCTCCTGCCTCCTTTCCTGCGCCGCAGCGGCGTTTACTCCTGTTCCAGCGCCATGATCTTGTTCACCCGGCGCTCATGACGTCCGCCCTCAAATTCCGTGGACAAAAAGACCTCCACCATGCGCTCGGCCATGTTCTTGCCGGTGAAGCCCGCGCCGATGGCCATCATGTTGGCATCGTTGTGACGGCGGGTCATCTCCGCCTGGAGGCAGTCGGCGCAGTGGGCACAGCGGATGCCCTTGACCTTGTTGGCGGCAATGGAGATGCCGATACCGGTGGTGCACACCACGATGCCCCGGTCGCATTTGCCCTCCGCCACCGCACGGGCGGCGGCAGCGCCGAAGTCGGGATAGTCGCAGCTGTCCAGGCTGTGGCAGCCAAAATCCTCATAGGTATGGCCCAGCTTGTCCAGCACGCCCTTGATGTACTCCTTGAGCTCATAGCCGCCGTGGTCGCAGCCCAACGCGATTTTCATGGTGAAAGCCCTCCTCGTTCAAATTTTGCAGAAATATTATATGCCGCAGGGGCGAAAAAAGTCAATCAGAGTTCGTGCCACACGGGCGCGCCGCCGTCAAACGTGCAGAAGCGCCCAAAGCCGCAGGCTTTGAGCAGCGCCTGCCCTTCCCGGATGGCGCAGCCGGCAAAATCAGGGGTGTGGGCGTCGGATCCCAGGGTGATGATCTCGCCGCCCATGGAGCGGTAAAGCCGCAGCCACTTTTCGTCCGGCAGGGGCGTATGGCCCCGGTTGGTATTGACCTCGATGCCGCAGCCGTTTTGGATCAGGGCCCGGAAAATATCCTCGATCTCACCGCCGAAGGGGTCGAACGACACATCCAGCCCCCGCTTTTCCCGGAAGTAGCGCAGCGGCAGCGTCAGGTGGCCCAGCACGGAGAACTTCCCCCACTTGGCCATGGCGTACACGGCCTCCAGATAGTCCGCCATGGCGCGGCGGGCATCGTGCTCGTCCTCCGGTGCATAGACGCTCAGATCCCACGTCTCGTAGGCCCGGGAGAGCATGTGCACAGAGCCGATCACAAAGTCCAGCTTGGGTGCCGCGGCCATCATCCGCTCTGTCTGGGCAAAGTCCCAGAACGCGTCTCCCAGCTCCACGCCCAGGCGCATGGTGATGGTGTCGCCCACGGCAGCCCGGGCGGCTTCAAACTCCGCCGTCAGCGCCTGCCAGTCGTACGTCTGCGCCGCCGGGCGGTCCGGCAGCCACTCCACCGGCTCCACATGGTCCGTCAGGCAGATCTCGTCCATGCCTGCCGCCGCGGCTGCACGGGCCATGTCCGCCATAGGAGTGGCGGCGTCCGGGGACATGCGGGAGTGGGTATGATAATCAGCAAGATACATGCCGCGCCTCACTTTTTGAACTTCTTGAAGAATTTGCGGTGCTCATCGTAGTTGCCCTCGCCCAGGGTCTCGGCAAACTTCTTGAGGGCCTCTTTCTGCTCCCGGTTGAGGTTGCGGGGCGTCTCAATGTAGACGGTGACGTACTGGTCGCCCCGGCCGCGGCCGTTGATGGAGGGGATGCCCTTGCCCTTGAGGCGGAAGGTGGTGCCGGACTGGGTGCCCTCGGGCAGGGTGTACTTCACCTTGCCGTCAATGGTGGGGATCTCCAGCTCCGCGCCCAGGACCGCCTGGGTGAAGGTGATGGGCGCCTCGCACAGGACGGACGTGCCCTCCCGGCGGAACAGCTCGTGGGGCCGCACGGTGATGGTGATGAGCAGGTCGCCGGGGGCGCCGCCGTTCTTGCCGGCGTTGCCCTGGCCCCGGATGGAGATGGTCTGGCCGTTGTCGATGCCCGCGGGGATGGTGGCCTTGATGGTCTTGCGCTTGCGCACGGCGCCGCTGCCGCGGCAGTCGGTGCAGGGCTGGTGGATGATGCGGCCCTTGCCGCCGCACTTGGGGCAGGGGGAGGACGTGGCGAACACGCCCATGGGGGTCTGCCGCCGCACCTGGACGGTGCCGGTGCCGTGGCAGTCCGGGCACACCTCCGGCGTGGTGCCGGCGGCGCAGCCGCTGCCGTGGCAGGTGTCGCACTGCTCCATGCGCTCCACGGTGACGGCCTTTTCGCAGCCGAAGGCCGCCTCCTCAAAGCTGATGGTCAAGGACATGCGGATGCTCTCGCCCCGCTGGGGGGCGTTGGGGTTGGTGCGGCGTCCGCCGCCGAAGCCGCCTCCGAAGAAGCTGCCGAAAATGTCGCCCAGGTCGCCGAAGTCGAAGCCGCCGTCAAACCCGGCGCCGCCGGCGCCGAAGTTGGGATCCACGCCCGCGTGGCCGTACTGGTCATAGCGGGCCTTCTTATTGGCGTCGGAGAGCACCTCGTAGGCCTCGTTGACCTCCTTGAACTTCTCCTCCGCCTCCTTGTTGCCGGGGTTCAGATCCGGGTGGTATTTGCGGGCCATCTTCTTATAGGCCTTCTTGATCTCATCCTCCGACGCACCCCGGCCCACGCCCAGGACTTCATAGTAATCTCGTTTCTGTTCAGCCATAAAAAACTCCTCGTCGTGTCGTGGTCAAAAACGCCACATAAGGGACAGGCATTCCCCTGTCCCTTATGGCGTTATCCGTGGTGCTTACTTGTTCTGGTCATCCTCGTCCACGACCTTGTAGTCGGCGTCGTAGTACTGGCCGCCGGCAGCACCGCCCTGCGCAGCATCGGGACCGGCCTGCTGAGCACCGCCCTGGGCGCCCTGGGGGTTGGCCTGCTGATAGAGCTTTTCGCTGACGGCATAGAAGGCCTGGGTCAGCTCCTCGGTGGCAGCCTTGATGGCGGCGGTATCCTGGCCCTTCAGGGTCTCCTTCAGCTTGTCGATGCCGCTCTGGACCTTGGCCTTGTCGTCTGCGGGGATCTTGTCGCCCATCTCGGAGAGGGTCTTCTCGCTCTGGTAGACCATCTGGTCGGCCTGGTTGCGGACCTCGACCTCTTCCTTGAGCTTCTTGTCCTGCGCCGCATACTGCTCGGCTTCCTTCACGGCCTTCTCGATATCCTCCTTGCTCATGTTGGAGGAGGAGGTGATGGTGATGTGCTGCTCCTTGCCGGTGCCCAGATCCTTGG
>PPYE01643632.1_pt1 | contig 27181 bp, 25 predicted proteins | sample 1559881 | NCBI WGS metagenome assembly PPYE01 (sample SAMN08240022, study PRJNA423297) | Human gut metagenome, whole genome shotgun sequencing project. | reverse complement strand
CAAACACCATTTTAGCAAGAACGGACAGGTCTTTTTTCACATTTTCTGGGTGGTAACTTTAATTATGCAATCTAGGCACATACATCAATACCCAAGAAACAAAAAATAGAGACGAAAATCGGAGACTGCCGAAAGAATACCGATTGAATTCTCCTTAGCGCTTTAATAACTTAAATTATAAAGAAAATCATGGAAGATTCTGAAACCGACACTTTCGCATTATCAAATAATGGCATCAATGTTTCAGATAAACTTGAAAGTGCAACGAAAAGCGTCACCGTTAAAATCATACAAGCTAATGCTTCGTAATTGAATTCCGCGAAAAAATGTTGATCAATTCCATTGAACCTCCAAAAAGGCGTGCAGATAAAAATAGGAATCATTGCTCTAAAAAGAAATTTTTTAACTTTTGCTGTTTCTAGGTATCCCCCTTTAAAAAGGAGCCGTCATCCAAATTCTACAAGTGTAAACTATACTTACTTTAATAGCCATATCGTCAATGTGATTAAAACAACACATTAGAGTACACGCCACCGATTGTTCACAAAATTATTGTTTTATAAACAGTCTTACTTTTCTTTAAAAAGGAGTGAAAAATTGGGGCGATGAGCAGTGTTATAGTCAATACTCCAGTGAATCAAAACTAAAAGGGGAATTTTTGAATTAAGCTTTCAAAAACTGGCTGAAAATAGTACATTAATTTCTCCCTATAATTAATGCACCAATAAATACTACTGTGTTCCATATCAACACAGAAATTAATAAGGTCAAGTCCAAAAAGTCGTCATTGATCACTCATTGTAAAAATCTCCCTAATAAACTACTCGCGTTCGATGTCCTTCTTTTCTCTTGCATGCTAAACATCAGCGAATCTGAGCTGATGTTTTGTGTCTTGTCCGCGCACTTAATGTCAATATCTTTTCGATTGGATCTAGTCTGCCCAAACTTAAAAAGGGAATCGCCATATCTACAATTAGTAATTTATGCTCAGCAAGTCCAAATAAAGCCATCGCAGTAAGCCAAAAAAGCAAGCGCTCGTCATGAAAAAGCTTTGCTCGAAGTGAACAATAAAAAGCATATAAGATTTCCGCCACAGAACCAAACCAGCCGAAAATCATAAGAGCATACATGTACTGGTTGTCTACAAATAGGCTTTTAGTTCCTATTGACCAAGTGTAGTAATCATTTGCCAGTTCTGGAATATCATGTCCGAAAAAACTTTTTTGAGCATATGAGTCATACACAATTCTTAAAAGCTCTGGCCGCCCAGACATCCAGTCATTTAATGTCTGAAAAAGTCTAGAATTGGGCGAAAGAAAGACCGAAGTAAACAGTGAACCAATAAAACTCAACGCAGGAATGACAAGACAAAGATTCATTAGAAGACTTCTAAGGTGGGGATTCACAAGAATATTTCCAAAGAATGCCAAAATGGCAAAGGACAATAAGGCCAGAAAGGCCCCTCGAGAATCTGTTAAGAAATAAATAGAGATGCCACCAATAAGAAGAAGGAAAACTGGTCGGAACTTTTTATATGAATATAAATAAAAACATTCAATCATGAGCATCATCAGATACATTCCGAGGCCATTTGGGTGTCGAAATCCCAAAGTCAACCGACTCACTCCGTCGCGCACCTCAACTGGACTGACAGGCAATATTTGCATTAGATTCATCGCAAAGAGAGAAGCCACTACTAAAAGCCTAGACCAAAAATCAACTCTAACAAGACTTTTGAAAGGCACAGTTTGTGAGCTCCAAGCTAAACACATAAAAAGAAAAATCGTTGGCTGCCAATTTACAAAAATATACCCAAACCCGACTATTAGAAACAGCAGAACTGTTGTCAGCCAATTACGAATTGTGCGTTTCTGAAAAAAAGCAATCAAAAAAAGTACCAACGTACAATAGTATGGAAAATGCAAGCCAATCGATAGTAACTTGGGGAAAGGTGAATCCTGTCCAATCGGGTTAATCATTGATTCAGTAGTAATGCCAAAAACGAGTATCATGACAAAATATATTGTCAAAAACAATTTGACCCCAACCGAGTCGTGAATATTTACCTGATTATCCACCTTCATTGTTAACCCTCTTTTCGTAATACATTGAGTATCATTTCCCCATTCCGAAGTTTTGATGAGAATTCAGCCACCGACAGAAGAATTTTGCTGTACTCATCACCTGATAAGCTTTCGAGTTTGCTTTGAATCTGACCCAGAGAATCAACAGAAATCCCCAGAAAGTTTTCTGTAACAAAGCGTGCATTTGCAGCGCCACTCCAAACGATCACAGGAACACTCGCAGCAATGTATAAGGAAGTTTTGTGGGGAGCGTTATATGCTAAATACTTTCCAAGAAGCCCTGTGGGTTGCATTGTACTAGCACCATCCCATACAAGTCCCCATCCTCCTTTAAGTTTGTCTGGCAACTGCTCGCCGTCCACAAAACCCATAAAGTGTTTTAACTCCCGCTTCATCTTCTGTGTGGCATTTAAACCAAAAACATAAAGTATGTCATTTAGAGAAGAGGGAACATTTTCAAGAAACAGCGACTTTCCAAGATTACCTGCAAAATATACTTTAAATTTCTTACTAATAGGGGAGCCTTGATTGAAACCAGTTTCCTTTTGACCAGCCAAATAGTCAAATAAATAAAGTTCCCGAACCTCAGTATTCAAGCCATGCTCCCTTAAGTACGTGGTCATATTGCTAGAATGGGATATAACGAGATTGAACTTATTTAAAAATTTCACTTCAGATTTGGCAAGTGACTCGTCACCACGTCTTAAACTTTCTAAATCATGAATAATGACGACTTTAGATTGGAATTTCTTAATCATCTTAAGAACGCCAAATTGGTCTAATTTATTGAGGCGTAGTGGAAATTGTACAATGAGTTGGCCCTTAAACGTGGCCGAGTTCCAGTACCTACCAAGCGTCCTCCAAGTTTCAAGTTCTCGACTAATGTGCGACTTTTTTGAATCGTATGGCAAATTTATAACTGTAGTACTGTTTCTCCCCAAAATTGAAGAAATATCCCTGCGGGCTTTTGAACCCGCATTCCCAAAATCTTCAACATATTCATTAATTAAGTACCTCATCAACTATTCTCCCAGTAATTCTATATAGTTTTAATAATTTGGCGATTGTAAAGCCTCTCATCATTTTGGTCTAATTCGCCAACAAAAGGATCTTTTGCCTCGTTAACATATTTTCCCTTAACATTAACCTTTTTTTGAGCCCCTGACTGATACCAAGAATACTCGATGTCTGCATGACCAATATCGACAGCTTGAACGCCAAGTTTCGCCAAATCGTAACAAAGAACTGTCGCTGTCGGGCCAAGCGCAATCAGAACTATAAGCTTATCCAGATCAAACATTTGAAAACTTTCCACAGCAGCATCATAAATGCTCTTGTATGCTTCAAATGCATTTACATCTGGGCAAATGATTCTTTTAACATCTCCAGCATTTGAGAGTAAATTATCTTCAATACCAAATCTTGTGAATTTTCCTTCTATAATTAAAACTACTTTGCCATTCCAACTTTGTTTCAAATTATCAAAAACCTCAGTGGCTTCATTTTGGTGCTTTAATTTGTACGCCATATATGGTCGAGTAATGAACGTATTCTGATAAATATAGTTCGGATCTATTAATGGCATCAGTTGCATTCCATAGCGGACCCAAAAAGCTCGCCATGCAACTTGCTCTGAAAATTTGTATCCCGATCCCTTATTTGGCAATTCAGGTAAAGAAATAGCAAAATTGCTTATATCTCGGCTTTTGAACACTTCTGAGAGTCTGTTACTTAAAGTTTCATCATTTTTTTGAAAACTGTGTGTGACTGGAACACCCAACAGCCATCGCAGCTCACCATCACCATAGCGCGACAAAGATATATTATTCTGAGAAACGTCTCTAGAACTCTCTACTATACTGTGAACTGTATAACTTGGAATTCGATGTCTGTATTGGAATAATGGGTAAAACAAAGATAAAAGAAAGTCTCTTAAACTTGTCAAGAAAACAATCTTGCTTAATGAACGTCTTAATTTTTCAAGCATTATCATACCTCAAATGAACTTTTGTGTGGAAATTCTTTTTGAAAAAATTGGTTTACTCCGATAAGCACATTATTTGGAATATTCAATTCATCATCATTTAAGCACAAAAGTTTCACTCTTTTATGCCTAAAAACTCTTCCAAGCATAGTCAAAACGTTCTCGTCAATTGAAAGATATTCAGCACTCTTTGGTGACCTTGCAACAAATTGTCCGCTTAACAATCTCATATATCGAACAACCCAGTTACTAATGTCCTTGTTGTTGCGGAACCTGTGAGTTTCCGTCTCTTTGAAGTTCCTTTTAAATCTCTTGCTTATGCCCAGAAACTGAGACTTGTTATACGAAATTGGGACATGAGGATTCCTGAAGCCCGAAATTCCTGGTAACATCATCGCAAAAAACTGCCAAAATAATTTTACGCCATATTTTAAATTAAAAAGTTTTGAAAAATTCCTTCTTTTATAGCCCTGAACTTCAAAGGAATTGTTTACCAGCATCAAATTGTTAAACATGATATGATCAAAATCATCTTGAGGTATAGATGGATATAAAACAAATTCATCTCTAGGCAGTCCTTGTTCAAAGAAAAAATTAGTATTTGTCTGATGAATGACATACATATCATCATTGAATAAAACGAAATTCTCTGACAATTCCGGAATCTTGGCAATTCCCATTTCAATAGCATTTGAATTAAAAGTTGGTAAAACTTCTTGGTCCAGAATTTGGCTGTGAAATACAACAGAAAGCTTAGGGTTCTCAATATTCAACCATTCTGGAATTTGTCCATTTGTTACTAAATATATTTTATGAACCCAAGGACAATTCTTCTCGACGGATCTGAACCAGTACTTGAAAGAAATTTCCTCACGATATCGACGATCATCAGCATACTGATCAACGATATGCTTCTCACGACTCAAATAAACACTTTTTTCCTTCAGCCATGCTTTATCTTGAGAGTCAACCCATGTAACAACAAAGTCGATGGGGATGTTTTCCTCTTTAGACTTAATATTTGTTCACCTCAGTTTCCATAAATTCAGCAAGCTTTTTCGCAGCTGATTGAATTTCAAAATTACTTGTATCGAAATCACGAGCGATCAACCCTTTATCAATTGTCTTGCCATCACGAACTTCAGAGCGTTCAATTGCGCTTAACCACTCATCAGGTTGACTTAACTGAATCTTCGTTGAAAGACCATCGACCACCCCAGTCACATCAGGAACGTGCTCTGACTCAAATATTGGGAGACCGTTAGCCTGAGCCTCTATAGCTACCATTCCAAAAGGCTCAAATATTGATGGGAAAAGTAATACATCTGCAGCGGAGTATAATGCCTGCATATCTTCAGATGGGGGTAAAAACCTGATAAGCTCATCAAGTTGCCATTGGTGAGCTTTTTCGACAACGTATTCTTTATTCTTTCCATCCCCGACAAATAGAAGCTTGAATCTTCGATGATTATACATCTTTCGCAACAAGTCAACAGAAAACATTTGGTTCTTCTGTTCATTAAAAACACCAACTTGTAGTAATAATATCTGGTGTTCCTCAATATTTAGCTTAGTTCGAACTTCTATTCTTTTTGTTTGATCAAAGATATACCGTTCATAATCAATTGCATTTGGAACTACGGTAAATTTCTTACCATGAAATAGCCACTCTCCAGCTTCTAAACTAGCCGCAAGATTTACTATTCTTGTTTTGGGCATTAATCCTCTAAGCATACGCTCAACATGTGGATAATTAGTGGTAACACCATGTGCATGTATGAAAATAGTCCCGTGAAAAAAAAGGCGAATAAATCTTAAATCCAAGGCTACCATCGAACTATTACAATGTATATAGATACCATCATACTTATTTGATCGGATGACTGACGCCAGCGCTCTTAAATACTGAACGGGTTTCTTTTTCCGAGAAGGTGTTAAAATCACCTTAGCCCCTGCATCAGTCAATGCCTCTTTGTAATCTGCTGAAATAGTTTCGTTTGCTAAAACATCCCAATTAGCAGTTTTGCTGTTAATTTCCGTCCCATAATTAACAATCATCTGAGAAATGCCATTTTTCATAAATGGAACGGTATTAATAACAAGTATTCGCATTAACCTACCCCTAACTTGCCTCTCAGTTCTCTCTTTGTTTTTATTAAGATATCAGTGATCAAAACATTTGATCCAACATTTGTTTCAGCTCGCGATTGAACACTTCTGTATGAGAGATAAATGGCTTCTTTTTTAAAAGTGTCGGTGCCTCACCAACAGCTGCTGAGAGTCCCGCAACATCCTCGATAACAATCATTGGATAATTCATCTTTTTCATTTCTCTTGAAAAAAGCAACTGATGATCATTCACATGTTCATCAAACTTTTTCTGCCTTGGAACAACAATTGTCGGTTTCTTTAGCTGCAGACCTTCAATAATAGTTGAAGGTCCTCCATGTGTAATCAGAATTCGAGCTTTTGAAATTAAACGATTCATCTCAACATTTGAGAAAAAAGGTTGTGCATCAGTAACATGTTTAGGAACCTCCGTTGAGAATCCATATTGAACAATGATTTCTTCTTTCTTACGCTCTGTCACCGCAAATTCATCAATCGCCTTCATTAAACGATTGAAGGGTTGTTCGTGAGTACCAACTGTCACAAATATCATAATTAGAATATACTCCCAAAATTCTTTGCGTGTTTATAAACACTAGTCATTGATGGCCATTGAACAATGAACTTGTCCGTTATGGGATGAACCATTCGACCGGTTAGTGTGGCAGCATGTGTTCTGTCAAATACTTCGATATAAACTAATTTTGCGCCGAAAAGTTTACCTACATAAAAGAAAGGAACAGCTACACCTGCACCACTTGAAATAATTAAATCAGGCTTAAGTTTTTTAATAACCTTTATTGCCAAGAAGAAGTTTCTTATCAAGTTTACAATATTCCTATTCGTTGGAAAGTGTGCAAAAATAAGCTGTTCATCATTAAGAGCGGAAATTGCATCTTCTTTGTCAAAAGTGACCCATGTTCGGTTCCAATCTTTGAAGACAGGAACTATTTTTAACAAATGCGTTAAGTGTCCACCACTTGAGCTGACCAATAATACCTTTTTCCCCATTTTTTAACTCCCGTTTCTAAAAATATTTCTAAAAGCAACGCGTCCAGAACCTAAGCCACATTATTATAAGATCAACCTCTGCTTCTTCTAAACGTCGAAATCATATTTAATAAAACACGCGGACGTAACATCAGTAAGGCAATACTATATGTCACGACCCCATAAAGAGCAGTTCCGAGAAGTCCTCCAACATTTGATAAGGACAATGTACTGATGAAAATGCGAACACTTATCCCCATAATCAGAGATGCCAAAAAATACTTCCAAACTTCGTTAAATAAATTAAAGATGTTTAGTTGATTCTTAATTTTCGACAATTGATAACCGGTCACCAAAAACTCGGAAAGAACTGTCGCAACCATAGCACCGTCGCTTCTAAATAAAAGAATGAGTGGAATATTGAGAATCATATTAGCAACAGCTCCCAAAACTACAGAGGTAGTAAAAGGCATTAGCTGATTAGTTGGAAGCAAATATTGAACACCGGTCGCGTTACTAATACCAATCAACACAATAACTACTGACTCGATCATAAGCAGATTTGATACTGGTTCAAAACCCGCCCCAAAGAATACTTGAGTAAAAATTGGCGCAATACCTGCCAAACCAGCAGTCATAGGAAATGCTAGCACCAAAATAAAGTGCATTGACTTATTCAGAGATGCTTCTACTTTATCATGGCGCCCCTGCGCAAAACTGTGAGCTGAGTGTGGCAACAACACAGTTCCTGTTGCAGTCACAACAGCCAAGAGGATCTTTACGATTTTATCAGAATTATCATAAAAGCCTGAAGCTTGAACCCCAACTAACGCGCCTAGCATTGTTTTATTAACTTGTAGATAAATTTGAGTGGCAATTTGCGGAATAAACATCTCAATTGTTGGATGTAAATGAGACAACAGATGTAGTTGATGCCATCTCGGTTTACTTACATAGTTTCTCAGATATGGAAATAGTGTTAGATTTCCTAATACTTGTGATCCAGTCAAGATTAGAATATAAAGCCATAGGTCATGCTTAGTTCTAACCAAGGTAAAGATCAATATTAATGAAACAATTTTAACAAGCGTATTTCTTAGAACGGTGATCCTAAATTCCTCAAGGCCTTGAAAAAACCATGACATATCTATGGCAGTTGCAATAAGTAACAATCCCTGAATAAGATAAAAGCTCTGATATTGACCAGATATTAAGACGAATCCAATATAGACCACAGCGGAAGTCCCTGTTGTAATTATTCTTAATAAAGACAACTCCCAAAAAAGATTGGATAATTTCTGTTTGCTGTCACGATTATACGCAACCTCACGATTGCCATACATCGTTAACCCAAGCGTACCAAATAAAACAAAATATTGAACAATCGAATTGGTGAAGGCATTTATGCCAATTCCTGTCGGGCCCAAAACTCTGGACACATAAGGAATCGTGACGATCGGCAATAAAAGAATAAAAACCTGGTAGCTCATGTTCCAAAGCAAGTTTTTGATTACTCTCGTGATAATCCACCTCTATTCACCTTAAGAAAGCAGTCAAATGAAAAAAGAACTGGTTGTCACTTGCTTGTATCGCCAAAAAAACCACCATTAAGAAATTGTAGTGCTGCAGCAATAACTTGATCCATATTGTAATAACGATATAAACCCAGCCGGCCACCAAAAGCAACCTGTGGTGCTTTTTCTTTGGCTAAAGAACGATATTTGGTAAACAACTGATTGTTTTCTGAGTTATTTACAGGATAATATGGCTCATCCCCCCTTGACCAAGCCATAGGATACTCACGTGTGATCACGGTCTTACGGTCATTCCCTTTGCCAAACACAAAATGTTTGTGTTCGATGATTCGCGTGAAGGGTGTATCGGCATCCGTGTAATTAACAACTGCGTTCCCTTGAAAATTATTAACATTAAGAATTTCAGTTTCAAACCGCAGGCTTCGATATTCTAGCGTTCCTAATTGATAATCAAAAAACTGATCAATCATACCAGTGAAAATCACTTTATCGTAATTGTCTAAATAAGTTTCCTTATTGGCAAAAAAATCAGTGCCTAGTTGTACATTAATGTTGGGTTGATCTAGCATTCTTTCGACAATATGGGTATATCCCGCTTTTGGGATACCTTGATAAGCGTCGTTAAAATAATTGTTGTCATAAGTATATCGAACGGGAAGTCTTCTGATTATGAATGCTGGTAAGTTTTTAGGATCACGCCCCCATTGTTTTGCAGTATAATCCTTGATCAACTTCTTATAAATATCCGTACCAACGAGAGAAATAGCTTGCTCTTCTAAATTCTCTGGTTTTTTATCAGCGAGTATTGCACGTTGTTCTGCGATTTTTTTTTGAGCTTCTGCAGGAGTAATTACACCCCACATCTTGTTAAAGGTATTCATGTTAAACGGTAAATTGTATATCTGTCCTTTATAATTTGCAATCACTTCATTTGTATAGCGGTTAAAATCTGCAAATTGGTTAACGTAATCCCAAATGGCTTGATTGCTTGTATGAAAAATGTGAGCACCATACCTATGAACTTGAATACCTTCTACATTTTCCGTATAGATATTGCCGGCAACGTGATCGCGTTTTTCAATCACATCGACAGCATCTCCCTTTAAGGCTCGCTCGCGCGCCACGGTTGCGCCGAAAAGCCCTGCCCCAACAACTAATAATTTCATGCTCGAATTCTCCACTTTTATTTTCTAGTTTTATTTTCTAATAGAGTTAACCTAAACTGCGCAATATTCAAAAAAGAAAACCGACTATCCCCAACCCATGTTGCATACAACGCATATCTTATACATCAGGTCTACTTTGACTCACCATAGCCATAACCGTACCCATAGCCATAGCCTCTGTCCCCACGTTTTGCCTTAATTCTTTCAACTGCACCAAGAATTTTTGCGTCAGCCAATTTAAGAACCTCAACAGTTCGTTTGAGATCACTCTTCAATGTCTTCCCCATATTGGCAATAACAACCACACCATCAGTCTTGGGTACCAAAACCTGCACATCAGAAACTGCCAGAACCGGAGGGGTATCTAAAACAATAATGTCATATTTTTCACGCGCCCAATCTAGCAGGTTCCCCATTCGTTTCGAGTTCAATAGCTCAGAAGGATTGGGAGGTACTGGCCCCGATGTAAGCACGCTAAGGTTTTTCACAAAAGTCTCTTCAGCAACTTCGTCCGCTTTTGTCTTTCCTGTCAAAATAGTAGTAACACCCTCTAAATTCAGCTTTCTGAAGGTCGCATGAATTGTAGGACGACGCAAGTCAGCATCGATCAACAATACTTTTTTCCCCGCTTGTGCCCAAGTGACAGCAACATTAGCAGCTACAGTTGATTTACCTTCAGACATGGCTGATGAAGTAAACATAATAACTTGGCACTGATCTAGTGCTGCACCAGCAAATTCAATATTCGTTTTGACGGTTCTTAACTGCTCAGCAACAGCGTGTTTAGGCTCTGCAAAAGTGACGAGCATAACACCATTTTTTTGTGTTTCTTCGTCAACTTTATGACGCAAGAAGATTCGATCTAGTGATAATTTCATTTTATTCTACCCCTTAAATACGATGTCGGCTTCTCTGCGGGAAACCAGCCTTACCAAGCTCATCTGAGTCAATCGTATTTTTAAGTTTCGTTTCCTCAATAGCCTGATCCATATCGTTCATCTTTTGAACATAATTAACAAAGCCAAGATTGACTAGTCCTAAATCGTCAGTGATAAAGTCGATATCCTTGATCGTTCGATCTGTTAGTTCCCGGATTAATCCCCACATAAATGCCAGAACAACCCCCAATACCAGTCCAATGAGGCTAATAAGTTTTAGCCGTGGCGAAACCGGCTCGGGATCAGCTGTGGCCTTTGACACAATTGAAACATTTGAGACGCTCATGATTGATGCAATTTTTCTCTTGAAGACTTTTGCAATTTCGTTTGCAATATCTCTTGCTCGAACAGGGTTTGTATCACGAATAGCAACCGTAAAGACTTGTGAGTTTTGTGCATTTGAAACCGAGACCATCTTGTCAAGATCACTTTCTGTAATATTGGAATACTTTGCAGGCTCCAACTTATATTTTGCTGGTTGAGCTTCTGTCACCACATATCTTTCTTGTAGGCCAGTCGTGGCGTTATATCTCGTACCGTAAACTGCATTCTTAGCTTTCTTTACTAAAACTCGCTGCGGACTCGTAAGATCGTCTGCAACAGTGCGTAAGACGACAGGCCGTGTAATGATGTCTTTATAAGTATTAATAATCTGAATGTCTGCCTGTTGAGCGTTTAACTGCATATTCGGATTATTGTCTTGCTTCCGATTGACTAACATTGAAGTCGATGCAGCATATTTCGGAGCAATCAATGTTTTAGCTCCAAAATAAGCAACTACGACTCCTAATAGCCCCATAACAATCATCATGATAAAACTGCGCTTAAAAACATTCCACAGTCGTGAAAGGTCGATTTGCTCGTTCATTAACTCTTTCCCCACCTAATCCCATAATTTGTTGTAACTAACTAAAATACGGACTGCAAGCAATGCAGCCCGCTTTAAAAATAGAAAATCTTAAAAATCCATTCTAAAGCATAATACCCTAGCCTGTACATCTAAGTCTACCCGATTTCGGACAACGTTCCGGCTCATAGTTCGTTGTTATGGTGACATGAGACGAGTTCTGCCCTTTCTGACGTTGTTATTCACAAAAAAAGCCGTTTTGTTACATTATCGTTACAAATAATGAAAATCTTTATTAATCATTTGAATTTCTTTTGCTTCCCGAATTTTTAACAAATTTAAAAAGCTCTCTGTACACTTTCTTAGTTAGTCACTTTAGCCACCAATCCTGATGTCCTACATACCATTCAATTGTCTCATGAAGCCCTCCCTTAAAGGAAAATTCAGTCTTCCAATCAAGTTCGCTAATGATTTTCGTTGGATCAATCGCATATCGCCGATCATGTCCAGGGCGATCCTTAACATATGTAATCCGAGATTCAGGCAACCCGAGCTGCTTGACAATAAGTTGGACGATGGTTTTGTTATCGTATTCATTGTGTGCGCCAATGTTGTAAATCTGACCGGCCTTACCTTCACGAAGAACCAAATCGATGCCTTTGCAATTATCACGTACATACACCCAATCACGGATGTTTCTACCATCACCATAAATTGGCAACTTTTCTCCATCCAGTCCACGGGTAATCATCAATGGAATCAGCTTCTCAGGAAACTGATATGGTCCATAGTTGTTCGTGCTTCTCGTAATATTGACATGTGTACCATAGGTTTCAAAATAGGAACGAACAAGCATATCAGCTGACGCCTTGCTTGCCGCATAGGGTGAGTTTGGTTGCAAAGGCGAATCTTCCGTGAAGTACCCAGTCGATCCTAACGAACCATAAACCTCATCTGTTGAGATCTGTAAGAGCTTAATATCGTGTCGGTATGCCTCATGCAGTAAAGCAAGTGTCCCTTTCACATTTGTTTCGACAAAGATTTCCGGATGTAGGATGCTGCGGTCCACATGAGACTCCGCAGCGAAATTCACAATGGCGTCTATATGATACTGTTCAATCAAATAAGCCACTAATTCTCGATTATTAATGTTTCCTTGAACGAAGATATGACTTGGATCATGTTTTAGGTCAGTTAGGTTATTCTTGTTGCCCGCATATGTCAGCAGATCAAGATTCACAATTAAATCTGCAGGATGCATTTGACGCTGATAGTGAACGAAGTTGCTGCCAATAAACCCAGCTCCACCCGTGATTAACAAGTTCAAAGTTTAATCTACCTCCCTTATTGCGAGATGTATTTCAAGTTCATCGGCACTGAATCTTCTTCACAGAATCTCAAAAATATAAATAGCTTTTCTCGTCTATCGACTGTTGATCACAGATATTGACCATTGGAAGCCAATGGTCAATATCAATCATAATATACGATGCTTAGGCATATAGTACCTAGAAAACCTATTTTAACAAAAATAAAAGCCTATTTTAGGCCTATGCCACTTCAATATGACAGTCTCTTTACAATTCCACAAAAACCCGTCAGAATGACCCTAACTTGTAATCAGACTAACCTGATTTTTAGTTTAAAATATAAGCAATGCAACTTTTGGGGGTTCACTAAACTATGAAAAAAAACAAGCTACGTCTACGTGACTGGCTATTAAGTATCGCGTTGGGATTGGCAATTGCTGGTGTCGCTGGGTTCTTCTACGTCAAGCATTATCAGTCTGAGCAGGCGATTGCGGTTAACCAATCGACGCGTCAGCGCATTCAGAAGGATTCTAAGGCGAATGTGAAGAAGGAAAAGGTGCTGAATCAGTATCGGCTTTATGGCTTAACTGACAGCGAGATTAATGCGGCCAAAACTTTGCCGGTGTCGGCGATTGGCGATTCGATTATGCTGGGGAGTTCGGCATATTTGAAGGTGCTTTTTCCGGAGATGTCGATTGATGCTGAGGTCGGCCGGCAGGTGCAGGCAGCACCTGCGATTATTAGTCAGCTGAAGTCTAGTGGTAAGTTGGCTAACACGGTTGTGATCAGTTTGGGTACGAACGGACCGATGACAGAGGCCGACATTAACGGGATTCTGGATCAGCTTGGGACTGAGCGCCATGTCTTCTGGGTAACTGCGTATGCTCCCGGAAAGGCGTGGATTGATCCGGTTAACAAGTTGATTCATGCGGCAGCGAAAACCCATGCCAATCTGCATGTGGTGGATTGGTATTATCTGGCAGGCGGCAATGACGACTGGTTTGCTGATGACGGTGTCCATCCGAACGACGCTGGCCGGCCGCATTACTACACGTTGATTGCTAAGGATGTCATGCAGACATTGAAGAAGTAACAGCGAAAAGACCATCATTACCTAGGATTAGCATCTTGCTTAAAAAAGATTTAGGGTGTATCCCTTCCATTTAAAAAGACATCGAGACCATTGCCTCGGTGTCTTTTTGTATTTAACCAATATTTGGCCAAAATCAGATGCATCGGAAGCCTAACCCCTGCGACAACTTTTGACCACAGCAATCAGGCCTGCGTGCCTTTCTGCCAGATCGAAAAGCTTCAGCGAAACCTTCCTGCCAGTAAACGTTTTTCTATAGGAGCTTCTTTCAATAGCCTTATCGCTTACTTATCCAAATCCACAAACCGTGTCAAAATCATCATCACAACGCCACCAACGGCCATCGAGATGGCTTCGCCAAGCGCGATGGTAGCGTAGGTTGGCCAGAATGGGACTTTTGTGAGGATGGTCAGTTCGCCGGCAATGGTGAACATGGATAAGGCGAAAAGGATGCCCATAATGGCGAATTTAGCCCATTTTGGCTGGACGAGTTTGGCTAACCAGCGGCTGATGATGATGAAGACGAGCGTGCCGAGGGTGCCGATTGGGACATCGAGGAGTGCGGTTGGCGAGGTTAAATTGGCCAAAAAAACACCCAGCGTGACGGCCCAGACATAACGGCGGTTGAAGAGTGCCGTGTAGTTGAGCATCTCGGAGAACCGAACTTGTACGACCCCGAAGCTGAGTGGACTGAGCATGAGGGTCATCACGACGTAAATGGACGTGATCATGGCGGTTTTGGCGAGACTGACGATTGAACGATGGGTGGTTGAAGTTGTTTGCATGTTTGTTCTCCTTTGTGGCTATGCCAGTAGTAACGACGATCAAAGGAAAGTAAGTATCGTCGTGGAAGGATTGCCTTCCGTTTTCAGTTTTGGTGTTGCAATGCATTAAGTTTACTTTTCGAGCCAGCCGCCGTCAATGGGAATCACGGTTCCGTGAATATAATCAGCAGCATCGCTGGCCAGAAATAAAGATAATTGCGCGACTTCCTCAGGCTTGGCCCAGCGTTTGGCTGGGGTTTCTTGAGCAACCCACGCAGCCATTTCCCCGTCGCCAGCAAAATCAGCGGCGTTCATGGGTGTGTTGATAGCGCCTGGTGCGAGGGCGTTGGCACGAATACCTTGGGCAGCGTAGTCGAGGTCTAATTGCTTGGTGAGACCGATGACGGCGTGCTTAGCAGCGGTATACGCCACGCCGCCACCACCACCGACTAAACCAGCAATGGAACTCATATTGATGAAAATACCGTGACCGCGAGCCAGCATCCCCGGCAGCAGCGCCTTGATCATTAAGAACTGACTGGTGAGATCAACATCGAGAATGTGTTGCCATGCCGAGAGCGCCGTATCGGTCACAGTTTGATAACCATCCAACACGCCCGCCGTATTGCAGACAATATCTGGCTGGTATTGAGCCGCAATCGTTGCTGCCGTGGCAGGATCGCTCACATCGGCCTGAATGGCGTCTGTGAGGTTACTAATTGGTTGGAGGTCAATTCCTACCACAGTGGCACCAGCTGCCTGAAAAGCCGCCGCCTGCGCCGCACCGATGCCAGAAGCCGCGCCGGTGATGATGACGGTCTTGTCGGTGAAGTCGAAATGCGTCATGCGTTCACAAGCTGCCAATCTTCAGCCAAAATGTCACAGTCAGTCGGTGACCAGAGACTGAAAGCTTCGTCGGCAGTTTTTATCAAAAAATACGGATTCAAAGTGTCGCCTTCGAATTTGCCTTCCGGAACTAGTTGCACATACAACTCAGTACCTTCCCAGCCGGTGCGAACGGCCTTCTTGCCGGCTTTAAGGGACGGTAAAATTGCTTCAAATGTCATGTCGATCATTCTCCTTCTTTTAAAATGCGTTCTCCAGATGGCGGTCGGTTATTGTGAAGAAAGCCTGTTAGCCGAACCAATACTTGATCAACTATCCAGTGCCACTTTGTCAAACCAAGCTAACCGTGCCAGTTCGCGCTCATTGTCTAAAATCAGTGCATTTAGTATACGCGTTTTACCAGCTGACTGACAACGGGTTGCGCCATCCTTTTAAGGTCATTCTGACATTTTTGATATCAAAAAAGAACAGCCTCAAGTGACAGACTGTTCTAAAAAGGTGGTACTTACAGGTTAATCACCTGCATGAGTACCTCGGAAACACGCGCCCGTTCTTTCTCTGGTAAGTGGGTTAAGTATTTCACCACCGCTAATGTGCTAATATCGCTCATTTCCGGAGCAATGAAGAAGTCGCCTACCTGCATATTTAAAGCCCGCGCAATGTCGGTCAATTTTTTTATGCTGATATTGTTGACGTCTCCACGCTCCATTCGCGAAATCAGACTGATCGAGACGCCGGATCGCTCCGCCAACTTCTCAATCGTCAAGTTCAAACTGCGGCGCTGTTGGTGCACCAATTTCCCGATATTGTCTAACATGGTTTCCCCCACCTTTAATGTGCGGCGTTATGCTTTAACATTAGATGAAACGCCGGGCTATCAAAAGATTTTATAATATTATTTAATAATCTAAAGATGGCCTATTCTCACAGAACATAACCGCACTGATTCCCCACATCAACTCACCAATTCTTGCTCTATAACTATTGTAAACGCTCGCAATGAGGAACTGCCAAAAATCAGCTTAATTAATTAAAAAATACACAATAAAAAAACAATGCCAATTTATTCAGCATTGTTATTTACTTTCCGCGGTTGCTGGCACAAAGGCCCATAAGCTGCCACGTGTGAACTGTTCGCCATCCGAGGTATCCAATTCACTGATACTATTATTTGGCGGAATGCGCATCGCATCACGCGCAGAATCGAGATCGGCACCGAGGTATGTGCTTAATAACAGCATGCCGATTAAACCGTGCGCCACAACGAGCACTTTGCCGTCTGGATGGGCATCATAAATCCGATTGATTGCCCGCCGTCCACGTTTTAACGCATGGGCAAATGATTCTGCACCGATACGCTGGTTATCAAACGCCGTCAAATGATGATAATAATGATCAATCTCAGGATCATCCTGGACAGAAGTGAGCAGCTGACCATCCCATTTGCCTAAATCTACCTCGCGCAAATCACGATCCGTCACAATCGGCGGTTGAACGACTCGGCTTTGGGCCACAATTAATTCAGCCGTTGTTTGCGCCCGCGGCATCGGACTGGCATAGATGCCCGCAAAACCAGTCGTCGCCAAAAAGCGTCCAACTGCGATCGCACCATCGCGGCCACTCGCTGTCAACGGCGTATCGGTTCGTCCACCGTTAAATCGCCGCGCCAAATTCGTTTCCGTCTGTCCATGCCGCACAAAGTAAAACTTGGTCATCTCCTGCACGCTCCTTATAAACACGTTCATCAGGCCAGCAACCGGTCCGACGCACGTTCTGTCTTTGACCATAGTGTAGCAGAAGCGCACCAAATTAGCGGCAATAATCGGAAAAGTTCAGCCCGACTTAACCAAAACTGTAACGATTATGCCTATTACGTCAGCATTTTGACGACATCAACGACAAGAATGTGCTTACTCGTCTAGAAATGTGTGGGTAAGACATTTGTACGCAAAAAGCCGAACATGCAAGTTTCACATGTTCGGCATTCTTACGCGATCATTGAAGCACAGCGCTCAGTAGGCGTTTACTGGGCAGCTTCAACCCCTTGATGATCCGCTTCGGCTTCAGCTTTATAAGCCGCCACTTCGTCATCAGCGGCAAAAATGTAATGTTCAGGATAAACCTCAACCATTTTACGTTTCTTGTTGTCGCCTTCGACCTTGCTGGCGTCATACGGCAGCGGCACACGTCTACGCTCAACATCTGGATCAGGTACCGGAATCGCTGAGAGTAAACTCTTGGTGTAAGGGTGTAACGGATGACTATAAACTTCATCCGCCGTTGCCAATTCAACCAACCGTCCATAATGCATAACAGCGATACGGTCTGAGATATACTTGACCATCGATAAATCATGCGCAATGAACAGGTATGTCAACCCTTGGCGATCCTGAATGTCCTTCAGCAGGTTGACGACCTGCGCCTGAATGGAAACGTCCAGCGCGCTGATCGGTTCATCGGCGATAATGAACTTAGGCTGTACGGCCAATGCACGGGCAATCCCGATCCGCTGGCGCTGACCACCGGAGAACTCATGGGGATAGCGAGTCGCGTGATCGGCGTTTAAACCGACTTCTTCCAACAACTGCTCAACTTGATGATCACGATCAGCGTTGTTTTTGGCCAAATGATGAATATCAATGCCTTCCGCGATGATGTCTTTGACTTTCATCCGCGGATTTAAGGACGCATAAGGATCCTGAAAAATCATTTGCGTGGCTCGGCGGAAAGCCAGCATCTGTTTGGAGCCATTTTTCAGTTTGGCAATGTCGTTGCCATTGTACAAAATCTCGCCGCTGGTTGGGTCGTACAAGCGAATGATCGCCCGACCAGTGGTGGTTTTACCAGAACCAGATTCACCAACCAAGCCCAATGTTTCGCCTTCATAAATATCAAACGAGATATCCTGAATGGCTTTCACTTGATCTTTTTTCCCGGCATTGAAGGTTTGAACCAAGTGCTTGACGGACACAAGAACCTTTTTGTCTTTTTTGTCGACCACGTTAGTTCACCACCTTTTCATCTTGATGTTTACTTGCCCATAAGGCATGCCGCCGCGCAATTTCTGGCGGTAATTCCACTTTCGGTGCGCCTGGTGCTAATAGCCAAGTTGCCGCCGAATGGGTCGGTGAGATCTTGAAGAATGGCGGTTCCTGCTCGAGGTCAATCGCCATCGCGTATGGATTCCGCGGTGCGAACGCGTCACCTTTTGGCGGATCAAGCAAGTCCGGTGGTGTCCCAGGAATGGCGTACAGTCGATCACTCTTGGTTTCAAGTGTCGGCATAGCTTCAAGCAACCCCCACGTATACGGATGCTGGGCATTGTAAAAGATTTCGTCAACCGTACCATACTCAACAATCTTGCCAGCATACATAACCGCAACACGATCGGCAATCCCAGCAACTACGCCAAGGTCATGGGTGATGAAAATGATTGAGGTATCGATCTTCGACTGGATTTCTTTCAACAGATGAATAATTTGTGCCTGAATCGTCACGTCCAAAGCGGTTGTTGGTTCATCAGCCAGCAGAATCTGCGGGTGATTGATGATCGCAATGGCAATGACAATCCGCTGACGCTGCCCACCAGAGAACTGATGTGGATAGTCCTTTAAGCGACCGCCGGCATCCTTGATGCCAACCAAATCCAACACGCGTTCAGCTTCCTTGAGCGCATCGGCTTTACTGATTTTACTATGCAACAGTAACGGCTCTGCCACTTGTTTCCCAATGGTCATAGTTGGATCCAGTGAGGTCATCGGGTCTTGGAAAATCATGGCGACATCATTGCCACGCATAGCATTAAGCTGTTTCTCGGATTTTTTGAGAATGTCCTCGCCGTTAAACAGCACTTCGCCATGCGTAATTTTCGCATTCGGGGCTAACAAACCCATCACCGTTCTCACGGTAACGGATTTACCAGAACCAGACTCACCAACAATGGCCAGCGTCTCACCTTTGTTAAGGTCAAAATTGACATTGCGGATGGCGTGGACAGGGCCGGCATAGGTGGCAAAGTCAATCTGTAAATCTTTTACTTCTAGAATTTTACTCATTTTGCCACCTCCTAATGTTCACTGCGCGGATCAAAGGCGTCGCGCAAACCATCAGCCAGCAAGTTAAAGGCCAGCATCAGAATGACAATCACGATCGCCGGATATAACAGCTGATATGGCAGCACTTGCAGATTCTTTTGACCATCTGACAGCAAGGTCCCAAGACTAGCAGTCGGTGCTGGCAGCCCGATCCCGATATAACTCAGGAAGGCTTCAAAGAAGATCGCTGTCGGAATGGTGAACATCGTTTGAATGATAATCGTTGAACTCAGATTAGGGATCAAATGTTTAAAGGCAATTTTGATGCTCGACTCGCCTAACGTTCTAGCAGCTAAGACGAATTCCTGATCTTTTAACTGCAACGTCTGGGCACGAATGAGTCGAGCCATGGTCACCCACCCAGTGAAGGCAATCGCCAAGATAATGGAGGTCAAGCCAGGACGGAAGACCAGCAGCATCAGAATGACAACAACCAAGTTAGGAATACTGGAGATGATTTCAATAACACGTTGCATCAACGTATCGGTCATGCCCCCGCGCCAGCCGGAGATGATGCCGTAGAAAACCCCGATGGTCAAATCGAAGAAGGTTGCGACAATCCCGATGAACAGTGAAACTCGGGTGCCGACCATGATTCGAGACAACAGGTCACGGCCAAGGTAATCGGTACCCAGCAAGAAGTAAACATTTTTACCCATGCCAGCGTATTTGTTTTGACCGTTCATGTAGCCGTTCAAACCTGGCAAATCGATACCTGGCCATTTGGGCGGCAGGTTCGCATAGTTCAGGCTTTGCTTGTTTGGATTAGAAGGTGATAACCAGATAGAAATGATAGAAATGAACGCGATGAAAACGAGCACCCACAGGGAAATCACTGCGGCCTTGTTTTTCTTCAATCGCCGAATCGCATCTTGCGTGAACGTCAGCGCAGGCGTGGCAATACGTTCCTGTTCAGCCGCATCCACTTTAACATGCTTGAATGCATCTGGACTTAATTTACTTGTTGCCATTAGTTTGCCTCCCCGCTCAATCGGATTCGTGGATCAATGAAGCCGTAAAGAATATCGACGACAAGGATCACAACCGTCAGCATGGCACTGTAGAGAATGGTCAGTCCCATGATAACTGGGTAATCGTTGGTCGTAATTGACTTAACGAATTGTTCCCCAATCCCAGGGATCGCAAAGATGTTCTCGACAACCAGTGAGCCGACCATTAAGTCAACAGCCATTGGTCCGATGATGGTCACAATCGGAATCATTGAGTTACGCAGCGCATGCTTGGCAACAACTTGCCAGCGTGATTCACCTTTGGAACGTGCCAGTTCGATGTAATCAGAACTAAGCACATCGACCATTTCAGTTCGCATGAATCGGGCCGTTTGGGCAAGAGGTGCGATCGCCAAGGCAACTGTCGGCAAAATGCTATATGAGAAGCCGCCCCAAAGTGCTACTGGGAAGGCGCCTGTTTTGAAAGCAAAAAGCTGCAGCAGTGCGGCGAACACGAAGTTAGGAATTGAGCGACCGAGAATAGCAAAAATGGTAGCAGTCGCGTCAACCCATGTGTTCTTGCGGATCGCGGCAATGGCACCAAGCAAGATCCCGGCAAGTGTGCCGACGACCATCGCCTGTGCCCCAATTTGTAGAGATGGTCCAATGCGAGAAGCGATTAAGTTTGACACGGTTTGGCCAGGAAATTGATAGGACATTCCAAAATCGCCATGTGAGATTCCGACAATATACGTTAGGTATTGCATCCAAACCGGCTTATCCAATCCATACTGTTTCTTCAAAATCAGCAGTTGATCTGCTGGAATTTTGGGGTTGTTAAACGGCGTCCCCGGCAACAACTTCATCAGGAAGAAGGTAGCGCTGGCAACAATAAACAGTGTCAGGAGCAGGAAGCCGATCCGTTTTAAAATATATTTGACCATGATTCACTCCTGTTTATGGGCACACGCCCTGATAAGCAAACAGCGTTGTCCGCCGCAGAACACGAGACAACGCCGTTTGTGAGAACTACTTATTTGAAACTAGCAGGCAGTTATTTGTAACTGCTCACGTTTTGGTTTAAAAACGCGGTTGTTAGACCATAATCCGACTAAGTTCTACTTAACTTTCGCATTCACAAAGTTGTAGGAATTGGTTGGGTTGTAATTCAAACCGGTAATGGTCTTACGCTGCAAGGTTGTTTGTACCCGTTGATACAGCGGTACAACGCCTTGTTCCTTCGTCAACAGTTCTTGGGCCTTGAGTAAGGTGTTCCAACGAGCGGTTGCGTTGGTCGCATCGGTCGTCTTGGACTGCTTGATCAAAGCATCGTATTCAGCATTTGACCACTTGCCATCGTTGTAACTGTTATCGGAGGTGAACAGATCCAAGAAGGAAATAGCATCTGGGAAATCAGCACTCCAAGCGGAGATAACCATATCGAACTGACCATTTTGGGAACGAGATAGACGCGTCTTGAATGGTACTGTAGCGATGGTAACTTTCAGACCTGGCAGGTTCTGTTGCAAGGTGCTCTGGAAGTATTCGGCAGAACGCTTAGCATTGGTCGTATCGTCTGTCAGCAGTTCCAAAGTTGGTGCGGACTGACCGACTTCTTTCAAACCTTCTGTCCACAACTCTTTAGCCTTGGCTGGATCGTACTTAACAGCGGAGGATTCAGCTTTAGATGCCGTCTTGGAGAAGTCTTGACCGCTCTTTTCGAACAATCCTTCAGGGGTCACATTGTTGGCCGCGATGGAAGCATCATTCAGAACCTTCTTAATGTATGCCTCGCGATCAATCGACATGGAAATTGCCTGACGAATCTTGGTGTTCTTAAAGATTGGATCCTTCTTCTCGTTCAATTCAAGATAGAAGGTCGCACTTTGCTTGAGGCCTTTGAAATCAGACATGGATTTTGCTTGAGCGGCTTGTTCACCTTGCAAAGCTGCGATATCAAGTTTCTTCGACTGATACAGGTTCATCGCGGTTTGCGAATCCTTAACAACTTGACCATTAAGGGTATCGATGTGAACGTTCTTAGCATTCCAGTAAGTAGTGTTCTTAGTTTCTTTCCAAGTGTTACCAGTGCCGTTCCAGTTCTTCAACTGGTAAGGGCCATTGGACAAGATGTACTTGGAAGTAGTCCCGAATTTCTTACCAGATTTTTCAACGAATTTCTCATTTTGTGGGAAGAATGCTGGGTTAACCAACATGGTCTTGAAATAAGGAATCGCGTGGTCCAAGGTGACTTTCAAAGTCGTCTTGTTGACGGCGGTAACCCCCAGCGTGCTGGCCGCTTTTTTACCGGCTGTGATGTCATCAGCGTTTTTAACGCCTGAATATAGGTAGGCGTATTGCGACTTGGTCTTCGGTTCAACCGTGCGCCGCCAAGCAAACACAAAATCTTGGGCTGTGACTGGATCACCGTTACTCCATTTAGCATTACGTAACTTGAAGGTATAGGTCTTCCCGCCATCAGTAACAGTTGGTTGACTCTTGGCCATGGCATTTTCCAATTTGCTGCCATTGTACCGATACAAGCCATCCATGGTATCAATCAATGCCTGACCAGAAATAGCATCGGTGGTCGTTGATGGATCCATCGTGGAGATCACATCACTCTCCATCCGTGTAATCGAAGTACCTTTACTGCTGCTAGAAGAATTAGAACCACAGGCTGCTAACACCCCTGCAAGCGCGAGCGCAGAGCCCGCAACCATTGTCTTTCTAAATTTCATCCTGTTCCCTCCTAAAATGATTGAACTTACCTTACATTAGAAATCCATTAATGTAAATAAGCGAATCCTCAATTTCGCCTAAAAAAACTAATTCTTTGATCTTACTTTTGTCACATTTATGCTACCGATCTCAAATTAAAAATTGTATATCCCGTAAATATTTTCTAGATGGATTCCTTATTTATAGGCAGTAAGAAGCCCACCTAAGCTAATAATCGGCACGCATTTTTGTTTTCATTTTGATTGATGATGCTAAGAATAGCTTATATTAAATAACACTGGCAAGAATCGAAAAATCGTCAAATAGTGGACTAATATTCGGCTTTTGCTCATAGAATTTTCGCTTTTGTCAGACAAGCTGCCATCTTATACAAATAAAGCTGAGCAAATGCTCAGCTTTATTTAACCGCTTTCATATGTTTCACTTGGATTTATTGAACTGAAGCCTTCGTTCGCCGACTGCGAATTGTTCGAAAAATGACAATTATTAATCCAACCACGGAAACAATGGTTGCTAACCAGAAAACAAAGGCCAGTGCATGCAGGAATGGTGCCCCCGACTGCGGCGAAATGCGCGTGACGCCTGGCAACTGGGCAAAGAGTAACGTAGCACCAAAGCTGATGCCGATGGTCATTCCGATGGTTCGCGCCAACGAGTTCAGCGATCCGGCCACACCAGAGACGCTAGCATCAACCGCCCCCATCGTTAAGGCATTGTTTGGCGAAAGGAACAACGCCATGCCCGCTCCATTGAGCACAATCGGCCAGATGATGGGTGCCATCGACAATTTTGCTGGATAAAAGGCATAGCCGACCTGTGACACAATCAGGACTAACAAGCCCAGAATCGTGAGATAGTAACGATTCCAATGATCGGCAAGCCAGCCGGCAAACGGTGTAATCATCAACATGACAACACTTTGCAGCATCATCAACAGGCCGCTTTCAAAGGCAGAAATACCGCCGTAACTTTGCAAATAGAATGGCAACAAAATGTTGGAAACGGAGTTAACCAACATGACGATCAGCAGCACGCTGACGGATATTAAATAATCGGGATTATGCATCAATGCTGGCGCAATCCACGGTGACTTGGCACGTTGATCTTGGATGAAAGCCAACAACGTCAAAATCGCCCCACCAGCAAGGATGAGAAATCCCAACAGATGTTGCGTCGGCTGCTGAAGCCAATAGCCACTGGCAAAGGTCAAGATCATCCCGCCAGTAAACAGATTTTGCCCTGTCCAATTGGCGCTACCCCAGACTTGCTTAATCTCCCCAGTTGCTGGCCGGCGCAGTGGCAAAAGTCGCATCCCCGCAAACACGATCAGCAGACCAACTGGGACATTGAAAAGGTAAATCCATCGCCAGCTTGCCCAAGTAATCAAAATGCCACCAAATGCCGGACCGGAAATCGACCCGACGGAAACAAACATTGAGATCACCGCTAACGCCTCTGCCCGATTAGCATCAGGAAAGTATTGGCTAACGATGCCCATCGAATTCGCCATAATCATCGCCGACCCAACGGCTTGAATGACGCGACCGGCAAGGATGGTTAGATAAGTCGGCGCGATCCCAGTTAACAATGAACCAACAATGAATACCATTTCGCCGATCAAAAAGACGAGATTTTTTGAGACCAAATCACCGATATGACCAAACATGACCAGTAAAACAGAGGTCGTAATGAGGCCGATGGACACAATCCAAGTCGCGGCACTGCTGGAAATCATGAGATCCGCCGAAATTTTCGGCATAGCCAAGTTCGTACTCGACCCAGACAGAGCCGTTAATAACGACATCATCCCCAAAACAATTAAAATTTTAATTCGTTGCGCGCGTGGCATGGTCATCACCATCACACCCTTTCGGACTGTATTTTAGGCTAATTGGTCAGGAGTCACAATTATTCCACCTTGGTGTGACGGGGTTTGCTTGAGCTATTCAACCAACTGGCTGTCTGCTGGCACGCGTTGATTCAATGAACCGGCAAGCGATCGCGCAACCGGCTGCGGCAAAATGACACGTTTTTGGATAACAAAAAACCACACAGATTATTCACTGTGTGGTCAGCTTGCTTTTGAAATTATTTTTGAGCGCGGCCTTTGTAAGTTCCTGTGTCGGTCGTGACGATAATAGTTTCGCCATCTTTGACGAAATCCGGCACGGTAACAACTAAGCCAGTTTCCAATGTTGCTGGCTTGCCGCCGCCCGCCACAGTGCCGCCTTTGACAGCCGGCTGGGTTTCGGTGACTTTAAGTTCAACGCTGCCTGGCAGTTCCAAGCCGATGACTTCATCGCCGTAGAATTCAATTTCAACCGGTACATTCGGCAGCATGAACTTCAATTCGTGCTCAATGCTTGAAGTTGGCAATTCATATTGCTCGTAGCTGTCGCTGTCCATGAAGTAGGCAGTGTCGTCTTGCGTGTAGAGATAAGTCGCCTTTTTACGATCCATGATCGCAATTTCGACTTTTTCGCTTGGCCGCATGGTGGTGGTAACGTTAGCGCCGGAACGAATGTCGTAGAGCTTCATCTGCATGACGGTGTTGCCCTTGCCAGGCTTGTGGTGGTTGGACTCCAGTACCTTGATAAGCTTGCCATCCTTAACAAAGACCATCCCAGATTTCAAATCAATTGCTTCAGTCATATTTTGTGTTCTCCTTCATTCGCATTACGCCGCAACGGCGCGTTTCGTGTTTAGTATACCATAGTGAACGATAGCGCTATCTTTTTGAAACAATCTAATTGGCAAGCTGATGTTTGGCTTTGTGAACACCGTTAGTACGAGCTGGCTCCGAGGCGGCAGGGGCTGGCGACCACGAAGGTAGAGTGGTGGGCACGACTTCAAGCCCGCAAAAACCGCGATCTTTCTACGATTTGGGGAACCACTCTTAGTTTCCAGATCTTAAGGTGTCTTTACGGACATCAATTTGAATAACATACTTAAGTTACTAATATCGCAGAGTGAACTCAAAAAAGGCTTTCCCGACAAGCTTACTTTGGTGAGACAAGGGTTCTACACGAAAAAAGCCTGCTTCTTCTCTAATTGTGTCATCACAACAAATCATAGAGATAAACAGACCTCCAAAAACTATTAACGCGATTGAGCCACCAAATAGAATCTAGCCTAGAGTAAAACTTAGGAACACACAGGGACTAGATATTTTCTTTTGCAAAATAAAAAACTCAGAGACACCTATTCACGCATATGTCGTCTGTTTTTAACCGAACCCAATATTCGGACTAAAGCAATTACAACTGTTCCAACAAGAACTAACTTCATACTATTGGAAAATATGCCGGCATGTTGCCATGTTCTCAAAATGAATGACCCTAACAAAACGATCACACAAGCAACTAAAAAAGCTTTGAGTTTTATGTTGTTCATAGTAAATAACTTCCAATCCGCTGAGAAAATAATAGATATTGCTAAGCCTAGCAAAACCATTCCCACAAAACAATACCAATGAAAAGTGGCTGGGTCATAATTCTTAGTCAGATATCAAAAACGAACGATTTCCCGCTTATTGGAAAATCGTTCGTTTTTGACTTCTCATGAATTATTTATTGCGATTTTAAAGACCGTAGTGCCAAGGCGGAGCAATCGTAGGCCAGATGGGACTCAGCCGCGCAAACAACACAGCGACCGGGCTTTGTCGCTGATGTTGTTAGGCGACTTCGAGACCGCGGGCTTTGCGGGCTCGAAGCGCCGTCTCCGCTCTAGCTC